>ERZ870052.736-NODE-736-length-12401-cov-9.475089_pt1 | contig 12401 bp, 9 predicted proteins | sample MGYA00520889_ERZ870052 | MGnify/ENA primary metagenome ERZ870052 (study PRJEB32232, sample SAMN07284988) | human gut metagenome | biome: human-associated habitat; material: feces | host: Homo sapiens | place: Tanzania | collected 2014-08-14 ...
GTACCCCAGCAGCAGCTGCCCGCCGGGCACCGCTGCCGCGCCGTTGCGCTCCAGCCGGATGGTCATCTCATTCATGCCGCACCACCCTTACACATACTGGTAGCCCTCTACATTGAAGGGATACTCAAAGCTGAGACTCGTGTCCGTTCTCACAACGCCGATGCTCAGCACGCCGCTGTCTGCAAAGCTGACCCTTACCGGCGCCGCGCCGCTGCATTTGACGCCGTTGCTGAAGTCAGAGCTTGCGCCGCCCACCATGGCCACCGCCGTGCCGCCCCGCACGATGCGGGTGCTGCCGTACTCCGCAGCAGCGGCGACCGGGTTCGTGCTGTTTTCTGCCGTGGGTGCCACCATCCGCACCACAATGTAGTCCACCGTGCCCGGCACAGTCAGGCTCGTGGCAGATTTGCCCGCAGCGCCTGTGCCGGTATAGACCAGCTTTCCGTCCATGTTCATCATCCTTTCCAGTCGTTTCAGTTTTTCGGCCAGACTAAAGCCCAGCACCGTGTCAAGGTTTTCCTCCGTCACTTCCAGTGTGCCGTCCGCACGCACGGTCAGACCCCGCCCGGCCTTCACGCCGCCCAGCATGGCTGCGGTGGCGCACGGCAGGGTGTAGCCCGTACTGAATTTTCGGTCAGCCTCGGCCTTGGAGTAGAACCGGTCGTCCGCGCCCAACTGCAATAGTGCTGCCGCCTTTTCCTGCGCCGACCAGCTTGCTGCCCCGGCGGCACTGGTCAGCGCCTTTTTTACGCCGTAGGGCAGCAGCGCCGGGGTCAGGGGCGCATAGGCCTCGGTCATGCGATCCAGCTGCGCCGCCGTGGCAGGCACGGTGGTCAGGGTGGCGTCTGCCCGCACCGCAACGCCGTACCTCCCATCTGCCCGCACCGCGCCGGGCGTTGCCGCCGTGGGCACGCTCTCGCTGCGCACATAAGGGCGTAGGTCCGGCAGCGGGGTGGTGTCGGTCTGCACCGCACCGGTGGCGGTATCCACGCTGAGGATACGCACCACCTCGCCGGGCAGAGGCTGCGCCGGCAGCGGCACCGCTGCCACATCCTGTGCATCCAGATGCACTGCGCCGCCCTTGCCGTTCACGCTCAGCACCGTGCCGTCCTTGGGCGCGTAGTTTTCTGCCCGCAGCGCGGCGGCCTCTGCACGCTTTGCGCAGGCATCGGCATCGGTGCGGTCGGCCAGAATTTTGTCCGCAGCCTTTTGCGCCAGCGCCGCCTGTACGGCGGTGTCTGCTGCGCCGTTCTCAGCGCGGCGGGCGCTCTCCGCTGCGGCACGGGCACTTTCCAGCACGCGCGCCACGAACTGCTCGTACACCGAGGGCGGCAGCTCCTCACTGCCGCCATCCGTGGGCAGCGTGGCGTACACATCGTAGCTGCCGGGGCGGGTGTAGGCGGTGTAACCGCCGTTTATGGCGGCCAGCATCCACTGTCCCCGCACGCTGCCGGTCAGGCGGCGGTCCACCGTCACGCTGCCGTCGGTGTCCAGCGGAATGGCAGCCAGCTGCACCCCGTCGCTACGGCGCAGATACAGCGCCATGGTGCACCCCGCCCACGCTGCAGGCAAGATGAACTGCAGCCGGTCCACCCCCTCGGCGTTCTGTGCGCCAAGGTGCAGCCGGTGCGGCCGGGGCACAAATTCGGTGCCGCCGCACTGCTGCTTGAGGATCTCGATCTCCATGCAAAACCTCCTTTTCTGTTTGCTGTCCCGATTGTACCGCCGGGGGTGCAAAACTATCCAGTGTGTACAGAAAATGTGAAATTTTCTGTTCTTCGGCATTTTGCTAAACGGGGTTTTGGTGCCGGAAATGCAGGCTTTTCTCCCCTGCCGCAACCGGGTAATTCCCCTGCTGGTTTTCCATGCAAAACCAGCGATGTGGGGCAGCTTGTTTTTGGCGCAGCGGCCGTTGCCGCGGCCTTATTTGCAGGGAAAAAAGCTGACGCAAATGTTAAAAATTCATGAACAAAACACCCGCAGAAAAAAGGAAAAAATCAGAAGGAAACTACCTAAAAACCAAAATATCAAGAAAAACACTGTGGAAATTGCACAAAAAATAATGTTACAAATCTAACAAAGTGCAAGACGCAAATTTGACAGATGCTTTACGGTCTGGTAAAATACCGTTTGTGCAACGAACGTTGCAGCGTTTAAATTCTATCTGGATGAAGTAAAAAGCCGTCCTGCGTACGGCACGGCATGGGCAGATGCGGCCCGTGCTGGGGCAGTTTTGTGGTCTGCCCAAAGCGGATTCCAACCTGTAATACGGTGCTCATTCTTTTTACCCAAAGAGAGCATCGTATTTGACTGTAAGGCGCTTATACCCAAAGCAGCCACAGTCCGGGCGGCCGGGGTGCCGATGCAATACAGACCCGCGGCCGCACCAAATACGACAAAGAGAGGAGTTGTCTCGTATCGCTTCCGTTAAATTGAAGAAAGCAGTTACTGCCGCAAAGCAGGCAGTATCTCCCCGTGTGCTGGCATTTTGTGTCATGGTGGTATGCCTTGTGGCTACCCTTGGCGTCACCGCTGCAAATCTGCGGCTGACCTACGTCACCGACTCCAATGGTGCACGGCAGGTCCTTCTGACCGATGCCGATGCTTCCCCCGCACAGGTCATGCACCTTTCCGGCATCCGCTCTGAAGAGGGCGATGAGGTCTACTACACTGCGTTCAGCGGCAATCTTGCCTCCCTGAACATCGAGCGCGCATTCACCGTCAGCATCACCGCTGATGGGCAGGAGTACCCGGTCAAGCTGGTGTTCGGCACCGTAGCCGATGCACTGGAGCGCGCCGGTATCACCCTTGAAGGGGACGACTACACCGAGCCGGCACTGGATCATGTTGTGACCGCCGGCAGCAAGATCATAGTCCACCGCGTGGACTACGCAGAGCGTGTGGAGACACAGGCCATCCCTTACGACACCCAGTATGTCTACACCAGCCTGTACTTCCGCAACACCGGCCGCACCACCACGGTGCAGCACGGTGCAGCCGGTCAGCAGACCGTGACCACCCGCGACCGCTATGTGGACGGCGAACTGGAGAACAGCACCGTTGTGGATACCACCACCACGGTGGAGCCCACTGATCACGTTATCAAGACCTACGGCGCAGGCGCGCCGGTGTCCCCCCTGACCGGCGCAGACGGCACCACCAACGCCCCCACCTCTTATAGCAAGGTGCTCACCGGCAAGGCCACCGGCTACTATTCCCGCAGTGGCAAAGGCTCTTCCGGTCTGGGGCTGGGCTACGGCACCGTGGCTGTGGACCCGGACGTGATCCCCTACGGCACCAAGCTCTACATCACCTCCACCGACGGCAAGTTCGTCTACGGCTACGCCGTGGCCACCGACACCGGCATTGCCGTCCAGAAGGGGCAGATCCTTGTAGACCTGTTCTACGAGACCTACGCCGAAAGCGTCATCAATGGCGCGATCCAGGTCAACGTCTACGTTGTGGACTGAGCTGTAAACAAAACCCAATAACCACTAAAAATCGGAGCGCCCGCGGGTGCTCCGATTTTTTATTTTCACAGGAACGTTTGTAACTAAATTTTGTCTAATACTTTAGCCGCGAGGCTAACAACTTGGCTCTCCCTTTGGGAGAGCTGGCGCGGGAGCGCCTGAGAGGGCGAGGTTGCCGACCATCTGCAAAAACCGATTTAAAATGCCCTCCGCTTTTGCTCCGGGCATGATAAGCGGAAAAATATTTTTATTTCGGGGTTCAGGAAAGTCTGCGGACTTTCCTGAACCCCTTTCCTGTTTTCGCAACGCTTTCGCCGGAACCGTTTGGTAAATGAGCAGTTTACACGATGTCGAGCCGCAAATTTTAGATAGTATGCCCACAACATACAGAGAAAGCAAGAAATTTTGTAGTAATTGTATTTGAATTTTGGACAAAAAGTCTTGCAAAAATGGTCAAAACCTTTTAATATAAAAGAGTACAAAGCTGCGGATGCCATTCTCGGCTTCCGCACGGGGAGGAGCAGTCTATGAAACCGACCGAAGAAAAGATTCAGAGCAATACATCGGATCTGCCGGTGTACCTGTTCAAGCAGGGCAACAACTGCGAGGCTTACCGCTACTTCGGCGCACATCTGGAAACACGGGTCGGGGAGTCCGGCGTCGTGTTCCGTGTATGGGCACCGCACGCCGCAGCCATCAGTGTTGTGGGCGACTTCAACAGCTGGAAGCCCGGCAGCCATCCCATGCGCAAGGTGGATGGCGATTCCGTGTGGGAATTGTTCATTCCCGGCATGAAGGAATACGATGTTTATAAATATTGCGTGACCACCCGCGCAGGCGACCTTGTCTACAAGGCCGATCCTTACGCCTTCCACGCCGAGACCCGGCCGTCCAACGGCAGCAAGGTCTACGATCTGTCCGGCTTTGCATGGCACGATGCCGCATGGCAGGCCGCGCAGAAAAAGGCGGACGTGATCAACGGCCCGATGAATATCTACGAGATGCACGCCGGCAGCTGGAAGCTGAAGGAGGGCGGCAAGCCCTACAACTACTCCGAGCTGGCAGACGAGCTGATCCCGTACATCAAGGATATGGGCTACACCCATGTAGAACTGCTGCCGGTGATGGAGTATCCGTTTGACGGCAGCTGGGGCTATCAGGTCACCGGCTATTTTGCACCCACCAGCCGCTACGGCACCCCCAAGGACTTTATGGCCTTTGTGGATAAGATGCACGCCGCCGGGATCGGCGTCATCATGGACTGGGTGCCCGCCCACTTCCCCAAGGATCAGTTCGGCCTGTACAACTTTGACGGCGAGGCCTGCTACGAGGACCCCAACCCCAAGCGTGGTGAGCACAAGGAGTGGGGCACCATGGTGTTCGACTTCGGCCGCAACGAGGTGCAGAGCTTCCTCATTTCCAGCGCACTGTACTGGCTGGAGCAGTACCACATCGATGGTCTGCGTGTGGATGCCGTGGCCTCCATGCTGTATTTGGACTACAACCGCAAGCAGGGCGAATGGGAGCCCAATAAGGACGGCGGCAAGGAGAATCTGGAAGCCATCGCCTTCCTGCGCAAGCTGAACAACACCGTGCTGGGTCGTCACCCCCACAAGTACATGATCGCCGAGGAGTCCACCGCGTGGCCCATGGTCACAAAGCCCGCTTCGGATGGTGGTCTGGGCTTCAACTTCAAGTGGAACATGGGCTGGATGAACGATATGCTCAGCTACATGAAGACTGACCCGCTGTTCCGCGCAGGCAACCACAACAAGGTGACCTTCAGCTTCTTCTACGCTTTCAGCGAGAACTTTGTCCTGCCCATCAGCCACGATGAAGTGGTGCACGGCAAGGGCAGCCTGCTGAACAAGATGCCCGGCGAGTATGACGACAAGTTTGCCAACCTGCGCACCTTCTTCGGCTACATGATGGCGCACCCGGGCAAGAAGCTGCTGTTCATGGGACAGGAGTTCGGTCAGTTTGCCGAGTGGAGCGAAGCAAAGCAGCTGGACTGGATGCTTCTGGATTACGACAAGCACGCCGAGCTGCAGAACTACGTCCGCACCCTGAACGCCTTCTATAAAGAGCACCCTGCCCTCTGGCAGATCGATTACAGCTGGGAGGGCTTCCAGTGGATCGTCCCGGACGACTCGCAGCAGAGCGTCATCGCCTTCCTGCGCAAGGACGCCGCCGGCAAGCAGATCCTTGTCATCTGCAACTTCAACCCCGTCCTGCGCGAGGGCTACACCCTCGGCGCACCGGTGTCCGGCACCTACAAGGAGATTTTGAACAGCGATGATGCCGCCTTCGGCGGCTCCGGCACTGTGCACAACAAGCCGCTGCGCACCCACAAAAAGCCGCAGCACGGCTTTGAGCAGAGCATCACCGTCACCCTGCCGCCCATGAGTACCCTGTACTTTGAGGTGCCCGCAAAGCGTACCCGCAAGGCAGCAGAGGACAGCACGGATAAGCCGGAAAAAAAGACCGCTAAAAAGACCACCGTCAAGGACGCCGTGGAAAAGGCGGTAAAAAAGACGACCCGCAAGGCGAAAGCCGAGCCGGACGCCGACAAGCCGGTAAAAAAGACCCGCACCACCAAGGCCAAGGCCGCCGAACCGGCGGATGAAAAACCGGATAAAGCAAAAAAGACCGCTGCCAAGCCCAAGGCAAAGCCCGAAGCCGCAGCGGAAAAGCCGGTAAAGAAAACCGCCGCCAAGGCAAAGACTGCGGCAAAAGCAAAGCCTGAGACCGAAGCGGAAACCAAACCCGCAAAGCGCACCCGCAAAGCAAAAGCACCCAAGGAGTAAGGATGCCCACACGGATGCACGCACGAACATTCTGATCTGTTGACTATCATTTCCAAAAAGGAAATGCTAAAGGGGAGAATAAAGCTATGGCAAAAGAAATCGTGGCAATGATCCTTGCCGGTGGACGTGGCTCGCGCTTATACGCGCTGACACAAAAGACGGCAAAACCTGCGGTGTCCTTCGGCGGCAAGTACCGCATCGTGGACTTCCCGCTGTCCAACTGCGTCAACTCCAATATCGACACCGTTGGTATCGCAACGCAGTACCAGCCCCAGAAGCTGAACGAGTACATCGGTAACGGTCAGCCCTGGGATCTGGACCGTCTGCACGGCGGTGTGCACACCCTGCCCCCTTACGAGCAGGCAAACGGCACCGACTGGTACAAGGGCACTGCAAACGCCATCTACCAGAACATCGGCTTCATCGACAGCTATGATCCCGAGTACGTCATCATCCTGTCCGGCGACCAGATCTGCAAGCAGGACTACGCCGACTTCCTGCGCTTCCACAAGGAAAAGGGCGCAGAGTTCTCTGTGGCTGTTATGGAAGTGGACTGGAAGGAAGCCTCCCGCTTCGGCCTGATGGTGGCTGACGAGAACGACCGCATCACCGAGTTCCAGGAGAAGCCCCCGGTACCCAAGTCCAATCTGGCTTCCATGGGCATCTACATCTTCAACTGGGACGTTCTGAAGAAGTATCTGGAAGAGGACGAGGCAGACCCCAACTCCAAGAACGACTTTGGCATGAACATCATCCCGGCCCTGCTGCGCGACGGCCGCAAGATGTACGCTTACCGCTTTGCCGGCTACTGGCGTGACGTGGGCACCATCGACAGCCTGTGGGAAGCCAACATGGAGGTGCTGGACCCCGAAAACTCCGGCATCGATATCTTCGACGAGAAGTGGAAGATCTACAGCCGCAACCCGGTCCTGCCTCCGCAGAAGATCGGTCCCCGCGCTGTGGTGCAGGATTCCCTCGTCACCGAGGGCTGCAAGATCTACGGCAATGTGCATCACTCTGTGCTGAGCGCAGGCGTTGTTGTGGAAGAGGGCGCTACCGTTGAGGACGCAGTCCTGATGGACGGCGTTGTGGTCAAGGCTGGTGCTGTTGTCAAGCGCTGCATCCTGGCGGAGGATGTTGTGATCGGTGCAGGCGCACGTGTGGGCGGCGATGGCCCCATTGCCCATGTGGGCACCGGCCTGACCGTCGGCGCAGGCGCAACCGTCAAGGAAGGTGCCAAAGTCTTTGAATCCGTCAAGGAGGGTATGGAAGTATGCTGAGCCAGAACACCAATGCGTTGGGTATTATTTTCCCCAACAGTTATGATAATACCGTCCCCGAGCTGGTGACCGAGCGCGCAATGGCTTCGATCCCCTTCGCGGGCCGCTACCGTATGGTGGACTTTGTTCTGTCCAGCATGGCAAACTGCGGTATCTCCAATGTCTCCATCGTGGTGCGCAAGAACTACCACTCCCTGATGGATCATCTGGGCACCGGCCGTGAGTGGGATATGGCCCGCCGTCACGGCGGCCTGAACATCGTGCCTCCTTTCGCTGAGAAGGGCGTGCGCATCTATTCCGGCCGTGTGGAAGCTCTGGGCTCCATCATGAACTTCCTGGAAAACCAGAAGGAAAAGTACGTGGTCATGAGCGACGCCAATGTTGCCCTGAACTACGACTTCAACGCCCTGCTGGCCGCTCATCAGGCAAGCGGTGCCGATGTGACCATCGCTTACCAGAAGACCGAGATCCCCGAGGGCCGCAAGAACGACAACTACACCCTGACCGTTGATGCCGACGGCCGTGTGACCGAGCTGCTGTTCAACGATTACCGCCCCGGCGTGCAGAACCTTGACCTGAACATCTATGTTCTGGAGCGCGAGACCCTGCTCAAGCTGGTCCGGGATGCGACCTCCCGCGGCCTGATCTACTTCGAGCGCGATATTCTGGCCCACAATGTCAACATCCTGAACATCCACGCTCTGGAGTACACCGGCTATGTGGCACATGTCTGTGACATGAAGAGCTACTTCGACGAGAACCTCAAGCTGACCGATGACGAGAATCTGGAAAAGCTGTTCCCCAAGAAGAGCCCGGTCTACACCAAGATCCGCGACGACAACCCCACCCGCTATGTGCCGGGCTGCAAGGTGACCGACTCCATTCTGGCCGACGGCTGCGTGATCGAGGGCACCGTGGAGAACTGCGTGCTGTTCCGCGGCGTCAAGGTCAAGAAGGGCGCCGTCGTCAAGAACTGCGTGCTGATGCAGGATACGGTGGTGGAAGCCAATGCCGAGCTGGACTGCGTTGTTACCGATAAGAACGTGAAGATCACTGCCTGCAAGAAGCTGTCCGGCACCGAGAGCTTCCCGGTGTACGTGCAGAAGAACCACACCGTCTGATCTGTTGCATTATCCATAGGGGCGGCTTCCTCCCCGGTAGCCCCTCTTGAGAGGGGCGGGGGCACCTGTGTGCCCCCGCCTGCTCTTTTGTATGCAAGGTTCGCGCCGCTTTTCATGGCGGCGGGGAGCGCGAACATCTGCCTGTATCATGGAAGGAGCGAATCCTATGAAGATCCTGTATGCTGCTTCGGAAGCCAATCCCTTTGCCAAATCCGGCGGTCTGGCCGACGTGGCAGGTGCCCTGCCCAAAGCGCTGGTCAAGGACGGCGTGGACGCCCGCGTCATCATGCCCCTGTACGGCGATTTGAAATTCCGCGATAAGCTGGAGTACGTTACCAACTACTCCGTGCCTGTGGGCTGGCGCAGCCAGTACTGCGGCCTGTTCAAGGCCGATGTGGACGGCGTGACCTACTACTTCCTCGACAACGAGTATTACTTTAAGCGCCGTGGCCTGTACGGCTTCTACGATGACGGCGAGCGCTTCGCCTTCTTCTCCCGCGCTGTGCTGGAGACTTTGTTCTACATCGACTTCACCCCCGATATCATCAACTGCAACGACTGGCAGACCGCTCTGGTGCCGGTGTACCTGAACCTGTACTATCGTCATCTGGACAAGTTCAACCGCATCAAGACCGTGTTCACCATCCACAACATCGCCTATCAGGGCAAGTACGGCACCGATATTCTGGAAGATACCTGCGGCATCGGCCACCGGGACCAGCATATCGTGGAGTACGACGGCTGCGCAAACTTCATGAAGGGCGCTTTCGAGACCGCCGACAAGATCACCACCGTCAGCCCCACCTACGCACAGGAGATCTTGGACCCGTGGTTCAGCTACGGTCTGGACGCCCTGCTGCGTGAGAAGCAGTACAAGCTGTGCGGCATCCTGAACGGCATTGACATGGACGCCAACGACCCCGCCACCGACAAGAACATCCCCTTCAATTACAGCATCAAGACCTTCGAGACCGGCAAGGCCAAGTGCAAGGAAGCTTTGCAGGACAAGTTCGGTCTGGACAAGGACGGCAGCCCCGTCTTTGGCATGGTCAGCCGCATGGTTGGCATGAAGGGCTTTGACCTTGTGCAGAGCATCGCCGACGGTCTGGTGGACCGCGGCATCCAGCTGGTCATTCTGGGCAGCGGCGAGGGCCAGTACGAGAACTTCTTCTCCGACCTGTGCGCCCGTCACCCGGGCCGCGTAGGCACCTACATCGGCTTTGAGCCCAAGCTCTCGCAGGAGATCTACGCCGGTGCAGACGCCTTCATCATGCCCTCCAAGAGCGAGCCCTGCGGTCTGGCACAGATGGTGGCCTGCCGCTACGGCACACCTCCCATCGTCCGCGAGACCGGCGGTCTGCGCGACTCCATCCACGACAGCACCATGGGCGAGGGCAACGGCTTCACCTTTGCGGGCTACAATGCCCACGAGCTGTATGTGGCCTGCTGCAACGCACAGAATGCCTACAACGACAAGGAGAACTGGAAGAACCTCGTGCACCACTGCATGGAGTGCGATTTCAGCTGGGACGTCTCCGCCAAGAGCTATGAGGGCCTGTACAACGAGACGGCAAACCTCTGGTAATGTCCTGAAAACTGCATAACAGCTGCCGCCCGGTTCCCAAAGAGCCGGGCGGCTTTTTTGTGTGACCCTCTCAGCTTCGCTTCGCTCAGCAGCTCCCCCGAAAGGGGGAGCTTTATTTGTGCTGCCCGAAAGATGCATAAAAGCTTGCCCTTCGGGAGAGCTGGCGCGTCAGCGCATGAGAGGGTTCGCCCGTTTTTTGCATTCTGCACAACAGAACCATCAAACTTTTGGTATTGATGTGCCCGCAGACGCACAAACTCCATACAGGGCGTACAGTTACGGTATTAGTGTGAACAAACTATGAAATTTTACTAGAAAACAGTGGAAAATTGATTGAAAAAACGGCCGGTTTGAATTATACTATCGTTATAAGATTTTTTGCTGATTGCAAATCTATGGCATAAAATCCAGAATCTGGCTTTTGCACAGAAAGATCACACAGGGAGGAATTGCAGATTGAAGGGCTGGTATAAGGCGCTGGAGGATCTTGTCTGGCTGACCCAGCTGGGCCTGAATATGCTGCTGCCGCTGGTCATGTGTCTGGGCGGTGCATGGTGGGCGGTGAACAGCTGGAGCTGGCCGGAATGGGTGTTCCTTCCGGCGATCCTGCTGGGCCTTGCTGCCGGGGCACAGAACTTCTGGTATTTTGCCAAGGAACACATGGACCGCACCAAAAAGGAAAAACCAAAGCGGGTGGGGTTCAATTCGCATCAGTAAACTTAACAGGAGGTTTCCCTTTATGAAACTGCAGCCGGAATCCAAAAAGGAGCTGACCCGCATCGCCTGCGGCACGGCCATCTGTACCGCCGTCATGTGGGTGATCTTTGCAGCTCTGCACCTGGTTGGCTGGGTGAAATTTGATTACACTGTTGTTCTGGGCAGTCTCATCGGCGCGGCGGTGGCCATCGGCAACTTTGCGGGCATCTGCATCGTGTGCCAGAAGGTCATCGACGAGCAGGATGAGAAACGGCGCAAAGCGACATTGCAGGCTTCCTACAATGTCCGGATGCTTCTGCAGGCGGTGTGGATCATCGTGTCCATCGGGGCACCCTGCTTCCAGCCGTTTGCCAGTGTTCTGCCCCTGCTTTTCCCGCGTGTTACGATCTACTACCTGCAAATAACCGGAAAGTACAAGCCTCTTGCACCGGCCGGGCCTTCGGTGGACGTCTCTGTGGAGGACGACCCCGAACCCGTATCGGAGCCGGAAGCCGGACCCCGTGACGAAGGGGGTGAAACGTAACAAATGGAACTGAACGGCGCAAAGATCCTGTATACCATCCATACCGACATCCCCCTGCTGGGCGATTTCAAGATCACCCAGACCCTCGTCAGTACCTGGATCGTCATGGCGCTGCTTTCGGGTTTTGCCATCTGGCTGGGCAGAAATCTCAAGCTGGAAAATGTCTCAAAGCGGCAGGCCGCCGCCGAGTTCATCGTAGAACGGCTGGACCAGTTCGTGCACGACAACATGGGCTATCACTTTGATAAGTATATCCCGCTCATCGGCGCGATCTTCGCTCTGAGCATCGGCTGCAACCTCATCAGCGTCGTTGGCCTGTGGAGCCCCACGGCAGACCTGAACACCGAGGCGGCATGGGCCATTGTGGTGTTCGTGCTGATCATGTACTACAAGATCAAGACCAACGGCATCCTTTCCTACCTGAAAGGTCTTTTGGACCCCATCTTCATCATGGCACCCATCAATGTGCTGTCGGAGGTTTCCACCCCTGTCAGCATGGCGTTCCGTCACTTTGGCAACATTTTGTCCGGTACGGTCATCTCCACACTGCTGTACTGGGCGCTGGCAAGCCTGAGCCACGTCATTTTCGGCTGGCTGCCGGGTGCCTTGAGCCAGATCCAGCTGTTCCAGATCGGCATCCCGGCCTTTACGGGCCTGTATTTCGACTGGTTCGGCGGCTGCATTCAGGCGTTCATCTTCTGTACCCTGACCGCAATTTTCATCAAGCGTGCTGCCGGTGAGGACTAAGCCCTCACAACGGCATCTCCCAAAACAAAAAACTTTTTTGGAGGACAAATCTTATGACTGACTTTCAGTACCTCGCTCGTGGTATCGCTCTGGCAGGCTGCGGCATCGGCGCAGGCTGCGCACTGATCGCAGGTATCGGCCCCGGTATCGG
>ERZ870052.737-NODE-737-length-12379-cov-6.243863_pt1 | contig 12379 bp, 9 predicted proteins | sample MGYA00520889_ERZ870052 | MGnify/ENA primary metagenome ERZ870052 (study PRJEB32232, sample SAMN07284988) | human gut metagenome | biome: human-associated habitat; material: feces | host: Homo sapiens | place: Tanzania | collected 2014-08-14 ...
ATATATATAAAGATATAAAAATCTATTGCTATTAAACCAAATAACCACTACTAATTCTTAAATATTAAATTTATAAACAATGGATTGGATAATCAATTTATTCACGAATACCGAGTCCGTTGCCCACATCGCCCTACTCTACGCCATAGTTATCGCTGTCGGCATATTGTTGGGTAAGATAAAGATTGGAGGCATCTCGCTCGGAGTTACATTCGTGCTCTTTACCGGTATTGTGGCTGGCCACATCGGCTTTACTGCCCCTACCAACATCCTAAGCTTTATTCAGGATTTTGGACTTATTTTGTTCGTATTCTGCATTGGTTTGCAGGTAGGTCCTGGTTTCTTCGAGAGTTTCAAGAAGGGCGGTGTAACGCTAAACTTGCTCTCAACATCATTGGTACTGCTTAACGTGGCAGTGATGTTTGCATGCTACTTTATCTTCTTCGACACTAACGACAAGACCAACTTGCCTATGATGGTGGGTACAATGTATGGAGCTGTTACTAATACTCCAGGTCTTGGCGCTGCCAATGAGTCTCTTGAGTCGGTATGGAAATCTACAAATGGCGCTATACCACAGATTGCCGCAGGCTATGCTTGCGCTTATCCTCTTGGTGTACTTGGCATCATTGGCGCTACCATCGCAGTACGTTTCATTACGGGTACTAAGCTTGCCGATGAAGAAGAAGAACTTAATGAGGAAGAGGGCGAGAATGTTCACACCAAACCTCTACAGATGCATCTTAAGGTAGACAATGCCTACCTTGCAGGACGTACAGTTAAGCAGATTAACGAGTTCTTGAACCGCGACGTTGTATTCTCACGTCTCTTGCACGAGGGCAATGTTTCTATTCCAAGCTCTAATGATGTATTCCAGATGGGCGACGAGGTTCTTGTTGTTTGCGCTGCTGTTGACGCCGAGGCTATCAAGGCCTTCATTGGTCCTGAGACAGAACAGACATGGACAGAAGACCAGAGCAACCAGCCACTTATATCTAAGCGTATTGTCATAACCAACTCGTCAATGAACGGTAAGGAGCTCGGCAAGATGCACTTCTCAAGTGTTTATGGCGTTACCGTTACACGAGTATCTCGTCAGGGTATGGATATGTTCGCATCACGCACCTACCGTTTCCAGGTAGGTGATAAGTTACTTGTGGTTGGTCCTACAGACAATGTCAACCGCATTGCCGACTTGATGGGTAATTCTGTTAAGCGTCTTGACACTCCTAACATCGCCACTATCTTCATTGGTATCATTGTTGGTATTCTCTTTGGTAGCATTCCTTTCGCTATCCCAGGCATGCCTGTACCTATGAAGCTCGGTATAGCTGGCGGTCCGCTTATCATCGCTATCCTCATTGGCCGATTCGGACACCGCATGAAGCTTAATACATACACCACAACATCAGCCAATATGATGCTTCGCGAAATTGGTTTGGTGCTATTCCTTGCCAGCGTAGGCGTTAAGGCAGGCGCACACTTCTGGGACACAGTAGTAGAAGGCGACGGCTTGATGTATGTATTCACTGGTTTCTTGATAACAATCATTCCTATCATCATCATTGGTGTGATAGCCCGAATTAAGTTCAAGTTCAACTACTTCACTATTATGGGTATGCTTGCCGGTACATGCACCGACCCACCAGCACTTGCTTACGCCAACTCTGTCTGTTCGCGCGAGGCTCCTGCTATTGGCTACTCAACAGTTTATCCATTGAGCATGTTCTTGCGTATCTTAACAGCCCAGCTCATTGTGCTTTTCTGCTGCGGATAAAAATATAAATCATACAAACAAAAAACGGGAACCATCCATAAAGGAGGTTCCCGTTTTTTGTTTGTATAAATAAGTATTACATCTGTCGTTTAGAAAGATTAGCCATCATCACAGCACTAAGACCCGCTGTCTCGGTACGCAGTCGGCTGCGTCCAAGACTTATTGGTTCGTATCCATGCTCCATAGCAAGTCTAACCTCTGTTATAGAGAAATCGCCTTCAGGTCCTACCAATATCGTTACTGGCTCATCAACCGGAGTGTTCTGAAGCTCAAGCCACAAGTCCTTACGTTCAATTTCCTCATAACAATGAGCTATAAACTTACGTCCTTCGCGCGGTTCTGAAACAAACTGGTCAAACGACATCATCTCGTTTACCTGCGGTTTCCATGCCTTATGACTTTGCTTCATAGCCGATACCACAATACGGTCGATACGGTCTGTACGTAATGTCTTACGCTCGGAGAACTGACAATCAAGAAAACTAATCTCGTCGAAGCCAACCTCAGTAGCTTTTTCTGCCATCCACTCTATGCGGTCCATCATCTTTGTAGGAGCAATGCCCAAGGCTATACGACCATTCCACTCACGCTGGCAAGGCAATGTCTCCACAATATTATAAAGGCAATGCTTGTTAGACACCACGCTAACTTCTGAGTTAAACAAGCCACCCTCACCATCAACAAGAATCATCTGGTCGCCACATTGCAGGCGCAACACACGTGTTGCATGTTTGGCTTCTTCCTCTGGCAGTTCGCCAGCGGAAGAAGCATTTGGGACATAAAAATATCTAATTTCCTTCATTTACCAATATGTATCATTAAGCCTTCACTTCCTTCTTGGTGCGGAAGATAAAGGCAAACAAAACAGCTACCGTAAGGGCATACGCTGCAAATATAAACCAGCATGTCTGCCACTCGCCTACTGTGTAGAACTGTCCATCGATAAGCTCGCCATGTGTAAAGTAATTTATTATCTTCTGTGCGGCTATAGTACCGATTGTGGCACCAATACCGTTGGTCATCAAGAAGAACACACCCTGCGCACTCGAACGGATATCGTCTGTGGTATTCTGTTCAACAAAGAGCGAACCGCTGATATTGAAGAAGTCGAATGCCACTCCATATACAATCATAGACAGAACAAACATCCATACACCCGAGCCTGGATTACCTACGCCAAACAATCCAAAGCGCAATACCCATGCAAACATTGCAATAAGCATCACATTCTTAATGCCGTAGCGCTTCATAAAGAACGGAATAAGCAATATACAGATTGTCTCGCTTATCTGCGACAACGATATAAGGATGTTGGCATGCTGAACGCCAAACGTGTCGGCATACTCCTTAACAGCAGCAAAACTGCTGATAAACGGATTGGCAAAACTGTTTGTTATCTGCAAGCTTACACCAAGCAACATCGAGAATACAAAGAATATAGCCATTCGCTTCTGTTTGAACAGAGCGAAAGCTTTCAATCCGAAAGCCTCGGCAACCGACTTCTTCTCGCCCTTAGCCGCAGTCTTGCAAGCAGGGAGTGTAAACGAATAAGCACATAATATAAAACCAAGCACACCTGATGTAACGAACTGCATCTGATTGACCTGGAAGCCCATTAGGTCGACAAACCACATTGTGCATATAAAGCCGATAGTACCAAACACACGTATTGGCGGAAAATCCTTAACAATATCCATTCCTGCCAATGCCAAACCATTATAGGCAACCGAGTTGGCAAGCGAAAGCGTTGGCATATAGAAAGCTACCGAAAGACCGTACAACAAGAAGGCGGTAGCAAAGGATGCATTTTGGCCCTCAGTATAGCCATACCACGACAGCATGAGCATAAACACACCGGCAAGAAGATGGCATATGCCGAACAACTTCTGTGCCTGAACCCAGCGGTCGGCTATAATGCCCATGATGGCAGGCATAAAGATAGACACAACGCCTTGCAAGGAATAGAAATAGCCGATTTCGGTACTCATTCCGATGTTTCCAAGATAACGGCCCATAGATGTCAAATAGGCTCCCCAGACAGCAAACTCCAAGAAGTTCATCACTGCCAAACGTACTTTCAAATTCATAATAGGTATTTAAGTAATTTTATTATCTTGCAAAGATACTATCTTTTTCAGAAAAAAGACAACATTAGACAATAAAATACACAAAATCATAATGGGTGGAATAGGCATATTGATTAAAAATATCAAAAATAAATCTGTATCTTAGCACATATACGCATTTTAGCTTTGTCAATTCAAAAAAATATCGTACCTTTGCAAGGTTTTCGGGATATTACCGAAAGCATAATTCATGTTTATCACGCCGTAGAAAGTTTTAAGGTATACAAGATGAGACAACTTAAGATTCAAAAAAGTATTACAAACCGTTCCAGTGAAGCACTTGACAAATATCTCGTTGAGATAGGTCGTGCCCCTCTGATTTCAATAGACGAAGAGATTGAGCTTGCGCAGAAGATCAAGAAAGGCGGTCCTGAAGGCGAACGTGCCAAGGACAAGCTTGTTACTGCTAACCTCCGTTTCGTTGTGTCTGTGGCAAAGCAATACCAGCATCAAGGCCTCACCCTTACTGACCTTATCGATGAGGGCAACATTGGTCTGATAAAGGCAGCACAGAAGTTTGACGAGACACGCGGTTTCAAGTTCATCTCATACGCTGTATGGTGGATTCGTCAGAGCATACTTCAGGCTATTGCCGAGCAGAGTCGTATTGTGCGCTTGCCACTCAACCAGGTTGGCTCTCTTAATAAAATCAACCACGAGATAAACAAATTTGAGCAAGAGAACCAGCGTCATCCGTCTGTATCAGAGCTTTCTGATGCAACAAAGATAGATGAGGAGAAGATTGGACAGAGCCTTATGGCAGATGGACACCATGTAAGTATAGATGCTCCTTTCCAGGATGGCGAGGACAATTGTATGCTTGATGTTATGCCTAGTGGAGATGACAGCCGTACCGACCGTCAAGTAGACCATGAATCAATGGCACTTGAGCTCAACTCTGTACTTAACAAGGTATTGAAGGATCGCGAGATTACTATTATACGCGAATGTTTTGGTATAGGTTGCCATGAGAAAGGCCTTGAGGAGATAGGCGACCAACTTGGACTGACACGCGAACGTGTACGTCAGATTCGAGAGAAGAGTATTGCCAAGTTGCGCGATAGCGGCAACGCAAAAATACTCATGAAATACTTAGGCTAAATTTTAATTGTTCCCGTAAGTGCCGAACAGTTAGCTTCCGAACTGATTGTCACTTACAATATGAGCGCCATCGAAATAGGGATACACTCCCTGTTTCCTTGGCGTTTTTTTTAATTCTCTTGAATCATTTATTGTAGTTCTTTTAAACCAAATCATATTTTTTTCGTCTATATATAATAAGGTGTACAAAACACCAGTATTAGCAGATTTTATTTAACTTAAAAACACCAGAATTATGAAAAGAACCATGAGAATTATGATGATTGCCATTTATTGCATTTTATCATGCAATATCTTGGCCACTGCAGGCAACGACAAGCCCATTTCTGTAACTACACTTCCAATAAAAGCACAGATCTTGCTAACCAACTATTTCGGCAATCAGAAGGTGGCGCTTGCTACTATTGAGTCGGGCGTTGTAAATAGAAGCTACGATGTAGTATTGCAGAATGGCACAAAGCTTGAGTTTAACAAAAAGGGTGAACTTACAGAAGTTGACTGCAAGCAAGGAGTAGTGCCAGTTAAATTGATACCGCTATCCATCAAGAACTATTTGCAGAACAACTATCCTGGGCAATCAGTAAAAAAGCTTGAAATAAAGAAAAACGAATACGAGGTAGAACTGTCCAACGGCATGGATTTGACCTTCAACAAACATTTCCAGTTGATTGACATTGATTAGCACGTGCCAAAGTAAAGGCTTTATAAAAAGTAAGACGTTTTAGTTAAAGATTCGCAATAATTGGCTCAAAAAGCAGCGAAATCATAACATAATCTATATCTTTGTGTCTGAGATATGACACATAGATTATACTTATACCATAAGGCCCTTCGTTTATAGTAAGTTGTCTGCACCCCTCTACTGACAACTTATTATAAACGAATTATATATTTAATGGGCTTAATAATTTTATATTTTTTAGGTGCTCTGTCACTATCCTTTTTATGTTCCGTCCTTGAGGCGGTACTTCTATCCACTCCAATGTCGTTTATCTCGATGAAGGAGAGCCAAGGCAACAAGACTGCCTCTTTGATGAAACAGTACAAGAACAATGTAGACCGTCCTGTTGGCGCTATTCTTTCGCTCAACACCATTGCACATACCATAGGTTCGGCAGGTGTGGGTGCTGAGTCGATAAAACTTTTTGGCGAAGAATATTTTGGATTAATATCCGCAATCCTTACATTATTGATTTTGGTACTTTCCGAAATCATACCTAAGACTATTGGTGCTTCATATTGGCGTTCACTTGCCATACCATCCACAAAGGTAATACGAGTTCTCATCTTCATCACCTATCCATTGGTTCTGCTTTCCGAACTCATCACCAAGGTATTTACACCTAAGAACCATCAAGCTTCGGTTAGTCGTGAGGAAGTATCGGCAATGGTTGACGTAGGTACAACGGAGGGCATCTTCCGCGAGTCGGAAAGCAAGATTATCAAGAGTTGCATCCGTTTGGCAGGAGTAAAGGCAAGGGAGGTTATGACTCCTTCCATAGTGGTTGAAACAGCCAATGTAAACATGCCCATTAAGGAGTTTTACGAGCAGCAGACATGGAACTTCTCTCGCATTCCGGTATACGACAAGAGCAAGGAATACATCATAGGTTATGTGCTTAAGGACATGGTTCTGAAACAACTGTCGGATGATAAATTCGACACCAAGCTATCCGACCTTATGCGCCCTATCCTATCTTTCAACGAGGATGACTCTGTATATCAGATATGGGAGAAAATGCTTGAGAAGCGCGAGCATATCTCCATAATCGTTGACGAGTATGGTTGCCTACGTGGTGTTGTTTCTATGGAAGACGTGATAGAGACAATGACAGGCGTGGAAATAGTTGACGAAGACGACGTGGCTGTAGACATGCAGGCTTTCGCTAAGGAAAAGTCGCGCATGATGTTGAAGAAATAAATGATGTATGAAAAATGTTATCTGCATACAACATTACAGTTCCCCATGCGGAACGCTTGTTTTAGCATCTTTTGCCGATAAACTGTGCCTTTGCGATTGGAGCAACAATCCTCTTGCCGAGCGTAACAAACGTCGGATAGCAGAATATCTACAAGCATCTTTCAAGACAGAGACTTCCTCTGTCTTGGAAGAAACCAAAAGACAACTCAACGAATACTTCTTAGGCCATCGCACATCTTTTTACATTCCATTACATCTGATAGGTACTGATTTTCAGCAACGAGTATGGAACGAATTGCTTAATATACCATACGCAACAACAAAAAGCTACAAGGAAATAGCCTTAAGCATAAGCAAGCCTAAAGCCATAAGAGCTGTGGCTGGCGCAATAGGAGCCAACGGCATAAGCATCCTCATACCTTGTCATCGCGTTGTTGGCAGCGACAATTCCTTGACCGGATATGCTGGAGGATTGGAAGCTAAGAGAATGTTGCTTGGATTAGAGATGCAAATAAAATCAGGACAGAACGACGCGTACACAAAATCAATTGATTACAAATAATACAATGAAATCTATTTTTCTTTATTTTCTCTTTCTCCCCACTTGTCTTATGGCACAAAACAAGGAAGAGAAAATGCCAAGTCATTTTACTAAAGTGCAGAAGTTGCAGGATGTAAGCATTACCGGTACTCGCCCGCATTACGTAAGACTCAAGGGATATTATCGCAGTTATCAAACCAACGACTCGATAATGAAATACTACAACGACGGTATAGTGGAATATTACATCAACTTGAAAAACGGGAAAACGGACCTATGCTCTTATTCTAATAGAAATCTTCATAACAGCAAACTCATTGCAGAAGATAAAAAACGAGCCTTTATGGTTAGCGATGAAGGCACATTCCGTCCTTGGCCGGAAGACAAAACGCTCATCGAGCAGTATCGGAAGAATTATCAAATTAAAGACTCCATAGATTCCCAGCTCATTTTGCTTAATCAGCAAACGATAGGTTCTATACATACTGACAGCACTCTCAACATCTGTCAGGTAGAAATCAACCAGCTTCCCACTTACAAGAGTCTTACTCATGAACTTTTTGGATATTCTAAAACAGACACTTACGACCATGTAGTGGAAGCCTATAGGATAAGTCCTGAAGATTATTACTCATTCAAAGACTTGATATTTCAGAAGACCGACAACAGTTATCTATTCGCTCATAAAAAGGACAAACGTCAGCAACTCATACACGTGACAACTGAACTATACATTACTGAAAAGGAATATGTGGAAAAGAAATTGTCCTTCAAGCCACAAAAGCAAACACCTAAGGAAGCGACAGCCACAATCGCAGAATTCTGCACCAACAATAAAATTCCTTCTATGCCTGCCCCTACTCTTTTGTCCTTGAAACAGCTTACTCATTACAATCCCGCAAATCTGAAAGATATACAAGAGTAAGAAAAAAAATAAGGGGTATCACATTTTGCGATACCCCTCATAATATATCGGTTATTACTGATGCTGCTCACGCAACAAATCATTAACAGTCTTAACTGGGTTGAATGTGCCGATAGGAACTTCTACGAATACGGTGTTCCAATCGCTCATTGCGCCATTCCACAAGCCAGGCAACTCCAATGCCTTAAGTTCCTTGCCGTTCTTACTCTTAGAGCTGATGAAGCCAGTTGAGCGGTCAACATACTTAGGAAGATTGAATTTATTGCCCTTATAGTCCTTAGTTGCACATACAAGGTCAACTGGATTGAAGTGTGTGCCTTCCTTAAACATCTTGACATACTCGGCATTATTGGTGTCAATCTGACTTGACTCAAGAATCTGCGGACTAACAGTACCGTCTGCATTATAGCAAAGGAACGGACCACCACCAGGCTCGCCAACATTCTTAACAACACCACAAACGCGGATTGGACGGTTGAGCTTGTTCTTCAAGTAGATTACGAGATCGGCATCCTCAAGCTCCTTGATATCATGCTTGCGGCAGCAGAGAGTGTGCTGTACAAAGCGAATCATCTCCTCAATCTTCTCGTGTGAATATTTGCCCGACTCAAGAATGCGCAGATACTCGAATACTTGCTTCTGCACGTCAACAAGTATACCTGCGATAAGTTTCTTGTAAAGCACAGTCTCGTCCTTAATACGATCTGGCACAACATTGTCGATGTTCTTGATAAATACAACATCCGAGTCAATCTCGTTAAGATTCTCGATAAGTGCGCCATGTCCGCCTGGACGGAACAACAATGAGCCATCCTCGTTGCGGAACGGAGTATTGTCTGGGTTGGCAGCTATAGTATCTGTGCTCGGCTTCTGCTCAGAGAAGCTTACATTAAAGTGTACATTATACTTCTTTTCGTAGTAAGCCTTCTTCTCCTCCACCTTCTTCTTGAAGAGTTCAAGATGATCGTGCGATACTGTAAAGTGGATATTAGCCTCGCCATTAGAGCTTGCATATAGAGCAGCTTCTACAAGATGTTCCTCCATAGGTGTACGTGGACCATCCTCATACGAGTGGAAAAGCAACAAGCCCTTAGGCAACTGGCCATAGTTAAGACCCTTAGCCTCAAGCAAATTGGCAACAACCTCCTTGAAATTGCCAGCCTTAATTAGGTCGCAAACACAAGCACCGTCGTTGTTTTCCTTGCACTTGCCGCAAAGCTCGTGCTTGAAAGCAAACTTCTTTATCTTGTCGAAGAATTCCTTCTCGAAATCGGTTGTAGGAACATCATAATCGGCAGTAAGGAATGCAAACAGATTCTTAAACATACGGCTTGCAGCACCACTTGCAGGAACAAACTTTACTACCTTGTGGCCTTCTTCCTGATACTTGCTCCATTCTTCTACATACTTGTCACGCTCTTCGGGTGTAGGCGAGAAAATGCCATTGCCTACAGCCGCAGCAGCCTCTATTTTTAAGAAAGGAAAACCTTTCTTGATTTCGTCCAACTGATGTTCCACCATTTCTGGAGTAATTCCTCTTTGTGAGATTTGGTTCAAATCTTGGTTAGTTAACATAATTATAACTTATTAGTTTTTAATTTGGATTATATCGCTTGTTCGTGGTATATTGTCTACAAATATAAAGACTTTTTCTTTAAATAGGAAATATTCTGCCATTTTTTTGTAACTTTGCGGTAGATTTTAATATGAAACATGTGAATTATGGAGGAAAAGTTCAAATTTACAGATGAGGAGAAGCTGCAATTAGGCGAGATAGCAACACGCTTACGCAAACTTATGGGCGACTCATTAAAGCCCGAAGACGAGTCAAACCTAAGACAGCAGCTGGAAGCAGAAATAAGCGACAACAAGATAAGCAGGGACATATTCGGATTGAATCCTATACTTCTGAGCTTTCAGACAGCCGAGCTCGAACTGGAAGAAATAGGTATGAAGCGCGAATGTGTGCTTGCCATTATGCTGTACAACAGCATCATCAGCGGCAACCTGTCCTTAGAACGCACCGAGCAGCTTTTTGGCAAAAGCGTTGCACAAATTATTCACGGTCTGGTGCGCATACACGAACTTTACACCAAGACACCGGTAATAGAGAGCGAGAATTTCCGCAATTTGCTGCTATCTTTTGCCGAGGATATGCGCGTCATTCTTATTATGATTACCGACCGTGTTAACCTTATGCGCCAGATACGCGATACAGACAACACGGAGGCTAAGCTACGTGTGGCCGAGGAAGCAAGCTATCTATATGCCCCACTTGCCCACAAATTGGGCTTGTACAAGCTTAAAAGCGAGCTGGAAGACCTTAGCCTGAAGTATCTTGAGCACGATGCCTACTATATGATTAAGGATAAGCTCAATGCTACAAAGCGTTCACGCGACGCTTATATAGAGAAGTTTATCACTCCTATTGACGAGAAACTTAAGCAGATGGGCATTAAATGCCATATTAAAGGCCGCACCAAGAGCATACACTCTATCTGGCAGAAGATGAAGAAACAGCAATGTGGATTTGAGGGCATTTACGACCTCTTTGCCATACGCATCATCATCGACTCGCCATACGACCAGGAAAAAATGCTGTGCTGGCAGACTTATTCGCTCATTACTGATATGTATCAGCCTAACCCTAAACGTTTGCGCGACTGGCTATCCGTACCTAAATCAAACGGATACGAGAGTTTGCACATCACTGTACTTGGTCCTGAACAGAAGTGGGTTGAGGTACAGATACGCACCGAACGTATGGACGAGATTGCCGAACGTGGTCTTGCCGCACACTGGAGATATAAAGGCATAAAGGGCGAATCGGGTCTTGACGAGTGGCTTAACAATATACGCACGGCTCTGGAAAACAGCGACGACATGCAGCTGATGGACCAGTTCAAGATGGACCTTTATGAGGACGAGGTATTTGTGTTCACTCCTAAGGGCGACTTGCTTAAGTTTCCTAAGGGCGCAACTATACTCGACTTTGCCTACCATATCCACTCGGGTGTGGGCAACAAATGTGTTGGCGGCAAGATTAACGGACGCAATGTGCCTATACGCGAACCCCTACGCTCGGGCGACACGGTTGAAATCCTTACGCAAAACAACCAATCGCCTAAGCGCGACTGGCTTAACATTGTACAGACATCAAGAGGAAAAGCTAAGGTGCGCCAGGCCCTGAAAGAAACTCAGGTAAAAGATGGTCTCTTTGCCAAGGAGATTCTTGAACGCCGATTCAAGAACCGCAAGGTGGATGTAGAAGAAAGCATCATGTCGCACCTTATCAAGCGTATGGGATTTAAGGAGACATCCGACTTTTACAAGCAGATTGTGGACAACAAGCTTGATGCCAATGATGTTGTAGACAGATATATAGAGGAACGCGACCGCGAACTTAATCAGAAGATGGCGGGTGTGGTAAGGTCGGCAGAAGAGTTCTCGTTTGACGCTCAAAGCGGACAGGCTGTAAGCTATAATAATATAGGTAATGACGACGAGCTGGTGATAGACCAGAATCTGAAGGGTGTAGACTATTCGTTGGCTCAATGCTGCCACCCTATCTACGGCGACCCAATCTTTGGTTTCGTAACTGTGTCGGGCGGTATAAAAATTCACTGCCAGAATTGTCCTAATGCTCCCGAGCTGCGCAAACGCTTTGGTTACCGTATAGTAAAAGCAAGATGGAGCGGCAAGGGACAATCTCAATACAACATTACCTTGCGCATAGTGGGCAACGACGATTTAGGAATTGTAAACAACATTACAAGCATAATATCCAAAGAGGAGAAGATTGTAATGAAATCGATTAACATCGACAGCCATGACGGATTGTTCAGCGGCAACCTTAATGTGCTCGTCGACGATACATCCAAGCTGGAATCGCTGCTGAAAAAGCTGCGCACGGTTAAGGGCGTAAAGTCGGTTGCTCGACTGTAATATGCTCCTTGTATTATGAATGAGGGTGTGTCATGACACACCC
>ERZ870052.742-NODE-742-length-12342-cov-15.842723_pt1 | contig 12342 bp, 13 predicted proteins | sample MGYA00520889_ERZ870052 | MGnify/ENA primary metagenome ERZ870052 (study PRJEB32232, sample SAMN07284988) | human gut metagenome | biome: human-associated habitat; material: feces | host: Homo sapiens | place: Tanzania | collected 2014-08-14 ...
AAATTCCCGCAGCCTGATGCAGCGCTTTGGTGCGCTGGAGGTGGCCATGCGGCAGTGCGACCTTGCGTGGGAGGTGCGGGCGTATCTGAAAACGTACCCTAAGGCGGCGGTGGTCAATCTGGGCTGCGGGCTGGACAACACCGGCAGAGCCTGCGACAACGGCAGCTGCAAAATTTACAATCTGGACTTCCCCGATGTCATAGCCGTGCGCAACGAGCTTTTGCCCGCCGGGGAACGGGAGCAAAACATCCCCTGCGACCTGAAAGACCCCGCATGGTTTGACAAAATCGATGTCTCCGGCGGGGCGGTGTTCTTTGCCTCCGGGGTGTTCTATTACTTCCTGACGGAACAGGTCAGGGCGCTGGTACAGCGGATGACAGATGCTTTCCCCGGCGGGGTTCTGGTCTTTGATGCGGCCAATCGGACAGCGGTGAAGATGATCGCAAAAACATGGCTCAAAAGCGCGCAAATCAAGGATGTTGGCGCGTATTTCGCGGTTTCCGACGCTCCCCAAGAGATCGGTGCATGGGATAGCCGTTTGCGGGTCTCGAGCCGCGGCTATATGCTGGGCTACACCGATTTGAAAGACCCATCCGTCAGCGGATTTTTCCGTTTTCTCGCCAGGGTCGGTGACGGAATGATGAAGATGCAGATTGTAAAGATCAGATTTGGAGGCAAGCAATGAAAATTCTGGTATATGGTGCAGGGGTTTTAGGGTGCAATCTGGCAAGGAATCTGTTTCACGCCGGAAAGGATGTGATCCTGCTTGCCCGGGGAAACTGGGCAGAGGAAATCAGGAAGAACGGACTGCGGATCAAGGATCAATAATTCTCCCTCCGCACATCGGTCAGCAATATTCCTGTGGTGACGGAACTGGCACCGAATGTCCGGTACGATGTGATATTTGTCGTTCTGCGATATACGCAGCTGGATTCTGCTCTGGAAACCTTGCGGGCGAATCAGACGAAAAATATTGTTTTTGTGGGTAACAATGTGCAGGCAAGAACGCTGGCGGCGGCACTGCCGGAGAAAAATGTCTTGTTTGCCTTTGCGCTCTCTGCCGGGCATCGGGAACCTGACCGGGTCGTTTCTATCGACCTGAAAAAGCTTAGGAGAAATACGGTGTACCTTGGACGGGTGATCGATGCCAATATTGAAGGCTATACTCAACCTAAAACTTTATGAACAGCCGGAAACTTCTATCGGCAAGTACGGCAGAATGCGAAAATCCTACCTAAAGGAACATCGCCCCATTCTCTACAACCATCTGCTGATGAGCGAGAAGCTGTATCCACACCTGTTAGAGATTGAGCGGAGAGCACAGGGGCGTGTGGAAACCATGTTGCCTCACATGATGGAAGTTGCGGGTGCCACGGAGGAACTGAAAGCCCGCAACCCCATGCGCTGGGCGGGGCTGATGAACACGCTGAAAGCGCAGGTGGAGGAAGTGTTGTTGCAGGAATTAGTTTATATCTGATTTTGGGCATAGATGAAGCCGGGATTTTGCAAGCCAGCAAGCAATCCCGGCTTTATCTTATATATTTTCCAGTTTTTTTGACCGCCGGTATTCCAATGGCGATAGGCCGAATTGTTTTTTGAAAACTGATGCAAATTTGCTTTGATTCATATAGCCGACCAACTCTGCTATTTCTGCAACGGACAATCTTGTAGAAGTCAGTAACTCTGCAGCTTTTTTCATTCGGACTTCCCGTAGATAGATGGAAATATTTTGACCAAAAACGCCACGAAAATAGTTTTTTAAGCTGGTTTCGCTGACAGAAAACTGAGCTGCCAATTCCCATGCAGGATGATGTTGCCGCAAATCGGAAGTGATAATTTTTTCAACACGTTTTGCTATATCTACCTGTGTTTCAGTAAAAAATGTGCAGGCTTGCGATGGGGGGATATTGTTAAGATTTTGTAGTAATGAAAATAGAGCCAGAACATAGATCTTCATTTGAGAAATCGAAAACGGAGGCGCAATATCAAAAAGTTCCCAGAGCTTAATCAATATTTCTTCAACTTCAGGAGTAACTGCTGAGATATAAGTGTTATCGTTTGGGCAAAAAAGTTCAATGATTTTAGGGATGTCTATGCCAAACTCTTTTTGCATCCATGTACTCTCTGTTGCCAGTGTATTAGTATCAACAAAAAGCTCCATTCCCTCATAGATACGGCGAGGATAGACATATTGCTTTTGGGCAAAACATTCCGTGAGAGAAATATCTCCATCTTTCACATATACAAAGTTTCCGTTATTCAAGATAATCTCGCAACGACCAGTCACGCAATAGTTTAGGAGCAAAGGCCCTTTTTTAATGAAACTATCTTCACCCAAATTTGGAGCTGCCCATGTCTGAGAATTTATAAAAATATACGCAATAGTAAGTCCGGGGAAAAGTTGAAAAAACGTCATAGACCCTTTTCCTTCCTTAGTTTTCATAAGTAGTTCTGCGTTGAACTCGCTACGTTTTATTGAAACGCCGGGAATTTCAATACATTTTCTAATAATATCATCAATCTTCATTTTTAACTCCTGTCGATTTGTCTGGCTCATTGCCCTTGATTTTAATCATATTATAGAATTGTAAGCGAAGTCAGTCAATAAAAAAACTCGTTGCTGTTTGGAGCCAAAAAGATGATTGGTTGTAGAGAGCTACTGCTAACTATGGTATCTTATAGAGAGGTTAGAAAACGCTAACCAGCAAATGAATGGAGGTATTCGTTATGAGTAACAAGTTACAAGCAAAAGACCTGATTAACCTCGGCCTGTTCACCGTTCTCTACTTTGTGATTGGCTGCTGTGTCGCCATTCCCGTCGGCTTTGTACCTATCTTTTTGCCGATCCTCGGAGCATTGTGGTCTTTGATTACCGGCATCCCGTTCATGCTGTTCCTGACCAGAGTTAAAAAATTCGGCATGGTTACAATTATGGGAATTTTAAGCGGCCTGCTGATGGGGCTGACTGGCATGGGATTTTGGGGCGTACCGATGGGCGTGATTTTTGGGCTGCTGGGAGATCTGATCTTGAAATCCGGCGGTTATAAAAGCGCCAAGAAGAGCCTGATCGGGTATGCGGTGTTCAGCCTTTGGATGGTTGGTACATATATCCCCATGTATTTCATGGTAGAGGATTCCTGGGCCAGTTTTGCGGCCAGCTTTGGTGAGGAATACGCTGACAGGGTAATGGCTGTTATGCCTATGTGGAGCATTATTCTGGTAATCGCTGGAATCTTCATTTTTGCGATCCTGGGCGGACTTTTAGGTAAGGCGCTTCTGAAAAAGCATTTTGCTAAAGCGGGCATTGTGTGATGAACGGGCTATCATTTTCAGCAACAACCGAAAAAAGAAAAGGAATCCTGCTTGATCCCCGGACAAAGCTCATTCTGCTGCTGACGATTACAACACTGATGTTCAGTACCAGTAACGAAGGAATTATGAACATCGTCAAGCCGTGTCTAAGCCTTGTCCCCTTTGCTCTGATTTTGTCGGAACGCCGTTTCAAAACAGCAGGAAAATATCTGGTGCTATATGCGGTTTGCTTTATACTGGAACGGATTGCCCTTACGAGTTTGAGCGGATTACTCTCGTTCATCGTGCTGGCAGTGACATCTATCATGACGCGGTTTGCGCCCGGCATTATGACAGGTGCCTATCTGATCTCATCCACTTCGATCAGTGAGTTTATCGGCGCAATGGAGCGTATGCACATCACGGAAAAAATCGTGATTCCAATGTCTGTCATTTTTCGCTTTTTCCCAACCATCAGCGAAGAATATCAGGCCATCCGGGATGCAATGAAAATGCGGGGCATACGATTCGGCGGGAAAAATCCTTTCCTGATGGTGGAATATCGCCTTGTTCCTTTGATGGTGTCCGTTGTGAAGATTGGTGATGAACTTTCTGCTGCTGCGTTGACACGGGGGCTTGGAGCCCCCGTTAAACGTACAAACGTGTGCCAGATCGGTTTCCATGTTCAAGATTTGATTGCGATTCTGTTTTGCGTTATCTGTTTTGCCTTGTTTTTGTTTCAGCAGCAGATTTCTTTTTGACGGGAGGGGGTGAACCTATGATACGGATTGACCATGTGACTTTCTCTTATGGAGAAGAAAACGAGAACGCTGGTGGAGTCCATGATATAAATCTGACCGTAGAGGACGGTCAATGCGTCGTACTTTGCGGCGAAAGCGGCTGTGGAAAAACGACAATTACCAGGCTGATCAACGGTCTGATTCCCCATTACTATGAAGGAAAAATGAATGGAGAAGTGTGGGTAAATGGGGCAAAGGTTTCGGAACAGCCCCTTTATGATACCGCGAAAACGGTTGGCAGCGTGTTTCAAAACCCCCGCTCACAATTTTTCAATGTGGACACAACCAGCGAAATCACATTCGGGTGTGAAAATCTCGGCCAGCCGGAGCAAAGTATTCGGGAACGATTAGATAAGACCATCCGGGATTTACGCCTGGAGAAATTGATGGGACGCAATATCTTTCATCTCTCCGGCGGGGAAAAGCAAAAAATTGCCTGTGCCGGGGTATCCATCATGGAGCCGGATGTGCTGGTTATGGATGAGCCGTCATCCAACCTGGATGCTTCCTCTATCCTGGATCTGAGAGCAATACTTGCGTTTTGGAAGTCGCAGGGGAAAACAATTATAGTGTCAGAGCATCGGCTCTACTATCTGCGCGGTCTTGCGGATCGTTTTATCTATATTACCGGCGGAAAGGTGGAAAAAGATTACTCCGCAGCGGAGTTTGAGAGCCTGACGGAGCAACAGAGAGCCAAGTTGGGGCTGCGTACCTTTATTCTTGAAGATTTGTTGCCGCCGAAAGCATTGCCCCAGGCCGGTCAGCAAATGGAACTTCGCAATTTCTGCTTTGCCTACAAAAACGAACCGGAAACGCTGCACATCCGGGAAAGTAAAATCCCCGCAAATCGTATTGTCGGGATCATCGGGAATAATGGAGCTGGAAAGTCCACCTTCTCCCGGTGTTTCTGCGGCCTTGAAAAGCGTTGCGGTGAGGTGATCTGGAACGGCAGAACTTATCGGCCTAAAGACAGACTAAATACCTGCTACATGGTGATGCAGGAAGTCAATCACCAGCTTTTCACGGAAACTGTGCTGGATGAAGTCCTGATCAGTATGGAGGAGGAAAATCAGGAGTGGGCTGAGGAAATCCTTGCCGAGTTAGATTTAATCGGCTTCAAAGACAGACACCCTATGTCCCTTTCCGGCGGCCAAAAGCAGCGGGTAGCAATTGCCTCGGCAATCGCATCCAAGCGTTCTATCTTATTTTTTGACGAACCGACCAGCGGTCTTGATTACAAACACATGAAAGAGGTTGCCAATGTCTTGAAACAAGTCAGGGATGCAGGCATTACCTTGTATGTCATTACCCATGATCTTGAGCTGCTTTTAGATTGTTGTACGGATATTGTCCATTTTGAGGACGGTTCCATCATCGACAAATTTCAAATGGATGAGGCCGGTCTTGAAAAAATCCGAAACTATTTTATAAAGGGGGTGCCTACAAAATGAAGGAAGAAAAGAAAGAGTCGCCCATAGGCGTCTTATGGGGATGGGGCAAGCCCTATCACGGGAAATTCATCGGCAGTATTATCCTTGCGGTATTAGGCGTGGCCTGCCAGATGGTGCCCTATTTCTGCGTGGCGCATATTGTCACACTGATGCTGTCGGGAGAGCAGGATTTTTCCAGTTATATGACGGCCTGTATCGTTGCATTGTGCGGTTATTTGGGAAAGGTTGTTTTCGCCAATCTTTCAACAGTCATTTCCCACACGGCGACCTATTACACGCTGCGCGATCTGCGAGAGAATATCACCGCAAAGCTGGCCCGCGTCCCGATGGGGACGATTTTAGATACTCCGTCCGGCCAGTACAAAACAACGATTGTTGACCGGGTGGAGGGAATGGAGCCGACCTTTGCACACCTGATCCCGGAAATGACCGCAAATGTGCTGGTTCCCATTGTGATTGTCGTGTACCTGCTTATTCTGGACTGGCGTATGGCGCTTTTGTCCCTTGTCACTCTCGTGGTGGGCCTTGTGGTTATGTCCGCCGGTATGAAAAACTATCCCGTCAAGTGGGAGGGTGCTGTCAAGGCAGGCAAGCAGATGACAGACGCCATCGTGGAATATATCGGAGGCATTGAGGTGGTGAAAGCGTTCAGCCAATCCGCCGGTTCCTACAAAAAATATTCTGACGCGGTGAATTACAACGCCAACTACTATGTGGACTGGATGCGGGAAAATCAGAAAACCATGAGCGCCTATAACGCCATCCTGCCCTCGGTGCTGATCTGCGTACTGCCCTGCGGCTTTTCGTTCTGGCTCTCCGGAAGCCTGGAACTTTCCACCTTCCTGTCCATTGTGATTTTCTCTCTGGGCCTTGTTGGGCCGATTATTGCGGCCTTTACCTTTACGGACGATTTGGCTGTACTGGGGACAAATGTGGAAGAAATCAGCCAGCTTCTGAACGCCGAAGAACTGAACCATAAAGAAACGCCGATCAAGCTGGAAGATACCGGCATTTCTCTTAGGTCTGTGTCGTTTTCCTATGACGGGACAACAGAGGTTTTGCATGATGTGAATCTCGCCATCCACCCCGGAACCATGACCGCCCTTGTAGGGCCGTCCGGCTCCGGCAAGTCTACGGTGGCGAAGCTGATTGCCGGGTATTGGGATGTTACATCCGGCAGCATTACCCTCGGCGGCCATGAGCTGAAGGATATGCCGCTGTCTGAAATTGCAGACCAGATTTCCTATGTATCTCAGGACAACTACCTGTTTAACCGCAGTATCCGGGAGAATATCCGCATGGGAAGACCCAGTGCCACGGACGCAGAGGTGGAGCAGGCAGCCAAACAAAGCGGCTGCGACGCCTTTATCCGCAAGCTGGATAATGGCTATGATACGGTTGTCGGCAGCGCCGGTTCCCATCTTTCCGGCGGTGAACGCCAGCGGATTGCCATCGCCCGCGCCATGCTGAAAAATGCGCCGGTTGTCATTTTGGACGAGGCAACTGCCTATATCGACCCAGAGAATGAGGCGCTGGTGCAGAAAGCCATTTCCACTTTAACTGTCGGCAAGACCCTGATTGTGATCGCACACCGGCTGTCTACCATTGTTGGCGCAGATAACATCGTTGTGGTGAAGGATGGAACCATCCACGCACAGGGTACGCATGAGAAGCTGCTGGAAACCTGCCCCCTCTACAGGGATATGTGGCAGGCGCACATCGGCGCGAAAGACCAGATGTAAGGGGGTGTTGTCAGATGTATGGAACATTGAAAAAAATCTTTGCTTTTGCAGGCAGCAAAAAGGGGCTTCTAAAAAAATCCCTGTTATTCTCATTCCTGTCCGGGCTGTTTTCAGCCATGCAGTTTGCCGCCCTCTTTGTAGTGATCGGCGCGTTAGTATCTGACAACCGGGACGGAAAGTTTATCTGCATTTCGCTGGGAATTATGGCCGTTTCCCTCATTGGGCGTATCATCACGACCTATTTTTCCACGATGGAGCAGACGGAAACCGGCTATTGCATGGTGGCGGAAAAGCGTATCCACATCGGAGATCGGCTGCGCTACATCCCGATGGGCTACTTCAACAAGAATAGTATCGGGAATATTACCGCCATTGTCACAACAACTTTGGGTGATGTAGAGAACTCAGCAGCCCGTGTCCTGGTGTCAGTGCTGGGCGGTTTTTTCAACTCGGTTGCCCTCGTCATCGTCCTGTTGGTATTTGACTGGCGGATCGGTCTTGTGGCCGCTGCCGGTGTCCTGATTTACCTTGCGGCGGCGGAACTGGCGCTTCGCAAATCTGCCGCGCTCAGCGGGGTACGCCAGCACACACAGGAGTCCCTTGTAGAGTCCGTGTTGGAGTACATTCAGGGCATGGGGATTGTTAAAGCATTTGGACTGGAACGGGACAGCACGCAGTCTATTGGCAGTGCAATTAAGGCGAGCTGCCGGGACAACCTGAAACTGACAAAGGCCAGTGTTCCCTATGACGCCATCAAACAGGCCGTTGTCCGGGTGTTCAGCGTCCTGCTGCTTTTGGCCTCGGTTTGGTTCTGGCTGGACGGCTCCCTGCCGCTGGCCTATGGCCTGATTTTGGTAATTGCTTCTTTCATGGTGTTCAACGATTTGGAGAACGCCGGGAATATGGCCTCTTTGCTGCAAATGTTGGCGGCCTCGATGGATACGGCAAACTCCATTGATGACACGCCGGTAATGGATGAAAAAGGCGTTGACATTACGCCGGAGTCCAGTGAGATCGTGTTTGACAAGGTGGATTTTTCTTACGCAGACCGCAAAATACTGGATCAAGTCAGCTTTACCATCCCGGAAAAGACAACAACGGCGATAGTCGGCCCCTCTGGCGCTGGCAAAACAACTATGTGCAATCTGATTGCCCGCTTTTGGGATGTGAATGCCGGGAAGATTACCATAGGCGGTACGGATGTACGAGATTTCAAGCTGGACAGCCTGATGAAGAATATCTCGATGGTGTTCCAGAGCGTATACCTCTTTGCAGATACGATTGAGAACAATATCAAGTTTGGCTGCCCGGACGCCACCCATGAACAAGTGGTTGAAGCGGCGAAAAAGGCTTGCTGCCATAACTTTATTTCTGCCCTGCCGGATGGCTATGACACCGTGATTGGCGAGGGAGGCGGTACTTTGTCCGGCGGCGAGAAACAGCGGATTTCCATCGCCCGCGCCATGCTGAAGGACGCACCTATCATCATTTTGGACGAGGCAACAAGCAGCGTTGACCCGGAGAATGAGGATGAATTGCAGCGGGCTATCGAGGCATTGACCCATGACAAGACCATCATCATGATTGCCCACCGTCTGAAAACCGTCCGCAACGCCGATCAGATCCTTGTACTGGACAACGCTCATATCGTCCAGCGCGGCACTCATGCGGAGCTGATCCAGCAAAAGGGCCTGTATGCCGATTTTGTATCGGCCAGACAGGAGGCCATCGGCTGGAAGCTGGCTCAGTAAAGGAGGTTCAGATGAAACTTCATGCGTCCGGGGAGGACTACCTGGAAACCATCCTTGTTCTCCAAAAGAAACGCGGTATGGTGCGCTCCGTAGATGTGGCCCGGCACATGGAGGTGTCAAAGCCCAGCGTGTGCCATGCAGTGGCTACCTTGCGGGACGGCGGCTTTCTCACTATTGACAACGGCCAGATTGCACAGCAGGGCACGCACGAAGAACTTTTGAAGCAGCCCGGCATTTATCAGGAGTTTGTCAACATCCGAAAGAATGCGGCTGGATGGAGCCTTGCTTAACAAAATTCAGCGTATGCGATGCGGAGCATTAAATGTCTGTGAGAAGTTGTTCACCAAAGATTCTAGAAGAATTCTATGCAAAAAATTGAAGTTATTGTTCGTATCACGAAGGACCACTGCCCTCCCCAAGAACAGACGATTTTTGAGTGGATTGAAACGAACCGTGCTGCGCCAGACACCTTGAATTATCCCGGTCTGGAAATAAACTTAGAACACCGTCGTGTTTTCAAAAACGGACAGGAAGTGTACATGAGCCGTTACGAATATGGCGTTTTAAGTTTAATGGCACGGCATCCGGGGCAATTGTTTACAAAAGAGCAGATATTTGAAGCCGTGTGGCATCGGGATAGTGAAAGCTGCCTGACTGCTGTCACCAATACAATTGGACGCATCCGGCAAAAAATCGAGGATGATAGAGCTGTACCTGTCTATATTCGAACGATTTCCAACCTCGGCTACCAATTTATGCCGAACATTTCAGTGAAAAAAGATTCCTTATAACGATAAAAGCCATACTCAACGGGTAAACTTAGACCTTGGGTATGGCTTTTGTCGCTATCTGGATAGATAAAAATTGACATCCTTGCAATCGGAAATAATCTTCTCTAAAATATAGAAAAAAGATTTTAGGGGGGCGATAAGATGCTATCCTTTGAAGATGTTCTGAAAGAGTTTGAGGATTTTTTGCAAACGGCATCCTATTTAGAGGTTCTCCCATGTCGATGGGGGTATGTACGGCTTTTTAATGAGGGTGACCCTATCAACTTCTACGCAGTCTTGTGCCGTACTCCACAAGAGCTATATGACACACTGAAAAATGATCTTGCCATTGAAAAAGAGGTTCAAAATCCACAACGAGACTGATTACGAGAAAATTATTGCGTAATTCGTTTACTTTTCGTGAGTTTTTATTGAATGGCCTGCTAGAATATTGCGTATTCAGACAAAAAGAACGCCAGAAAGGTTTGCAACGTCCTCGCTGGCGGCTCAAGTGTTTTTATTCTGATTTGAGAATTCTGTCAAATGAATCGCAAGCGATCTTGTGGAATCCAGCAAGGTCTTTCGCATTTCTGGAGGACAAGCAAGATAAATCGATTCCAACTCTCGACATTCGCGTTCTGCTTCTGATAGGTTCGGGTTGATAACCGAATCCAAGGAAAGCGGCAGAACATGGAGAATGGCACTTAAGATGTCAAAAGAAGGATTCTGCTTTCCGTTTTCAATATTGGCGATATACTTCACCGAAACATTACTTTTCAGTGCCAGTTGATCTTGTGTCATTTTCATCGCTTTTCGGACAGCTTTTATCTGCTTTCCCAGAGCGATTGCATCTGCATTCGGCATTATCATCACCTCAATAGTATTGTATCGTTCTTACAGAAAGAACGGTATAACATCATCGTTCGGGTGATTTTGTCCTATTGTGCTGTTTTTTGTCTTTTCTCGGTCGAGTTATAAAAAAACGGTAACTCGTCCGGGCGATTCTACGCGCCATCCGATCACAGTTACCGTCTATGGAGGTTACTGTGATTTTTTATTGGGGTAACGCATCAAAAAAAGCCTGTCTGCTGCCGTAGACCAGAATGCCAACAAACCGGCACAATCGTTCCGTCTCACTACCTATAATCATGCCGATATGCTGTACTGCGCCAGCTTTCCTCAATGGGAGGCTGGCGTTTTTGCGCTTTTAAGGGTAAGGTGTCGTGCGCCGCCACAATCCTTTTTGTCCGAATACTCAATTCCATAAAATAACTGGAGGATTATTGAAAATGAAAGCGACCTATTTATGTCCGTGGCACAAGATGACCACATGGTACTTCCGACTGTCTCGATTGCTAGATGTTTCCAACGTCAAAAAGCGCACCAAAAATCATGGTGCTGATGCCGACCGTATTTTCATGTTGGTGAAAAATCATGTGCTGGCTGTATCCGGCATGGGAGATGAAGCTCCGCCCACTCCCGGCGGAAGAAACGGAGGGAGTGATGTATTATGATCCTGCTGCAACGGGTGAACGAATCCAAAACCTCCGCAAAGACCGTGAAGTGACACAGGAGCAGCTCGCCATTGATTTGAACATCAGTGACCGCTACATGAGAAATCTGGAAAAGGGTGAGAAAGTTCCGTCTGTTGACCTCTTTGTGGAACTGCGGGAACGCTTTGGCTCCTCGCTGGACTACATCGTTTTGGGTGTGTCGGCATCCCAGCGGGAGCAGGAGTTGCAAGATCAACTGCATATGCTCCGCAAAGAGCTGAAAGAGATGCAGCGGCGGATTCTGGTCATGCTGGAAATGCTGGGCGAATCTGCTTAGCGTCACTTTACTGCTCTGAACCGGAACGATTGGTTCCGGTCAAAATCGCAAAACCGGAACTACTGGTTCCTAACGAGAATTTCAGTTTTCAAGTACACTATGGTCACAGCAAGGGCAGCTCCCTGATAGGGGCCGACAAGCCCGAAACTGTACCGTGTACCTTGAAAATTGAAGAAGCAGCTTTTCGGTACTTCCAGACAATGATACTTCCGTAATTCGCGGCCCGGTCAGAAAGCAGACGGGGTGGCTGAGATGCCAATGGAGCGGTGCAAATCCGCCGCCGAAAGGTTCCCACCTCCGGGGTGTCGAGGACAAATAGGAGAAAAACAGTATTTTTCAAACCACCAGTTGAGTATTTCTCGGCTGGTGGTTTTACATTTCCCACTAAATTATGATATGGAGGAAATCTATATGAGTCGATTTCATAACAAAAGCGTAGATGAAGCCAATCTGACCACCCTCTGCCCGATTTGTCTGGATTCCTTTCAGGGAGCAAAGGGCGTTCGTGTCCGGCGCGCAGACCCCAAGCAGAAAATCAAGGATGTCTGCACCTACTGCCAGATTCGCTACGGTTTCGATTATTATGTGCAGCCCGATAAGAACGCTGGGCAGTATGTGAAGCGAGGCCACTTCGATGATGAATCTGAATGCGCTTAAAATCGACCCGGAGTTTCAGGGCAAGATTCCACCCCTGAATTTTGAAGAAG
>ERZ870052.743-NODE-743-length-12323-cov-8.681692_pt1 | contig 12323 bp, 6 predicted proteins | sample MGYA00520889_ERZ870052 | MGnify/ENA primary metagenome ERZ870052 (study PRJEB32232, sample SAMN07284988) | human gut metagenome | biome: human-associated habitat; material: feces | host: Homo sapiens | place: Tanzania | collected 2014-08-14 ...
CATACCCGTGGTCTGTACAACATACTGTATGCTGTTGTCCTTAGGAGTAACGACATAGTCGAGAGTTGTTGTCGTGATATTCTTTGCCTCTACAACAAACGGATCGTCTTCTGTCTTGCCGGTTGTCATCTTAAGCTGGCTGACCTCGCTTGCAAGACCATTATCGTCGTATGCAAGAGCATAAATCATATAGTCGGTTTCCGGTGTGAGGAAATCGAATGACTTCTTGTATGACACCTTGCTGTCTACTGTAGCATTCTTCTCTATGTAGTCCTTTATGTCTGATACTGTCTGACTTGCCGGAACACATACTGCCTTCAGACGGCTTACGTTGGCATCGACGTCGAGGTTGACAGCAAGAGAGGTACTCGTCTTATATCTCTCTGACAAGTTTACCTTCACCTTTCCAAGCTTTGAGAAAGTGAGTTCCTCTACCTCGTCGGTACGTGCTGAAAGTTTTGAACCATCCTTCAAGGTGATCTTCATCTTGTAGTTCGGTGACTGTGCCATCACTGCCAATCCCTGACATGCGGCAATCAAAAGAAGTAAATATTTCTTCATAGTATTTTTTACTTTCTGAATTTTAATGTACTGTTGTTAATCTTGAACACATAGACACCACCTGGCAATGCTGAAACATCTACTGCCTCGCCCTTCCAGTTGTCGAAGCCGAGAACCTTCTCTCCTGCAAGGTTGTAAACAGCTACGGCATAACGCTTCTTGCTGTCATAACCGCTTATTTCTATAAGGTTGCTGCCAGCCTTTACGTTGATAGCAAGTCCTTCGCCTTCTACCTTCAAGCCGTTTACGCCGGTAGCGGCATCGAAACTTATATTTACTATCTCTGCGAGCTGATAGGTGTCGGAAGCATTTGTCTGCTTGTTTACTTTCAAACTATTGCCATCGAAAGTCATTGACTTGATCTCATCAAGTTTATACACTTTCTTTCCTGAAGCGAGGTTGATGGTTACATCATCCTGTGCAAAGCATCCGGCGCTTATTGCCAGTCCCATTGCTACGAGTAGTTTCCTTTTTTTCATATATTCACGTTTTTAATGGTTTTCATATTATATTTAATGGTTTCCGTATTTACACCCTGCGCATCATTCTTTTTCTATTAGTTTCATTTATACACTTAATCGTTTTGTAAGCTTCTCAAATTGAAAGTCTAAATGGTTTTGAATTTTTGCACGGTCCAAATTTACGATTCTTTATCTTATGACCAAAACAATTTATATAAATTATACCATCATTCCGTGGCAAATTCAAATTTACCATATTTGACTATATATCAACTACTTAAACCTATTGGCGTTGCATTTTACATCACTCTTTGCAACAAAAATGCAACAGAAAAAGCCGAAACGCATCATTAATTATACAAGAAATAAGCAAAGAAATCTGGGTTATAATATTTTTCAATTTGACATAAAAAGTATATCTTTGCATAAGATACATTAAAGTTCCATGAGATAATATGCGCAAGATTCATATATTTTTCACACTCCTGGCTTTTGCCATGCTTGTAAGCTGTGACTCGAACAAGAGCAAAAGCAGCAAGCTGGTGCAAATCGACTCGCTACTGAACAGCGGACTTGTCGATTCTGCATACAACGAAATTGACAACATCGAAGTGAAAGACTTGCAGACGACTGCGGATTCTGCCTATTTCTTCCTGCTAAGGACACAAGCGGAATATCGCCTCTACAAGCCTTCATCGTCGATGGAATCGCTGAATTTTAGCATTCACTACTATTCTAACGGTAAGGCACAGCAGGAGAAACTTGCTGCGGCTTACTATTATAAAGGATGCTTCATGTATGACACGGGAGACATTAAGAATGCCCTTAATTATATAAAAAACGCCGAATTCATCGCTGAAAAGACAAACAATTCGGAGCTTAAACATAAAATCTACGCCAGTCTACTTGTTATTAACGAGGAGGCTGGCGAATACAGAACGGCTCTCGAATACTCAAAGAAGTCGGTAAAGGAATCTCTCAAGGCAAAAAGGAACGACTGGCTCGCACATGCCTATAACAACATGGCGGTGCTGTATGCCAAGCTTAAGCAAAATGACAGTTCTGACGTATACCTTAAAAAGAGTATGGCATTGCTGAATGTCATACCGAAGAAAGACAGCCAGTTCATCATGAACAACATCGGTGTATACCTTATGAAGAACGATTTGGAAAAGGCTGAATACTATTTCAAGAAGGTTCTGGATATCTCACCTATGGACGAAGCGTATGAAAACCTTGCCAACGTCTATGCCATCGAAGGAAAGACGGACTCGGCAGAGGAGATGTGGGCAAAGGCTATGCAGACGGAAAATCTAAAGATTAAGGACGAGACCATGCACTCCATGTTCAAACACCACATGAAGAAGGAAAACTATGCCCATGCTGCAAAAACGGCTGAAAGACTGATTGCTCTTAAAGACAGCCTGTCGGAAAGGCAAACAGGCAACAACGTGAAAGCGATTCAATCTGAATTTGACAACATCAAGTCAAAGCAGAAATACGAAAGGAACATTATGATAGCCATTATTATCATTACGGTTCTTGTTCTCATCGCCACGGTTTCCATACTGTTCCTCCGATACAAACAGTATAAGACAAAGGCTGCAATGGCTCACGACCAGATGATGATAAAGAACTATGAAAGCCAAATAAAGGAACTTGAGCGTATGGACCAACATAAAGAGAAAGAGATTGAAGCCATAAACAAGAGGAAAGAGAAGCTACTGGACAAGCACCGCGACACTCTGAACCGCGGATATATCCTCTTCAATGAGATTCTGAATGGCAAGACGACTGTTCTGTGGAAGAAGAATGACTTTAATATAATAGAATACTACCGCCTTGTGGATATGGAGTTTGTAGACATGCTCGACAACTCGTATGATGAGCTGTCACCCAAATACAAGTTCTTCCTTATCCTTGAGCATATCGGCAGGACGGACAAGCAAATCATGGCAGCCATGGGCATAGCCGAAGTGTCCGGAAGGTCCATCAGGTCAAGGGTAAACAAAAAGAAGAAGGAGTTTTAAAACGGATAAAACATTATGCAATGAAACAAAGGTTACTTTTCATCATTCCAATGATTCTCGCTGTCTTCACGACAAGCTTGAACGCCATTCCTCCATATACGATAAACAGATTCACGGAGAGCAACGGACAGCCGCAAGACCTTGTGACCTGCGTCACGCAAGACACCAAGGGCTACATCTGGATTAGCTCGTGGAACGGACTTAGCCGCTACGATGGCTACACCTTCGCACACTTCAAGGCAAGGCAGGGGGACAACTGCCCTATGAGCACCAACAGAATCCTATACATAAGGGAGACACAGACTGGCGACATATTATGCAAATGCCACGATGGATTCTACCTTTTCAAGACGAAAGAGAAGAGGTTCGTGGCACTGAGAAACAAAAAAAGCGACAAAGGCGACAGGTTCATGGCTTCAAAGAAGCTGAAAGAGCTTATTGCCTCATTGCCCGAATACAAGGGCATTGAGTTTCGGATACTGTATCATGACAAGCAAGGAGGATATTGGATTTACACCCACAAGGGACTCGACAGGATTCTTTTCACACGCGAGAAAATAAAGCCAACGAAATACGACAACGACGGAGAGGAATTCATAAGAGCCATATTCAAAGACAAAAGCGGGCATACCTTCATTGCAGACAAGAATGGCTACGTAAGAATTAGCGATGGACCCGATGTTTTTTACCGATATCTCGTATCCGACGGAAGCCTCTCCAAGACAAGGATACCATTCGGAGCTAACGTATATTCCATATTCGAAGACTCCAAGGGATATATCTGGATGGGCACGAAGCCCAATGGACTATTTAGGCTCCGGAAAGCAAAAAACGGCGGTTTCATCGTCAAATCATTCACCAATGACCAAAAGAACAAGTATTCCCTAAACTGCAACAGCATATACTGCATCACGGAAGACAAGAGCGGAAGGATATTGCTCGGCACTTACGGAGGAGGATTGAACATCGTGGAAAATCCCCACTCCGATGCCCCACGATTTGTAACCCCCGACAACGAGCTTAGCAAATACCCTGCCGAAGCAAGAAAGATTCACGACTTTCTGTATCTTTCCAACGGCAACCTTCTCTTGGGAACAAACGGAGGACTGTTCTCTTGCAACATCTCTGGAAAGCCACGAAACACATCGTTCTTCCCGAACAAGAGAATTCCGGCAGACAAGAAATCATTAAGCAACGACATGGTCACTAACATCCTAAGAGCGCACGATGGCACGATATACGTGGCAACGTATGGAGGAGGACTGAACATCGTTGAGTCGGGAGACATTCTGTCGGGAAGCATCGCCTTCAACGCATTGACTACCGACAACGGCATGGTATCCGACGTGGCACTGAGCCTATGTGAGGACGGGAGAGGAAGAATCTGGGTGGTGTCAGAACACAGCTTGATGGAATACGACCCACGCTCAAAGACATTCTCAAACTACACTGACGGCTTTTTCGCAGAGAAATTTTCGTTCTCCGAGGTTAAGCCACTCTATTCTAAAACCACGGCAACACTATTGCTCGGCACGACACAAGGCTTGCTGACATTAAGCACCAAGAATACAGGAAAGAGCAAGTTCAAGCCACGCATAGTCTTCGACGCTAACGACACCATCAGCCTCTCGCCAGAGGAGAAGTCGCTAAGCATAGGATTTGCGGCAATGGACTACAACAAGAACGTGCCGATACAATATGCCTATATGCTGGAGGGTGTGAACAACGACTGGCTATATACCACGGACAACCACATCAACCTGTCGAACATTCCTGCCGGAACATTCCGACTGAAAGTGAGGTCTACCAATGGAGACGGAGTGTGGATGGACAACGAAAGCTACATCACCATAAGCAGAACGCCATACTTCAATGAGCGTCCGGTGGCATGGATGATGTACGGAGGATTGCTTATTGCTTTCGTCTTTTCCGTATTCAAGGTGACGAGATATATAAAGCAGCTCGAAAAGGAGATAAAAGAACTGAAGCTATCCTATGAGGAGAAGATGGAATACATCAGGCTCAGACTTGGCGACATGTTGGACGGCAATGGAAAAGACAGCGAGGAAAATGCAAAAAACAGCGATTTTATCGAAGAATCTGACTTCAAGCAAAAGGTCGAGGAATTTATGAAACAGAATGTGGCAAATCCCGATTTAGATGTCATGTTATTGGCGAGAGAGATGGGAATGAGCCGCTCCGTATTGTACATCAGGATGAAGAGCACATTCGGATGCACACCAAACAACTACGTGCAAGACTACAGGATGGAGCTTGCTCGGCATCTACTCACGAGGAACAAGGAGCTAAACGTCTCTGAAGTGGCATACAGATGTGGTTTCTCCGACCCCAAATACTTTACCCGCTGCTTCAAGAAAGCCGTTGGATGCACACCAACAGAACAGAGAAATACGGCACAAAAGGCATAAGAAAAGCCAACACAAGATTACAACACACTTACATTCCATGTGCGAGCAGGGAATGCGCTCCCTTATTGCGCCTTAGTATTAATAGACATACTGCAAGAAATGGGGATTAACATATTATGGATATAGGTAGAAAAAACAGAAAAAGAAGATTGTGAACCCAGAAAAAACGATTATCCACCCCACTCACACACAAGTTTAATACCTTTGCACCGAAAATTTAACAGAAACTATTAAACTATTAAATCAAAAAACAATGATTGCAAAAACGACAAACCAGTTGCGTCTATTGGCGACAATGCTCTTGGCACTCTTCGCCATCGGCACTTATGCCACAGAAACGCAGCAGACGACCGTAGCCTCGTGGGTATTCTCCGAGGGATGGGACGCAGAGAGTAGCGGAAGCGTCATTACCTACACCCCAGACGGCAGTGGGTGGAAGCAGTTGGCGAACACCGCATGGAAAACCAAGCAACCGGTGTTTCTGCCAAACACCTGCTCGGGAGTGCAAAAAGACTACCAGCTGAAACTCAAGACGAGCGACGGCAAGTGGGAGGTGAAGATGAGCAAGGATTCATACCTGCTCCGCATGAACACTGCGTCAACAGACAAGTTCACCGCACCTGCCGACTACACCGACGGAACGCAGCACGACCAGTATTTTGAGGCAAGCTTCCCTACGACAAACCTCAACAACGTGAACATCAACTTTGCCATCGGCGACGGCTCAAGCAGTTCGACACACTTTGGAGTAGTTTACTCCGTTGACGGAGGACAGACCTGGAGCGTGCTATCCGAATACGTGAGCGGAAGCCACTGGAACAAGTATGTGGACGGTAAGTACAGCCTTGATGCCAACAACAAGGAGAAGGTGATTGTGCGACTCCTCGTGACAAGCGCGACAAAGGCGAGCAACTACAACCTGAAATACTTCAAGGTGCTTGCCGATGACAATGAGGGTCCTGTACTTAAGAGTACACGTCCTGCCGACGGAGCCTCAAACGTGGCAACAAGCGGAAAGATATACCTCTCATACGACGAGAGCGTAAGTTTGGGAAACGGCGTGCTTGGCAAGCTCACAAATACTGCAACGAACAAGACGGAAGAACTGTCACCCGTAGTGTCGGCAAACGAACTACGCTTTGCATACGAGAAGCTTGACCGCAGCGCCAACTACACCTTTGAGTTGCCTGGCAACTCCGTATCCGACCTTGCGGGAAACATGAACGCCAATGCCGTGAAACTCTCTTTCACCACGGCTGACACCGACCCCATCCAGGCCCCAACAATCGAAAGCAAAAACCACCTTTGGTATAACCGCCCGGCAAAATACTGGGAAGAGGCACTGCCTCTAGGCAACGGTCGTCTCGGAGTGATGCACTCCGGAAGCGTGGCTTGCGATACGCTCCAGCTCAACGAAGACACTTTCTGGGATCAAGGTCCTAACACTAACTACAATGCAAATGCCCTCAGCGTATTAAAAGAGGTACAGCAAGGCATATTCAACAAAGACTACGCATCCGTGCAGAACCTCGCCGTTACAAACTGGATGTCGCAAGGCTCACACGGAGCGAGCTACAGGGCTGGAGGCGTAATACTACTTGGATTCCCAGGGCAACGTTACGACAATGACGAGCCTGCACAGACGGATGGTGCCACCGATGCAGAAGGATACGTGCGCTATCTCGACATGAACACAGCTACGAGCAACGTGGACTATCACGTGAACGGTGTGGGCTATAAGCGCACGGTATTTACATCGTTCAAGGACAACGTCACCGTGGTGCGCCTTGAGGCCGACCAAAGCGGCAAACTGAACTTCAACGTTTGCTACTCTGGCTGCAACAAGTCGAACATCGAGAAGGTCACATCCAACACCTTGTTCGACGAGAACACTATCAAAGCAACAATGGGACCGGCACGCAAACAGTGCGAGAACGTTGACAACGTGCTCAACCTCTGCACTTACATACGCATTGCCGACTGCGACGGAACGATAACAAACGGCAAGACCACCGTCTACAAGCAAGGTACAGCAGATGCTGCCGTAGACGCTCCGCAACTTGTGGTAAACGACGCTACACATGCAACAATAATCATCTCGCAAGCCACGAACTTCAAGAAATACAATGATGTCAGCGGAGATGCCAGTGCCGCAGCCCTCGCCTACCTCACCAACTATGAGAATGCGAACAAGGACTATGCCACTACGCTTGCCGACCACGAGAGTGCCTACAAGGAACAGTTTGACCGCGTAGACCTCACCATCGCCGGCAATGCCACTCAAGAGGCAAAGGACACAGAGCAGCGCATAAAGGAATACCATAAGACTTCCGACCCACAGCTTGCGGCAAACTACTTCCAGTTTGGCCGTTACCTGCTCATCTCCTCATCACAACCTGGTACACAGCCTGCCAATCTGCAGGGTATATGGAACCCCGACGCTCGTCAGTATCCGGCATGGGACTCTAAATACACAAGTAACATCAACGTGGAGATGAACTACTGGCCGGCAGAGGTGACAAACCTTGCCGAATGTCATGCGCCTTTCGTGGAAATGGTGAAGGACGTCAGCGTGACAGGTGCCGAGACAGCACAAAAGATGTATGGCGCACGTGGATGGGCTTTGCACCACAACACCGACATCTGGCGCACTACTGGTGCCGTGGACAACGGAACAGTAGGCGTATGGCCTACCTGCAACGCTTGGTTCTGCTCACACCTCTGGGAACGCTATCTGTTCTCTGGCGACAAGAAATATCTTGAGGATGTGTATCCCGTGATGAAAGGTGCCGCAGAGTTCTTCCAGGATTTCCTTGTGAAAGACCCGAACACTGGCTACATGGTTGTATGCCCGAGCAACTCTCCCGAAAACCATCCAGGCATTGGCACATACACAAAAAATGGCGGTTCCACTGCTAACATCGCCCTCTTCGGTGGTGTGGCAATGGACAACGAGATGGTTTACGACCTTCTGAAGAACACCGCACTGGCAGCACGTGCACTCGGCAAGGATGCTGATTTCGCTGACAAGCTTGACAACCTGAAGGCTCAACTCACGCCATGGAGGATTGGTCAGTACGGACAGGTGCAGGAATGGCAGGAGGACTGGGACCGTGAGACCACATCTCATCGCCACCTGTCCCACCTCTGGGGCGCATACCCAGGCAACCAGGTTTCACCATACGAGAATCCTACGCTATATCAGGCTGTACACAAGAGTCTCGTTGGCCGTGGCGATGCAGCCCGTGGATGGTCAATGGGATGGAAGGAAGCGATGTGGGCACGTATGCTTGATGGCGACCACGCCATGACAATCCTCAAGAACCAACTCGTATTACTCGACCCGAACGTGACGATTGCCGCTTCTGACGGTGGCTCATACGCCAATATGTTTGACGCACACCCACCATTCCAGATAGACGGAAACTTCGGTGCTACGGCTGCCATAGCAGAGATGCTCGTTCAGTCTCACGCAGGATTTCTACATCTCCTGCCTGCGCTGCCTACAGAATGGAAGCAGGAAGGCGAAGTAAAGGGTCTAAGGTCTCGTGGTGGATTTGTCGTGACAGACCTCAAATGGGCTGGCGGCAAAGTAGTTTCAGTGAAGGTAAAGTCGACAATCGGCGGCAACCTGCGCCTTCGCACCGCAACTCCGCTCACCCTTGCCGATGGCACGGCTCTCAATCCAGCCACTGGCAACAACAGCAACGCCCTGATGCAGCCATACAACATGCCGGCCCCAATTGTGAAGGACATGAGCAAGATTCCTGCCACGAATTTGGAGGAGACCCAGCTCTACGACATTCCTACAGTGGCTGGCGAGGAGATTACCCTCGTTGCCAACGGAGTTACCGGAATCAAGCCTGCGTATGCCAATGAGGGGGCTGCTGCTTCTTCCACAGCAATCTACAACCTCATTGGCCAGCGAGTGGCTGACTCTTACCATGGCATCGTGATAAGCAAAGGAAAGAAATACACCAAATAAGGCTCTTGAGATAAAGGAAAGAACAAGAGTCACACAATAAGGAAAGAAGGGGATTTGCCTAATACTATGGCAAACCCCCTTCTTTCTCTTTCCATCCGTTGTTACAGAGTATTATACATATTTAGAAGGCAGGGAGCCGTATTCTTCTTTGAAGAACTTGGCGAATTGCTTGGGCGACAAAGTTAAGGGTGTGTCACGTGATGCGACACACCCTCTTATTGCTTTTTATAGCTTATGAGTTCTAGCTATTTTCTGTAACGGTGAATTTGCCTGATTATCCGTAGATAACCTTACCATTCTCATCCTCATAAGGAGCCAAGTCCTTGGCATACTGGTTCATGGCACGGAGGCTCATACCCATTGATGAGAAACCACCGTCGTGGAAGAGGTTCTGCATGGTTACCTTGCGGGTGAAGTCAGAGAACATCATCACGCAGTAGTTAGCGCAATCCTCAGCTACGGCGTTTCCGAGTGGAGACATCTTGTCAGCAAAGTCCATCATATTATCGATATCCTTGATACCCTTACCTGCAGTTGTTGCTGTAGGGCTCTGAGAGATAGTATTGATGCGGACATGCTTCTCGCGACCATAGATGTAACCGAAGCTGCGTGCAATGCTCTCGAGCATGCTCTTAGCATCAGCCATATCGTTGTAGCCGAAGAATGTACGCTGTGAAGCAACATATGTGAGAGCTACTACAGAACCATATTCTGCGATAGCATCCTGCTTCTTAGCAACCTGCAACATCTTGTGGAAAGAAATAGCAGAGATGTCGAGTGTTTTCTGTAGATAGTTGTAGTCGAGATCGTCGTATGTGCGACGCTTACGAACATTTGGGCTCATACCGATTGAATGGAGCACAAAGTCGATTTTGCCACCAAGGAGCTCAACAGACTGAGCGAAAACCTTTTCCAAATCTTCTACGCTTGTGGCATCGGCTGGAATAACTGGTGCATTAAGCTGCTTGCTCAAACCATCGAGCTCGCCCATACGCAACGCCATTGGAGTGTTGCTAAGTGTAATTGTTGCACCTTCTTCTACTGCCTTCACGGCAACTTTCCATGCGATAGACTCTTCGTTCAAAGCACCGAAGATGATACCGCGCTTACCCTTTAATAAATTGTTACTCATAAATAGTTTTATAAATTGCGGTGCAAAATTACACATTTTTGTTTATACTGTGCATAAGATACCGTATAGTTAACTATTTTTAAGCAATAATCAAGCATCGCTGTTTCTTTACCATATTAATAATATATATAGGCTAATAGGAAACAATAAAGCCTATTCCAATGGTATGGAACAGGCTTTATAGTGTGCTTATAGCTTAATCTTTTTCTTCACAGCCTTGCTCTCGTTCGACATGCGGTCGAGGGCTGTAACTACGTAAGTATACTTTTTCTTGCCATCGTTGTATGGCAACTTAAGGAATGTGTCGGAAGTGATGGCGATGATGTGGTTCTCGCTATTGGTATTCACCTTCTCGCCTTTATCGAAACGGTAAACAACATATTTATGAGCCTCATCTTTCCATCCCTTGCCCTTAGGAGCAGTCCAGAACAAAACCAATCCATCTTCTGTCCATACAGGCTTAAGCTTGCGAGGTTTCTTTGGCGCCTTATCGTCGATGAAAGGCATAAGAGGCTGAAGGGCAGGATTGCGCCAATATGATGTGCGAAGCAGGGTGCCATAGTTGCCGATATTGTCGACAGCAGCCTTAGCATACCACAAAACAGTTCCTTCCACATTATTCATCTGCTTATGCAAAGCATACTTAGCAGGCATCTGATTGATTTTAGGATTCTGCAAATCAGGGAATTTCACGGTGCGCTCTACGTCTTCACCTATATATAACGGTCGCTTGCCAGCATGCTTGTTCCACCATTTTATCAATGTGGCATAGTCGGCAGCAGGGTGTCCAATCTGCCAATAAAGCTGTGGCACACAATAGTCTATCCATCCGTTGTTAACCCATCGCAACACATCGGCATAAAGGTCGTCGTAGTTTTGCAGGCCGTTTGTCTCGGAACCATTCAGCGGGTCGCTCTTCTTGTTGCGATAAATACCGAATGGCGACACACCAAACTTCACCCATGGCTTAGTTTTGTGGATAGACTTGCCAAGTTGCTCTATGAAGAGGTCGACATTATATCTGCGCCAGTCGCCACGATCTCTGATACCATTATTATATTTAGCATATTCTGCATCGTCGGGAATAATCATTCCTGGAGCTGGGTATGGATAGAAATAGTCGTCGATGTGCAGACCGTCAATATCATAACGGCTCACGATGTCGTCAACCACCTTGCAAATATAGTCTCTATTCTCAGGCATACCAGGATTTAGAATATACTGGTTGTCGTATGTGAACACACGCTCAGGATTGGTGATGGCGATATGGTTGCTTGCCAAAGCTGTTGTGCTTTTGGTCTTGGCACGATAAGGGTTTATCCACGCGTGGAGTTCCATGCCGCGCTTATGGCATTGGTCAATCATCCATTGCAGCGGGTCCCAATATGGTGAAGGAGCTTTGCCTTGTACGCCTGTAAGGAAACGGCTCCAAGGTTCATACTTGCTTGGATACAGCGCATCGCACTCTGCACGCACCTGAAAGATAATAGCATTTACGCCATCTTTCTGCAGTTCGTCGAGCTGCGATTGCAAAGTCTGCTGCATAGTGGCAGTAGACATGCCTTGGAACTGTCCGTTTACACATTGTATCCACGCTCCGCGAAATTCTCGCTTCTGAGCATAAGCAGATACAAGAACCATAGTAATCATCAATAGAAGTAAGTTCAGTCGTTTCATTATTTGATTTTAGGATATTTTTTTCTTTTAAATTATATAGACCACATG
>ERZ870052.744-NODE-744-length-12305-cov-12.679670_pt1 | contig 12305 bp, 13 predicted proteins | sample MGYA00520889_ERZ870052 | MGnify/ENA primary metagenome ERZ870052 (study PRJEB32232, sample SAMN07284988) | human gut metagenome | biome: human-associated habitat; material: feces | host: Homo sapiens | place: Tanzania | collected 2014-08-14 ...
CCACCTTGCTTTGCGGAAAGCTTCCATTGGCTATCTGCTGGAGCAGGGCAATGGCCTTGATGACGTTGCTCTTTCCGGAAGCATTGGCACCATACACGATACCAGCCTTCAGCACAGAAATATCATCTCGCTTCTCTGCACGGGAAACATGAGACGGATGTGCGTTGCTCTTACCTGCCACAAAGCTGATTTGAGTCTCATCCTTGATGGAATATATATTTGCCTTTGGTCAAGTTCATGGTTATTTTGCCGAACGATTCGTCGTCTGTGGTCTGGTTTAGTGTCTTGATTTTTTCTCCTGTCTCGTAGTCGAACAAAGCGAAGTTGATTCTTTTACACAGTTCTGTTATGGGCGTAGCCTCTGAGGCTCTGCTTTGCAGGGCTTCGCGTTCGGATGAATTGTCTTGCGTTTGACTGAACGACTTCTGGTTGGTCTTGAAATTTCTGAACGTTATTCTGACCATGTCTCCCTTGGGAGCTTCTGTTTCTTTATACTCTTCCTCGTCTTCCAACAAGGGTTTTTCGCATGCTGTTGTCAAGCTGCAAAGGGCAATGGCAAGCAATGTGTAGGTGAGTTTGCTGTGTTTGGCCATAAGTTGTTAGGGTAACAACTCAGCACCCCCAGCAGCATGAGTTGGTTAACAGGACTCGTTAATAATTTATAAACTTGATTTTGTTCCAAATTCAAATCATTGTTAAAGCGGTTTTGTATGTATAGCCTTATGTATATGTAGGCTACAAAGGTCAAATCCGGGTTCTATTAGGACACCAGCGGTCACTGCGCACTTGCGCTGTCAAATTGCGCCTTCAAGCAGACAGTTGTCAACGAGAGCCGATTTTGCGTTTCGGGCAAATATGAAATCACCGTTAATGGATGTAAAACCATATTTGGTCATTTCACAAAAGATGCCTATCTTTGCATCTAAATGGCAAGACAGTGTACAGACATAGACGAAGTTTTGCGCTCGATTAATCAGCGTCTGCGTAAGCTTGAGAAGTCCGACTCCGAGAAGACTGAGGAGATTGGATGTCTCAATCGTGTCATATGCCAAAAAGACAAGGAGATACATAAACTGAAGTTGGAACTTACTTCCACCAAGTCTGATCTTGCCGATGCCAAGACTCGCATCAAGGAACTTGAGGACGAGAATGATGAGAAGGACGATTCTGCAGGTTCATCGGGAAAGCCAGAGAAGAATAGCAGCAACAGCAGTGTCCCTCCATCCCAGGAGAGCATTGCCGCACGTGAACTTCGCAGAACGAAGTCATTGCGTAAGCCGAGTGACAAGCCAAGTGGTGGACAGCCAGGACACAAGGGAAGCACCTTGCAATCTGTCAGTACGCCAGACAGAATCATAAAGCATGAGCCTGTCTACTGCAAATGCTGCGGTCGCCCATTGGATGGCATTGAGTACAGAAAAATCCGCAAGACGCAAATCATAGACATTAAGTTTGTCGTGGAGACTACCGAGGAACAGTATTACGAGAAGGTCTGCCAGTGTGGTTGCGTGAACAACTGCGATGCCCCCAACTGCCGCATCAAGTACGGTGACAACATCCGTGCGCTTGTCAGCTATCTGAACGTTGTGCAGTGTATCCCGTTCAAGAGAATAGCAGAGCTCATATCTGACCTGTGTGGCCGAAGGATGAGCGAGGGAACCATACAGAACATACTCAAGGGAAACAGTGCCAAGTCCGACAATGCATACGAGGAGATACGAAAGAGAATCGAGTGCGCTCCTGTTGTTGGAGCGGACGAGACCGGTGCCGCTGTGGGAAAGCAGTTGCACTGGAACTGGATATTCCAAACGGATGCTCTTACCTATGTGTATCAGTTGAAGTCGAGAGGTCAAGAAGCCGTAGATTCCAAGTTTCCTAATGGTCTGCCCCATTCAACACTTGTGACCGACAGAAAACAAACTTATTTCAAGATGAATGTCAAGGACCATCAAGTCTGTCTGGCCCACCTGTTAAGAAATGCCGAATATCTCAACGAACTAGACACAAAGCAGGATTGGTCTCGAAGGTTTATCCATCTGCTAGCGCACGCCATCGACCTTAGACGAAACAAAACTATCACGCAGAGAAAGATAAAGGTACTGAAAACCAAGATGAAAAACCTCTTGGGAGAAAGTCTATCGCACCTCGACGAAGAGTTTGAGAGATTCAAGAAAGGCATTCTAAAGGTAAAAGACTATCTGTTCACGTTCCTCTCCAATCCACTTGTGCCTTATGACAACAACGCAAGCGAACGAGGGGTGAGAAAGATAAAGGTAAAACAGAAAGTCAGCGGATGCTTCCGTACCGACGAAGGTGCAGATGATTTTGCCAAGCTACATTCCATTGCGGAAACTGCCATGAAGAATGGAAATTCTAAATTCAATGCTATACTTGCTGTTGTGCAACAGTAGGGTAACTACTCATGCCATGGGGTGCTGAGTAGTTACTGAACCATGAATCATTGTTAATCTTGCTTAATTCTGTTTTTTGCAACCCTCTGATGCTCTGCAATACTTACCTTCAGGTAACTATCTCACCCTTTTGTGCCTTCTTGTGAGTATGAATTTCTTATCGTATCTTTGCACCCGGAAACAAGATAGAATATATCAATATCAATTAAAATTAAAAGACAGAAACAATGAGAAAGGTTTTATTTGTTTTATTCAATCTCCTGACTGTTGCTGCAATGGCACAGACTAAGGGACGTTTTGAGGTTAAAGACCTCGGTAACTGCAAGTTGCACGTTTATTACACTAACGATGCACTGGGTGATGCGAGCTACATCGTTGAGGGTAAAAAGGGTCTGGTAACAATGGAGCAGCCTCTGTTCAAAGACAATGTAGCTGAATTCGACGCTTACCTCGGTAAGCTGGGAAAGAAGGTTGTAAAACGCATCACAGATTATCATGTAGGCGGAACCGGAAATCATGATGTGGTGATGGCACAGGGTATGTCTGCATTCACCAAAGGTCCCGTATATGGAGGCATGATGAAGAACTTTGCGCAGACTTTCGGTGATGCGATAACCGATCTGCCTACAGGCAAGGCTACGGAAGTGGCTTTCGGCAAGACAGAAAACTGGGCTGGCGTAAACTTCGAGTTCCGCCATGGAGCAACTACCGATTTTCCTGCCGCAAGCATCCTGATTGGCGGAAAGGCTTATTACACCCATTGGACTCCGGCAAAGGCTCATGTAAGTAATCTGCAGATTTCTTCTCCTGCTGCCATCGATTCTGAAATAGCAGAAGCAGAAAAGTCTCTGGCTTCGGGTGCAACGCTGTTTATCGGAGGTCACGGTGGTGCTGCTACACGCGACGCTGTGGAATTCAAAATCACATATCTGAAAAAGATGAAAGAGCTGCTTGCTGCCAACAAGACTGCACAGGATTTCGTGGAAGCCATGAAGAAGGCATGGCCAGGATTGCCTGGAGAGGCTGGATTGACTGATCTGGGCAAGGCTCTATATAAATAAGGTAGATGAAGGGATAAAAATAGAATCATGCAACGAGCATTAGATTTTCTGAAGAATCACGTGGAGATTGCTTTCGCTACCAGCGAAGGCAATCGTCCGCATATCCGCATCTTCCAAATCATGAAGATGGAGGACTCTACCCTCTTCTTCGCCACATCGCCCGAGAAGGAGGTGTACAGACAGCTGCTGGAGAATCCGTTTGTAGAGATTATGGCAAACGAGGGCAAAGAGTTTGTAAAGGTAAATGGCAAGGCAGACTTCGGGGTGGATGAAGAAACTCAGAAGTGGATTTACGAACATAATCCTGTTCTGCCACGTCTCTATACATCCTACAACAAACTGGCTTATTTCAAGGTGGAAATAGCGGAAATGGATCATTACGACCTCACGCCCACGCCTCCGATGTTCAAGCATTACAATATGAAGGACCATACCGTGAGCGACAGCAAACTCCGCATGCAGAATCTTGACAAGATGTGCTGCATGCTGATGAAAGATATTGGGGAATCGTACGCCATCCCTGCTGATCTCAAAGGAAAGCAGCAGATGCTGAGAGGACTGATGAACCTGCGCTATCCGATAGCAATGAACGCAGATTTCCTGACTCTTCAGGATAAGGAACTGCAGATGCAGCGCAAGGAGAAAGGAGAGGTTTCGGTGGGAGATATTTCCAAAGATGATGCGGCGCTTATTCTTTGGCAGGGAGACATCACCCGACTGCGGGTCGATGCGATAGTCAATGCCGCCAACAGTCAGATGCTGGGATGTTTCCAACCTCTACATAGCTGCATCGACAACGCCATCCATTCTGCAGCAGGGATTCAGTTGCGTGATGTCTGCAACAGAATGATGATGCACCAGGGACACCCGGAGGCAACGGGCAAGGCAAAGATTACTCCGGGATTCAATCTGCCTGCACGATACGTCATCCATACGGTGGGACCGATCATTCCCGATGGTGAGCCTACCCGGGAGCAATGTGCCCAACTGGCTTCGTGCTATCATGAATGTTTACAGTTGGCAGAGCGAAACGGCTTGGAGTCCATTGCCTTCTGCTGCATTTCCACCGGCGTTTTCCGCTTTCCCAACCAGCTGGCTGCAGAAATCGCCGTCAGGGAAGTGAAATCATTTATGAATCAAGCTAAATACATCAGACATGTTATCTTCAATGTTTTCAAAGATCAAGACCGTGACATCTACTACAGACTGCTCCAGGCAGATTGCTGAAGCCCGTGAACAGATAGCCTCTGCAGAGTGCATCATCATCGGTGCGGGAGCAGGACTCTCTACGGCAGCAGGACTCAGATACGATGGTCCTGAATTCGAGCATCGCTTTGCCGATTTCATTCAGAAGTACGGCATCAGCGACCTGTATTCGTCCAGTTTTTATCCCTTCCAGACGGAGGAGGAATATTGGGCTTGCTGGGCTCGCCACATCGACTATATCCGTTTTCGGGATGTTGCGCCCCTGTATCAGCAGCTTTTCAAGCTTGTGAATCAGAAGGATTATTTTGTCATTACGACCAATGTTGACGGGCAGTTCAGAAAGGCAGGATTTGACGAAGACCGACTCTTCGAGGTGCAGGGCGACTATGCTTATCTGCAATGTGCCAAAGGTTGCCACGACACATTATATGATAATGAGGAGCTGGTGAAGCGGATGGTGAACGCTACGGAAAACTGCAGGATTCCGTCTTTGCTGGTGCCGCATTGTCCGATAGACGGAGAGAAGATGGCTGTGCATGTGAGATGCGATGAATACTTCGTAGAAGACGAAAGCTGGCAGGCTGCCTCTGAGCGCTACTGCCAGTTTTTGGAACATGCCAGTGAGAGGCGGACGGTATTGCTGGAACTGGGTGTGGGATTCAACACGCCCTCCATCATCCGCTTTTCGTTCGAAAGGATGGCTGCATCGTGGAAGGACACGCATCTGGTGAGAATCAACCAGGAGAACACCCAGTCCATGCTTGACAATTCACACACCATTGCTATCAGAAAAGATATTTCAGAAGTGCTATTACATTTTTTCAACGTCAAAAGCAATTAATAATTGAAGGGGGAGTTTACTCATCACGAGCAAACTCCCCCTTGATGTATATGGGTACATGTATTCATGAATCCGGTCATTAAGGTCAAGGTCATTAAGGTCATTAAGGATTTCGGATTTCAAAATATCCCTCAACATCCCTCAATCTTATAAAATAAGGTTAAATCAAGTTCGCCCTGCAAACAAAATCCATCCATACAATCACTTTTCTGAATATTTTTTGTATTTTTGCAGATAAATTGCGCTAATATGGGAGTTGAGCATAGTTTATCCTCCTAGATTATATGCGCATCATCATCAAATGATTAGAGCATGAAGAAGATATTATTCCTACACGGATTCTTCGCCACGGGCAGCTGCGCGATGGCGAGAGCCTTGAAAGAGGCGTTTGAGGGGACGGCGGTGGTGTTGACTCCCGACCTGCCTTTGCACCCCAAGGAGGCACTGAAGGAGATTCGCTCCATCATCGACCGGGAACAGCCCGACTTGCTTCTGGGCAACAGCTGCGGCTCTTTCCTCGCCCAGAAAATGCTGATGGAGTTTTCAGCAAACTTTTAATCGTTTCACAGAGATAGACATAAAATAAATGATAAAGATACGTTGCGTAGTAGAACACATTACCTACCAAAATCAAGAGAATGGATATTCCGTGATGAGGGTTAAGGTCAAGGATTATTCAGACCTTGTTACCTTGGTGGGCAACCTGCTGGATGTACCAGTGGGGGCTGTACTATTGTGTAATGGTGACTGGAAAGTAGATAAGCGATACGGACGACAATTCGTATGCGAGACGTGGGAAGAAGTGATGCCTGCAACTGTATATGGCATAGAGAAATATCTGGGAAGCGGACTGGTGAAAGGCATTGGTCCGAAGTATGCTCATCTGATAGTTGAGAGGTTCGGTACTGATACCATCGAGGTAATTGAAGATGACATCGAGCGACTATATGAAGTAGCTGGCATCGGTAAGAAACGTGTTGAGAAAATACGAGACAGTTGGGAGAAACAGAAGGACATCAAGAATGTAATGATCTTCCTGCAACAATACGGAGTAAGTACTGCTTATGCCGCCAAAATATATCGTCAGTACGGCAAGGAAAGCATCGACAACGTGAAAGAGAATCCTTATCGCCTTGCAGATGACATTTGGGGCATCGGATTCAAAACCGCTGATGGCATTGCCTCTAAGATGGGCTACGAGAAAAACGATTTGAGGCGTTGCAAAAGTGGCATAAGCTATACATTGAATGAACTTTCTAACGAAGGACATGTATATGCTATAGAAGAGCAGCTTGTAGAAGCTGCCAAGAAACTGCTTGAAGCGGACGAAGAACCTATCAGACAAGCCATTTCAGAGATGATTGCTTCGGAAGATCTCATCCGTGAGAATGAAGCCATATATCTGCCTCCATTCTATCATTCAGAACGTGGAACGGCAAAGAAACTCTTGACCTTAATAAATAGTCAAGGAGCAAATAATCTCGGATTAAAGGCTGATATTAAAGCGATTGAAAAGGTCTCTGGTATAGAATATGACGAGGTTCAGATTGCTGCCATCCAACAAGCGGTTCGCTCGAAAGTGATGGTACTGACCGGTGGTCCTGGTACAGGTAAGACCACCACCACGCAAGGTATTATTGCTGCGTATAAAACGGCAGGAATGAGGATTTTGCTTGCAGCACCTACTGGCCGTGCGTCCAAGCGAATGAGCGAAGCTACCAATATGGAAGCCAAGACCATTCACAGACTGTTGGAGTTTAATCCGCAAGATGGTTACAAACGTAATGAGGAGAACCCACTGGAAGGTGATGCGCTGATTGTGGATGAGTGTTCCATGATTGACATCATATTGATGTATAATCTGATGAAAGCTATTCCCGAACACATGCGCTTAGTGCTTGTGGGTGATATTGACCAGTTGCCAAGTGTTGGAGCTGGCAATGTTTTGCGTGACATTATTGACTCCGGGAAGATTCCCGTAGTTCGACTAACCCGCATCTTCCGACAAGCTCAATCCAGTAGAATCATCATGAGTGCCCATGCCATCAACCAAGGGCGTTATCCGGATACGAGCAACGGCAAGCAGACCGACTTCTTCTTTATCAAAAATGAAGACCCGGAACAAGTGGCTGAAGAAATAGTAAAACTGGTGAAGTATCGCTTGCCAAAGGCTTACAATCAGCCTTTAAGCAATATCCAGGTACTTACGCCGATGCAAAGAAGTGTGGTAGGTGCTGCCAACCTGAACATGCTGCTACAGCAAGCACTCAATACAACTACATTGGGCATCAGCCGTGGTGGTACGACCTATAAGTTGGGCGACCGTGTGATGCAAATACGTAACAATTACGATAAGAATGTGTACAATGGTGACATCGGAACTGTAGAAAAAGTCAACATAGAAGACCGCACACTATGTGTCAACTTTGACAACAATCTGGTGGAATATGAAGCAACGGAGCTTGATGAACTAACATTGGCCTATGCTTCTACCATTCACAAATCGCAAGGTTCGGAATATCCGATCGTGGTAATCCCTGTTTTGATGACTCATTTTGTGATGCTTCAGCGCAACCTCATCTATACAGGCATTACGAGAGCTAAAAAAATCTGTGTGCTTATCGGCCAGCCCAAAGCTCTCGCTTATGCAATACGTAATCTGACGGTAATCAACAGAAACACCAAGTTGAAAGAACGACTGCGTGGAGAGATAGAAGCGAACAATGATTCTAATCTCCACATCAGCAATAGATACATACTTCCTGAGGAACAGCCAATGATGGCTGCGGAACCAGAACCAAATCAAGACATTAGAAGTAATATCAAATGAATATATAGAGAAGGATATGAATACATTACACAGTTGCCTCGCCTACTATCTCCTTGCCCTCAATGCAGTTGCATTCATCACGTACGGCATTGACAAATACAAGGCAAAGAAAGCCAAGTGGCGCATTCCGGAAGCCACGCTTTTAATGCTGGCTGTGTTTGGAGGAAGCATCGGGGCATGGATGGGAATGAAAGTCTGGCACCATAAGACGATGCACAAGAAATTCAAATACGGCATTCCTGCCATTCTGCTGATACAGATTGCGCTGATGACATATTTACACATGAATCAATAACATAATAAAGAACGAAAATTAGCATTGATATAATCTGATGGAAACAGAAAGAATTTTACTCCGCCATTGGCTGGAATCGGATGCAGAGGCACTCTTCAAGTACGCCTCAAACCCTGACGTGGGACCTCGTGCAGGATGGCCAGCACATCAGTCAGTAGAGGAAAGTAGGGAGATAATCCGGACATTCTTCCATAATGAAACGACATGGGCGATTGTGTTGAAAGAGACTGACGAGGCTATCGGCTGCATCGGCTATTACACCCATGAAACCAGCAACATCCCTATCGGAAAAAACGACTGTGAAGTGGGCTACTGGGTAGGAAAACCTTACTGGAACAGAGGAATCTGCACCGAAGCCTTGAAACTGATGCTCGACTACTGCATCCAAGTAAAGCATTCCGAAAACATCTGGGCAGATCATTTCACCGGGAATCCTGCATCTGGAAAGGTCATGGTAAAATGCGGCTTCTCAGACACCGGAATGCTGAACAGATGCAGCCAGCTTGTGGGTGGCGACAAGGATATGATTAAAGTGTTTAAGTACAGGAAATTATGACACATATAGATTCTATCATAAAACAACTTCAACAAATACTATTGGTTGAGCGAAATAATCAAAAAGAAAAATGGAAAAGAGGCGAATGCTTCAATATATTCCAAATTCTCGGTGTTGCCACCAGCGAGGTACGTCTTCACTCTGCGTTCCTTGCAGAACTACTCAACCCTTGTGCAAGTCATGGAATGTCTACGAAATACCTATCATCTTTCATTGACTATATTATCAGGCGAGAGGGCGTTCCTTTTGAGTTTGATGCAGATTCTGCCAAAGTGTATGTTGAGTATAATATAGGCAATATTTCTGAAGATTATACAGAAGGTGTCCGAATTGATTTGATGCTTCAAGACAAGAACAGGCAAACCATAATCATAGAGAACAAAATATATGCAGGAGACCAATTCTGTCAAATGTTCCGATATAATCAATTCGCCAAAAACAAACTACAACTTTCAGACAACCAATTTAGGCTTCTGTATCTTACACTTAATGGAGATGAGCCGAGAAAAGAATCCTTAAACGATGCAGTGTTCAGTTATTATAGAATAAGTTATAGAGATGATATTCTGTCATGGCTTGAACGTTGTCTCTCAGCATCTGCACTCAAACCATTGGTAAGAGAAACAATATCCCAATATATTAGCAACTTAAAAATCATTCTTTCAATAATGGAAACCGATAATAAAGAAAAATTCTTAAATATACTTACATCTGAAGAAAATACAGAAACTATACTTGCAATTTTGTCAAATGCCGGGGAGATACAAAATCGTATACGAGGTAATTTTATTGACAAAATTCAGCAGCTCTGTGATTCATTCGGCTATACTTTTAAGTGTGATGAAGGTGTAAAAACCACAAGTAATAATAATTGGATCCACATTTCCGACCCAAAGATCCAAGATATAGAATTTAGAATTGGCGTGGAAAGCCATACAAATTCCGACGGCTATCGCATGTGCTTTGTTTCTTTGAAACATCGGAACTCAAATAGTGGATACAAATTCTGGCAGAATGACAACCAACCTACAGATGAGTACCCATTTGGGTGGACATATCTATGGGGAGAAGATGGAATAAATGGCAGATGGTGGAGATGGGATGATATTGACACACTGAAAGATATGGCAAATGGAAAAATGTTGGAATTCATCAAAAGCCAGCTCCAACGAATTAAAGATGAGAACACTTTTGAAAAAATGAACAAGCTGTTAGGTTAACATCTCTTCGACTTTGAACTTGATGCTGAGGACATGCAGCAGATTGCCAATCTCGACACCGCCCATAGTCTCTTCCTCGACCATCATAGCGGAGAAACGACCAAGCAGTTTATGGAGTGGAGAGCTGTGGTGAAACCTACAGAATAAAGAAACAATTACTCCTTTTATGTTGTATTATAAATTTTATGTTGCATTATAAATGAAGAATCTATGACTTCACTTCAAGAAAGAATGCATTCGTCTGACAGACAGTTTCCTACCTTTCGTGGACAACTGGGCAGTTTGCGACATTATGTCTCCGAAGGTGTTTGCCAAACACAAGAAGGAGCTATTGGCGAAGATTAAGACTTGGTGCAAATCATCACACGTTTATACTTGTCGCTTTGGAATAGAGACTCTTATGTCTCATTATCTGGATAAAGACTTCAAGGCAGAATATCTTGAAATTCCTGCATCAGTAAGGAGCGAAGAGTATTACGTAAAGATGATGGTAGCCTGGTTCTTCGCCACCGCCCTTGCCAAGCAATGGGACCAGGCGATTCCCTACATCGAGCAACGCCGCCTTGCTCCCTGGACGCACAACAAGACCATCCAGAAGGCCATCGAGAGCTACAGAATCACGCCCGAGCAGAAGGAATATCTGCGGACATTGAAGATAAAATAATTATGACACAAGATACTTCTACATATTACGTTTGGATAGGTGGTTCATGTGATTATGGCCATAAAGAGCGAGCCGGTGGTGCTGCCGTTGTGATTGAGCATAACGGCAACATCATCAGCCGTGATGTAATCAGCGACTTGCACACCACGGAGTTCCGAATGATGCTAACCCTCATGGTGAAGGTAATGCAGGAAATACCGGAAGGTTCCGACATTCTCTTCCTGACCAACGCTGCCTATATTCAGAACTTTGACAAGACTCCAACGGCTAAATCTGCCAATCCTGACTTGATCATTCAATGCATCAAGGAAAAGAAAAGGCACAACTCTGTTGGAGTCAAGATTGTGCAATATCACAAAAGCCCATTGCTGAAAGAGACCCATGACATGGCTACGGAAGCAATGGCCAAGATAAGGAAGGAGTTTCATCAGAAAAACAAATGAATGTTTAGGGGCGTTTTCCGGTCATTAAGGTCACGGTCATTAAGGTCATTAAGGATTTCCAGTTATTCAAGATGTCTGACCCCAAATATGGTTTACAGCTTATGAGCGATGATTATATTCTTGAAAATCTCATAGAAGAACTGAGGGAAACTCAATAACACCAAAAGTGAATGTTTTAAGTAAAAAGTAACGGAGAATATGAATTATCTCCGTTACTTTTTACATTTTCATCTTATATGTTTTGAGAGCATTTCACTCCAAACCATACCGTATTAGAAGTCACATGTATCCGGGTCTGAACCTATTCTGTCTGCCTTCAGCGATGCGATTTCAAACATTTCCTGCTGAGAGAGTTCAAAGTCGAATACATCGATGTTTTCCTTGATTCGGCTTGGAGTAACCGACTTTGCCAGTGGCAGCACGCCTGTCTGCATCACCCAACGGATAACTACCTGAGCCACGCTCTTGCCATGGTTGGCAGCAATTGACTTCAAGAGAGGATTGTCCAAGACATTGCCTCTTCCCAATGGACTCCATGCTTCCACGAGAATGTTGTTCTTCTGGCAGAACTCCACGCACTCCTTCTGGGTGAATCCAGGATGATACTCTATCTGGTCAACCATTGGACAGATGTTTGCCTTCGCTATTACTGGCTCTGTATGATGCTGCATGAAGTTGGAAAGACCGATGCTGCGAATCATGCCCTCTTCATGCAGACGCTCCATCGCTTTCCAAGTATCTACATTCAGCTGATTTGCATCCTTGCCAAACTGCAACT
>ERZ870052.745-NODE-745-length-12304-cov-6.269813_pt1 | contig 12304 bp, 10 predicted proteins | sample MGYA00520889_ERZ870052 | MGnify/ENA primary metagenome ERZ870052 (study PRJEB32232, sample SAMN07284988) | human gut metagenome | biome: human-associated habitat; material: feces | host: Homo sapiens | place: Tanzania | collected 2014-08-14 ...
TAAAATAACAAATAAGGCGAAAAAGATGAAATATAAATTAAAAAAAATACTTGCATGGATTGATGAAGCTGAGGTCATTGTAATTGGCGGTGCAAGTGGGATGTCTACTGCCAATGGGTATGATTATTACACACACCATACGCCATTTTTTCAGAAATATTTTTACCCATTTCAGAAACTTTGTTAGAAATACCTTTGCCTAAGTCTTTAACTGAATCAGTTACAGTTGTATTTTTAGCATAATCCCAAGCACTTGAAATACCTGCACCAATTCTATTAACGAAATTAACAATTGGTTCAGTAATACTTGAACGGAATTTAGTCATACTTCCCATTACAGAAGATGAAATCATTCTTACTTTGCTTACGTTTTTGTTTTCAAATCCTTCAAATACATCAGCGAATGGTAATGTGTTGCCCTCAAAGTTAGAGTACTTGAATGGATTTGGGGTAGACATACTACGTGATGTTTTGAAAGGGTTAGCAATTTTTTGACCTTGGTTAAAACCAGTTACCTTATCAATTTCTGCCATACTATTCCTTTCCTTCTCATTAGAGTTCTCTACACATATACCATAACAATTTTCCAAATAAAACAAATCGTTTAAACAATATGGAACAAGCAAATATTGACAGGGTATTTGAAACAGCAAACGAACAACTTAGACAAATAAAGATAATTGAAGACAACAATGGAATGGATTTACTAGATGATAGAACAAAAACTGCAGTAAGATATCGTAAAGAGTATCCTGAAACATCATTAAAAGAACTAGCAGAAATAATTACATTAGAAACAGGAAAATCTTTATCTAAATCAGGAATAAATCATAGATTTAGAAAAGTAAAAGAACTTGCTGCTTCATTTGAAAAAATGAATAAAAAAGATTAAATCATTCTTTAAAGAGTGATTTTTTTTATAAAACTTTGTCAATTAATCCATACTCACAAGCTTCAACTGCTGACATATAAAAATCTTTTTTTATATCATTTTCAATTTTTTTAATACTTTTTTTGGTATTTTTAGATAATATTTTATCTATTTAAATCATATCACTTTTATCTTTTAATATCAACCCGGCACTTGCAAAATAACTCTAAAACCTCTACAATTATTTTTATTATCACACTTAGCACATTCCCATCTGCTGAAACATTGAATCAAGGAGAATATTTATGAGTATATACGCAATTTACTTCAGTCCAACCGGTGGAACTGAAAAAATAGTTACATTTATAGCTGAACAATTTGGTGAATATCAGAGCATCGATTTATGCGAAAAAACTTCTGATCTAACAAATAATTTTTCCGAAGAAGATCTCTGTATCATCGGAGTTCCTTCCTTCGGTGGACGTGTTCCTGCCATTGCATTAGAGAGAATCAAAACCCTGAAGGGAAATAATGCAACTGCAATTCTAATCACAGTTTACGGAAACCGTGCTTATGAAGATACGTTAATCGAACTTGAGGATACTCTGATTGAAAAGAACTTCACCTGCCAGGCAGCTATCGCGGCTGTCGCAGAACATTCCATCATGCATCAGTTTGCAACCGGGAGACCCGATCAGAATGATCTTGCAGAACTCACTGACTTTGTACAGAAGATAAAAGAGAAAACAAACAACACTGTAAAAACTAATCTTCCGCCAGTACATGTTCCGGGCAACAGACCTTACCGCGAATACGGTATAATTCCGCTTATCCCCGGTGCTTCACATACCTGTGGCTCCTGTGGACTTTGCGTTGCGAAATGCCCGACAGGAGCTATTCCATCTGACAATCCTAAGCATACTGATAAGGACAAATGTATTTCCTGTATGCGCTGTATCAGTGTCTGTCCAAAACATGCCCGCAAGCTGAATCCAGTAATGCTGGCTGCCGCTTCTCAGAAGTTAAAAAAAGCTTGTTCCGGACGAAAGGAAAATGAACTGTTTTTATAAATAAGACTATAAAAGACACCCGCTATTTCATCCTTCTCTAGATAAAATAACGGGTGTCTCAAAGTTATTACACTATACCACTACTTCTACCAGTGTCTTGTCACCAAATTGAATTTCTTTCAGCCCTGTCTGCTTATTCTTATTGAAATTAAAACTCAGCAAATACCCTTTATCCAGATGATAATATTCCAGATACTCTGCCAGTTGTTCTTCGCCTCTCTTATTATACTCATTTCCATGCCAGATTTTCAGTTCGATCACATATTGCTTCCCAAGATAATCTATGACTATATCTGTTCGCGTCTGATCCCTTGTCTGTGCTTCAATATAATAATTTCCCGTTCCATTAATAATCGGCTTAAGATACAACAAGAATAAACGCCGTCCATTTTCCTCTACAAATGCATTCGTATTATCTCCATAAATATCATGAAAATGAATCATAAACTTCTCAAGAACCAACTCCATGTCAAGAACTCCGTTTTTGATAAATTGATTCTTGTCACGTTCTCCAGACTGATAGATGATGCTGCTTGTCAATTCCTCAGATAAAAACAGATTATATAAACGTGTTTCAAAAATTCGGTTTGCTATCACAACCTGACCATTTTTCTCTTTTATAAATCCGAACATTGTTCCGATATCGATTGCGAAATTATCCGGATTATAAGGATATGACTCTCCGCGGAACAAAATTGCATACAACATTGCTCTTAGTTCCGGATAATCAGTGATCTTTTTTCGAAGATCATCAAACAGTGGATTGGCTTCTCGCAATAATATTTTCACTGCATCAGATACCCCTTTATTTGTCCAATTCTCTCCGCATCGCTCATCTATTAATTTACAGATTTTTGACACCAGATATGGATACCCTGATGTATATTCAAAAATTGTTTTTGCACATTCTCGTACAAGCATCACACACGAATGTTCATCATTATATTCGTTCAGCATACCTTCGATTTCTTCTACTGTAAAACTCATATCCACCGGAAAGTCTGCTGCGATATTCCATGGACTATTCATCTGATGTTCGCGGTCTTCTCTGATTCTATGCTTCAGATTCTTTATATCATAAACTCCAGCCAATATCACAGAATGAAATGTCGGTCTTGTGATCCTCTTTAAGAATTTACTTCTGAGCATTCCGAGAAAATCTATAAACACCTTATAATTACTGGCTTGATCCACCTCATCTATAATCAGCACAACCGGAGCTACTGAGTTCTTGCAGATTTCAGAAAGTGTAGCAGATAGACTCATCATATCCTCTATCTTATTTTGCTCTATGCTTTCTTTAATAATCGCTTTCACTGCTTCATCTATTTGTGGAACTTCATCATATCGGATCGCATCATAAAGCAATTCACATATCGTCTTACAGAACTCTGCTTCTGTTTCAAATGCTGTTCCTCCAAGTCCTTCAAAGCTAATAAAGAATACTGTATATTGATCGGCGAGATATTTTACCAACAGATTCAATGTCGTGGTCTTCCCATACTGTCTTGCACGATTTATTACAAAATACTGTTTTTCATCTACCAGCTCTTTAATCTCTGCTAACTTGGAATCAATATTCACCATATAATGTTCATCCGGATAGCAAACACCATTTACATTAAATTTTCTGCTCATAAATCTCACCTGCTTTCTTTACATATATGCCCGTTCTTTATCTCTAGTATACAAAAAAAGAATCTGAACAACAAGTGAAATGCACGTTTCAGATTCCTTTTATATTTCTTGTCAGATTTCTTCATCCTCAAGCTTCACGCACGGCAGATTCCATCTGTAGTGCGCTGCTCCGATACGGATCACAAGCACAACTACTGTTCCGATCACAAGCGCCGGAATCTGTCCCCAGCTCCTATATGCCAGTACACAGCAGATTGCCCCCGCGATTGACGCACAGGCATACACATGCTTTACAAAAATATATGGTGGAACTCCTGCCATCACATCTCGGAGAAGTCCTCCTCCAACACCGGTCAGCACTCCAAGAAAACTTAAGAAAAACATATTATCATGATATCCTGCTGTCCATCCTGTGGATACTCCGACTGCTGTAAAGATACCAAGTCCTACTGAATCCATCAGGAACATTAGTCCTGCATAGAGTGCCTGATATTTGCTATGCACCAGTCTCTTATTAATAGAAAGTAAGAGAAATGGCGCTAATGCAGAAATCACTGCCACTTCTACATAAATCGGCTTCACAAATGCGCTCGGTGTCTTCCCCAAAATCACATCACGCATCATTCCGCCTCCTACCGCAGTCACCACTCCAAGCACCAACACACCGAAAATGTCCATCTTTCGGCGGATACCAACCATGGCTCCCGAAATTGAAAATGCGATTGTTCCGATCAACTCGATGATCAAAACGATCAATGTCTGTAAATCCATATCGTTTCTTCCCCATTTCTATACTGATATTTCAACTGATATCAGTAGTTTCTGTTTGAAATTTTATCATAAAGGATTCGCATTTTCAATAATGTTACACATGTTTTAATTTCTTTCTAATTTCGTCACTTTTCTTCTAAATAGATCTTCCATCCCATACATTTCCGCCATTTTCACAACAATTCTCTGAATATTCCTATTATCAAGCCTTAATTTTTTTATTTATCACACCCTTTTCAACCTCCAAAACCTCAATTTTTCACCCTACAATTCTCCCTGCTTTTCCCTTCCCCTTGACACCGGGTGCTATAGTGTAACTGTAGCAAAGAAAAGTACACTTAACAAAACCTACTTATTATTTTGACAAGTTGAAGGCTGCTAAGCGAATTCAGTAATTTGGAGGAAAAGATAAATGAATACTTTAAAAGCTGAAAAAAGAGACATGTCAATCAAAGCAAAAAAATTAAGACGCGAAGGATTCGTAACAGGAAACCTGTTTGGTCGTGAACTGGAAGATTCTATTCCACTGAAATTGGATAAAGCTGAAGTAGAAAAACTTCTGAAAGTCGAAAACAAAGGTGGCCAGGTTATGCTGGAAGTTGCCGGTGAGACTTATGATGCACTGATCAAGGAAGTTGATTACAATCCTTTGAAGGGGTATGTAGATGAAATAGATTTCCAGGCACTGGTAAGCAATGAGAAGGTTCACTCTGTAGCAGAGATTCACCTTGTAAACCTCGAGAAACTGTCTTCAGGAGTACCGCAGCAGATGCTTCAGGAGATTTCCTTCAAGGCTCTTCCTGCCGCATTGGTAGAGAAAGTCGAAGTTGATGTTGGACCTCTGAAAGTTGGGGACACAATTCGTGTTGCTGATCTTCCAATTGCCAAAGACAAAGATGTTGATCTTATGACAGATCTTGATGCAACAGTAGTTACTATCACAGAAGTACACGTAAAAGCTTCTGATCTTGCTTCAGATGAAGAGGAAGAAGAAGCCGCAGAATAACTTAACAAGCGACAGGCGCAGAGCTTCATAATTGATTCCCTGCGCCTGTTTTTAACTTCACTTTTAAATTTTTTTCATTTTTTCTAACTCTTTTTTCAAGTTATCTAACTCTTTTCTCATCTGCTTTTCTTGATGTTCTGCCTGTTTCGCTCGACTTTCTGCTTCATCCGCTTTCCTTTCTGCTTCATCCGCTTTTCTCTTTGCTTCTGCAACCTCTTCTTCCATCTCATCAATCATTAATTTTACTGTATTTCGATCCAATATTGCCAATTCTTTTGAAAACATCTCCATCATCCTTTCCATATTCAGACAGATGGTATAGACTTCCTCATAAATCTCCTGAAAATCTGCATTCTGATTCAATAACTTAATAATCATATCCGGATCATCCTGACTAAGAAATACGAGCCATTCTTCCAGTCTGTTCTCTATTTTTCTGTCTTCATTTTGAATGATGTCACCAAAAATGTCAAGGCAAATAAACGTATATTCCTGCAGTAGATTCATTTCCACTCCTGTATCACTCTTCTGCTCAAAATGGTGGATATATATTTCCTTTGAAAAGTTAGAAAAATCCGAATTACTTTTTTCGAACAAAACAATAGTATATACTTTCTGGATTTTTCTATATGTGAATCCTTGTCCAAGCTCCGCTCTGACTCTCTTATACTGTCGCAATAATAAATCTGACGAATAACATGCACTTCTTTGTCCCGGAAATAAATATCCAATTTTTTGAATCTCAACATTTGCTATGCTTCCATCTTCAAACTGAACAACAATATCCATGATCAGTAATGAGCTTTCTGCTGCAATCTGCGCAGATTCATTTGGCAATACTTTTAATATTTTTACTTTTTTCCCAAGAATTTCTGACAGAAAATCATTTAGTCGTTCAGGTCTTGTATCCGGATTCATAACTGCTTTAAAATAGGTGTCATACAATAATTTTACACCCTTTACACCTGTACAAATATCAAGATATTCCTGTTGATATTTCTCTTCCCATTCACAAAATGTTTTCCATAGTTTCGTATTTTCACGAAGTTCATCCAATACCTCTCCTTGCGTACGAATCATCGGAAAATAATTTTGTAATTTATTCTTCATAGGCACATCCTCACTTTTTTCGCTTTTTGTTTTTCTTTTTACTTTTTGAATCGGTGCTTTGAAATAAGCAATTGATTATTTTTTATTCTGAATTCAGATACTCCATAGATTGAAGTAGTTCTAGAATACATTGGCTCTACTTAATTTTCAATGTGTTTATTGTTCATAACTCGACTTTTTTGTTTATAAAATTGTGAATATCTCTTATTGTGCCTACAATATCTACAATAATGCTCGCCAGTTATCTCCCTTTTTAAAGAACACCTGGAAAATGAAATAAAGAGAGCCAGAACTTTCACTGCTCCGCTCTCTTCGTCATTTATTATTTTGCATGCATCTTTGTGAACTTCTATACCGCTATCTTCCCCTGCTTCTTCCACTTCCGTGTCACATAGATATAATACGGAATCAGCGGAATCAATGCGGAAATCCATGCTGCCGGATCCGCCAGGCAAACTCCCGCAAAACTTGTTTTTCCTGCCACAAGAACTACAATTGCAGATCTCGCCACGAGTTCAAACACTCCTCCGAGCATCGGCACAAGTCCATATCCAAGTCCTTGCAGGGTATTCCTATATAGGAAGATACTTCCCAGGAATGGATAACACCAGAATACCGTATGGAAATACAGCACAGATACTTCAATAACTTTCGTCTCTGATGGGCTGATAAAAAGGTATGTCATATATTTACTAAAGAAAAATACCAGTGTCATCGCAATTACACTATAAGCCAGAATCATAATCTGTGTACAGCGCACACCTTTTCTTACACGGTCTACTTTTCCGGCTCCCCAGTTCTGGCCTACATAAGTTGCAATCGTTGCACCGAAAGCCACGAATACTGTGCAGATTACATTCTGAATCTTTGCTGCCGCTGAGAAACCAGCCATATAATCTTCCCCGTAAACATTTACAGCGCCCTGTACAATGATTGTTCCGATTGCTGTAATAGAAAACTGTAATGCCATCGGAACTCCAAGAGCCATCAGTTTCCCGCAAGCCGGAAGAGAAAATCTGAAATTCTCTTTTTTAAGATGCAGGATAGGGAACTTCTTCACGATATATATAAAGCAGAGTACTGCTGAGATTCCCTGTGCAATAACAGTCGCATAGGCACATCCTTCTACCCCCATACCGCCATAAATAATAAATGCCACATCAAGTCCTACGTTAATTACGGCTGAAATAATCAAAAAATACAATGGGGATTTCGAATCACCCAACGCACGTAGAAATGCAGCCAGTGAATTATATGCTGCTGTCACGATCAGTCCTGCATAAATAATTCCCATATAAGCCTTTACATCCGGCATGATACTATCCTTATAATTCATCAGACGTAAGATTGGTTCGTTTGCAATTCCAAGCCCAATCGTCATAAGCACTGCCCAGCCAGCGGCGAGATAAATAGACATTGCCACATAATGTCGCATCCGCTCGTATTCTTTTGCTCCAAACCACTGTGATACCAGAATAGCAAATCCGCTGCTCAGACCGTTCAGCCAGCCTGTCACAAAGAACATCAGCGAGCCTGTACTTCCAATCGCAGCCAGCGCTCTTACGCCAAGGAACTGTCCTGCTATAATTGAATCAGCAATATTGTAAAACTGCTGAAAGATATTTCCTAAAAACATCGGTATCATAAACTGCATGATCAGGCGGGCCGGACTTCCGGTCGTCATGTCATGAATCGTCGTATTTTTCATCGTTGCATTATCACTCATACTGTCATTATTTCCTCCAATTCATTACAACCCTCACCGATTTCTATCGGTTATTCATTCTTTTCTGTACTTTCAAGTCTCGCACCTTCCATCATGGCAAGAACGAACTCTTTCATCTCCTGAGCATCCCAGATCTCCGGAACCGGATAAACCGGATTTGCCTCTTTCTGTGCCCATTTTACGATCTGATCCACATCTTCTTCCCGGATCATATCCGGATATTTCGGAATTCCCAGTTTCTCCTTTAGTTCTTCCATCCACTGAAGAAATGTTTCTGCGCGGACTTCAGACGAGATCATACCATCTGGTGTATCTACTTCCATCGCACAGATATCACACAGATCTGCAAGCTTGTCATACACAGAAGCTCCATAGGCACGCATCACATGCGGAAGCAGAATCGCCATTACAAGCCCGTGAGGCACTCCATAGAGCCCGCTGAGCGCATGGCCAATCGCATGAACATAACCCACACTTCCTCTTGTAAATGCGCGCCCCGCATCAAATGCAGCCTCCTGCATGTCCTGTCTCGCCTGCAGATTTGTCCCATCTTCATATGCTGTCAGAAGACTTTCGTGAATCAACCGTACTGCCTTACTGCACATCAGACGCTCAAAATCACTGTTATATGTATCATTCGTGTACGCTTCCACAGCATGACACAGCGCATCCATTCCTGTCTGTGCTGTAACCTGTGGTGGCAATCCTACTGTGAGGCACGGATCAAGTACTGCGAAACGTGGCATCAGCTGCAAGTCATTGATGGATGCCTTATGATGTGTCTGAACCTCGGTGATCACCGCCGCAATTGTTGCCTCAGACCCGCTTCCTGAAGTTGTCGGCACTGCGAAGATCACAGGAATCGGACGCAGAACACGGAAAAGCCCCTGCAAATCACGGACAGATTTCTTTGGTCTTGCAACCCTGGCTCCGATGCCTTTCGCACAGTCCATCACACTTCCACCCCCAAATGCAATCATACAGTCACACTTTTCTCCAAGAAATCTTCCTACTCCATTCTCAACCTCTTCATCCGTTGGATTCTGGGAAATACCATCAAAGATGACATATTCCAGCTTCTTCTCTTTCATTCCTTCCAGTAGTTCATCGAGAAGCCCCCTCGCACGGATCTTCGGTCCTGTTACGATCAATACCTTATGAAAGCCTCTGTCTCGAACCGCTTCCGGCAGCTTTCTCACCGCTCCGGATCCACTGAGCACTTTCGGTGAACGCCACGGAAGAGCAGCCATTAAGAGCTTCGCTCCTGCCTGATATGCCCGGCAATATTTTTTCATTAAGAATGATTTAATATTTGAATTCAGCTCAACAACTTTTCCCGACTCTCTCTTTTTCATCTCACACCTGCCATTTTTCTTTCATAAATGTTTTTGTATGAACTTTCCTGATTTCCCCATTTAGTCCTGATTTACAACAATTACAAATAAATTACTGTGATTTGTATTTTGACACACTCCCGCTTTGAAATCAATCCATTCTTTCTATATTAAGGGGAATTTTTTTAATGTTCTTTTTTCACTTGTATATAATAATGCCCAAAAATCTGTCTGATTTCCCTTATTTTCTTTTTTTGTGAAAAATGCCAAATGATTTTCGCTAAATTTTCCCATTATTTTTGCTATTTTTTTTATTTTTATATACAAAATCCTAGCAATATCGCACAAAAAAGAGTATAATAAAGAAGTAGTATTATGAAAGAGAGGGCTTTTTATGAAACACGATAATATGTTGGCTATGATCTTAGCCGGAGGTCGAGGAACCCGCCTCCATGATTTGACAAAAAAAGTGGCTAAACCAGCCGTTTCATATGGCGGAAAATACCGCATTATTGATTTCCCACTTAGTAACTGCGCAAACAGCGGAATTGACGTTGTAGGCGTTCTGACACAGTACGAATCCGTACTTCTGAACAGCTATGCAGCAGCTGGAAGAAGATGGGGACTTGATGCAAAGGATAGTGGAGTTTATGTGCTCCCACCACGTGAGAAAGCTGATGCTAACCTTGATGTATACAGAGGAACTGCTGATGCTATTTCCCAGAATATTGACTTTATAGATACATACTCCCCAGACTATCTGCTGATCCTCTCTGGAGACCACATCTATAAGATGAATTATGACAAGATGCTTGAGTATCACAAGCAGAACAATGCAGATGCAACGATTGCCGTTATCGAAGTTCCTATGAAGGAAGCAAGCCGTTTTGGTATTATGAATACAGACGAAACAGGACATATCGTTGAATTTGAAGAGAAACCAGAACATCCAAAGAGCAACCTCGCTTCTATGGGTATTTATATCTTCAATTGGAAACTTCTTCGTAAGATGCTCCTCGCAGATATGAAGAATGCAGATTCCAGCCATGATTTTGGTAAAGATATCATTCCTACTATGCTGAATGACGGAAAGAGCCTGTATGCATACAAGTTCAAAGGATATTGGAAAGATGTTGGAACAATCGATTCCCTCTGGGAAGCTAATATGGATCTTCTTGATAAGAACAACAAGCTTGATCTGAATGACCCAAGCTGGAAGATCTATACAGAAGATGCAACTGCACTTCCACAGTATATCGGAGCAGAGGCAACTGTAGAAAGAGCCTTCATTACACAGGGATGTGTCGTTGATGGTACAGTTAAGAATTCTGTTCTGTTCACCGGTGCGAAAGTTGCTGCCGGTGCAAAAGTCATTGATAGTGTCCTCATGCCGGGTGCTGAGGTTGCAGAAGGTGCCGTTGTAACACGTGCCCTTGTTGCCGATGGCATTAAGATTGGAAAGAACGCTGTTGTCGGAGACGCAGCCAGCGAGAATATCGAGCTCGTTGCAAAACGAGTAAAGGGGGACGAATAAGATGAGTAAAGCTTTTGGAATTATCAACTTTGCAGGAAACAACATACAGGTAAATGACATGCAGGCATACCGTCCGATCGGTGCCTTCTCCTTCCTCGGAAGATATCGTGTAATTGACTTTCCGATTTCTAACATGAGTAACAGTGGAATTGATGTAATGCAGGTTTATGTCCGCAGAAAACCTCGTTCTCTCGTAGAACACCTCGGAACTGGACGTCATTACAATATTAACTCCAAACGTGGTAAACTGGTAACTCTCTTCCAGGAGAGCAATATTGACAACGGTATCTACAGCACAGATATCGCTTCTTACATGGAAAACCTTGACTGCTTCGACGAGATCAACTCTGAATATGTTGTGATCGCACCTAGCTACATGGTTTATACAGCTGATTACAGTACATTCCTTAATTCACATATTGAATCAGGTGCAGACATCACTCTGATGTATCACTCTGTTGACAATGCGAAGGATCATTTCCCGAACTGTCAGACACTGAACATCAACAAACAGAAAGGTGTTCTCTCCATGGAACCAAACCTTGGAAATGCTAAGAACAGAAACATCTTCATGGATACTTATGTAATGAAGAAAGACCTGTTCCTTGACCTGGTTCAGAAGGCACATAAGCTTTCCTCCATGTACACACTGGCTGATATCGTGAATGAGTCTTGTGAGGAACTTGATGTTCGCGCATATCCACATCGTGGATACTTTGCAACAATCTCAGACTTCAATAGTTACTATGAAGCAAACCTTGAACTGATCGACCTTAAGAAAGCAACAGATCTGTTCCATGATAACTGGCCGATCTATACACGTACAAACGACTCCTGCCCGACACAGTATTTCGAAGGCAGCAAGGTGACATCCTCCGTAATTTCTAACGGATGCCTGATTGAAGGTGCTGTTGAAAATTCTGTTATCGGACGTGGATGTACAATCAAAGAAGGAGCTATTGTTAAAAATTGTGTCATCGGTGCAGACGTTGTTATCGGAAAAGGTGTTCATGCTGAGAACCTTGTAATCGACAAACACGCTCGTCTGATTCGTGGTAAACGTATTATCGCAGCTCCTGATAAACCGGGATACATCAAACGTGGTGACAGACTGTAAGTTTGAAATCACTTTCACAGAATCTTATGGGAAATGATTTTCCCATGAATATGTGTTATTAACACACATACATAAAAAACCGGAAGGTAAAAGATGTCCTTAAACTCTTTTACTTTCCGGTTTTCAG
>ERZ870052.746-NODE-746-length-12284-cov-9.964692_pt1 | contig 12284 bp, 11 predicted proteins | sample MGYA00520889_ERZ870052 | MGnify/ENA primary metagenome ERZ870052 (study PRJEB32232, sample SAMN07284988) | human gut metagenome | biome: human-associated habitat; material: feces | host: Homo sapiens | place: Tanzania | collected 2014-08-14 ...
GCCTAACTTATATTGTAATATAATTAAAACAACGAATTATGATTGATTATTACGAGTATTCTATACCGGAATTGGTAAAACTTCTTGGTGCAAGATTCAAGGATTACCGTCTGCGTAGCAATATGACGCAGAAAGAGGACACATGGGGAAGATATAATCATGAATTCAGAATTAAATAACAAGCCAATAAGTTTCTATGAAAAAAAATATCGTATTTTTTTATTTTCTTCGTATTGATTATAGGATGCGCCAAAGGACAGAATAAAGAAAATCTCAATACCCTTCGTGATAGTTTAGACAAAATGGTCCTTGAGGGGACTCTGCGTAACGACACGACAATGCTCGAAAGAGCATTGAAACTTTCAGACTTCTTACTTAGTATTGATACTACGAACATCGGTAAGAGGCATTGTTATCGTCACCGTTCCATGATTTTCTCTTCTTTGGGACACATGGATGAGGCTATAGCCAACGCTGAACAAGCAGTTTTGACCCTTCAAGCAAATAATCCGTTACGGCTTATCTTTCTGTCGGAAAAATACTTAAGGGAACATAATAAAGACTCGGCTGCTTATTACATTGAAAAGACAATTGCTGTTTGTGACAGTTCATTGAATGATGAGTATAACGAAGATATGGCTATTAATAAGATTAAGGCAATTTATCTGCGCGATGGAGAAAAGAAAGCAAAGATTTATTTGTCAGAACTATTAAGGACACATCCAAGCCCATTGCTAAAATTATTTGACGAAGACTGGGATGAATGGGCTCGCATGAATAATGAGGAATTAAAACTGATGAATATTAAGATCTTGAGATAGAAATGGTTTGTTGGAAAGCAAACTTAGTATTATAGCGGTATGTTCCAATCAGTTTGAAGCATTTTACCATCTATAGCCTGCAACTTCAAACCGTGATAATTTGTCACGGTTTCATTACCTTCCGCCTTCAATCGTTGCTTTAGTTTTCTCCAATAGGCTGTGGCATCTACACTATCTGTTAATACTGCACATACATCATTTTAGTATTTACTTGCTATCGAATGGCAATAAGCCGTATTTAAGCTCTGTATTGTCTGAAACGTTATCGCCACCACAATCGTCTACGTCTGTCAAATTTAGACTCCCCAGAGATTTTAAAACCTTGAAGTCTGTTATGTGTCGCTTCCAATCAGCTTTTACGCCAGCCAAATCAAGTTCCTCACGTCGTGCCCTACTCATCTGGCAGAACTCTTCTGATTGCTCGATGCCAGCAAACTTGCGCTCGCAAAGGTTGGCTGCAATACCAGTTGTAGAGCTTCCGCTGAACGGGTCGAGAATCCAGTCGCCCTTGTCCGTACAAGACAGTATGATACGAGTCAAAACCGAAAGAGGCTTCTGCGTAGGATGCTTGCCACACGACTTCTCCCAACGCCCTATAGCCGGCAGTCGCCACACATCAGTCATCTGCTTGTCATCATTCAGCCTTTTCATCAACTTGTAGTTATACTTGTGAGGCACCTTCTTGCACTTCCTCGCTCAAATGATGAACTCAGTTGAGTAGGTGAAGAAACGGCACGAGAATTTCTGCTGCCCCATAATCGTCTTTACTTCAATAAATTTCTGCCTCCAGTATCTTCGAGGATTTTCATTTGTTGGATAGCAATCTGATTCAGTTTGATGAGCCGTTCAGATTGTGCCATACCATCGTTAATAAACACAGCATTTAGATTCTCCATGTTCGATAAGCAGATTAGCTCATTTATATTGGCATAATCACGAATGTTACCTTTCTTATCGGGATTCTGTTCACGCCATTGCCTTGCCGTCATACCAAACATAGCTATGTTGAGAACATCGGCTTCATCGGCATACTTCATAGCAGCTTGTTCACGTGTCACCTCGTTTGGAATAAGATTTTCCTTGATTGCATCTGTATGAATGCGATAGTTTATTTTTGACAGTTCACGCTTAGCAGACCATGCCAATTGTTTCTGCTCATCAGATTTAAGACGTTGATATTCTTTTACCAACAAAAGTTGGAAACGAGGACTTATCCACATTCCAAAATGATAGGCAATGTCACGATGGGCATATGTTCCGCCATATCGACCAGCTTTTGCCATAATGCCAATTGCGCCTGTTCTTTGAATCCAAGCTTTCACAGAAAGTACGAAGTTGTTGCTTCCTGCTGCATTTTTAATTGTATCGAATTCGGTACAATTAAAATTCGGATTATATAGCATTTCCCATTCTCCGAGATATTCTATTGTGCTTTTGAGGCTCATCAGAAACGAGGTTGAGAGCATGAAGATGTGAGATGTTATATGAATCTTTTTTCGGTTCTTCGTCAATTTAGGTGGTAACATCTCTTCCATCTCAGTCTGCATAAAGTAGTTTTGCCCTTAAGACAGCAGGTCCGGCCTTGTTGAACATGTTTCTCTTAAACGCCTTGGCCTTGTTTACTGTCCCCTCCAACAATCCATTGTTGAAAGCGGTACGGCAGGTCTGTTCTACAGCATTGCGGTCTTTCCTTATATATTTTGCGAAGCCCCTTATCTCTTTCAACGGACAGGCCTCTGCCTCTTTCAGCCATTCGTCCATCGTTTGCGCATTTTCTTCGCCGTGTATCATTTTCCGGAAATCCATGCATATCTTCATGACATGGTTTACTTCCGGGTGTGTCTCATGTATTTTCTGCAGCTTCCTTGAACCGGTCTTTCCGTGTACGATGTAGTGCCAGATGGTGTCGGCTTTTACCTTCGGCGTCTTCCTGCCCTCCTTCAGTGTCTTGTTGTGTTTGCGGACTTCATCACGAAGCGGCTTGTAGTGTTCCGTTATGGACTTCGGGCATCTGCACAGCGTACGTGGGGCAATGCTCACTTTCAGTCTTTTCATGACGGCACTTCCTGTTATGACACCGGAACTGACAACCCTTGCTATGTCCCTTGCCGCCTTGACGGCACATTTCTGTTCTGCGCTGAGGATTCTGGAAATGTCGGTATTGGCCGCACTGTAAACCTTCTGTGCCTTCACGCCCAATATCCTTGCGGTTTCGGCGATGCCGTTCCCCTCATCCTTCAGGCGTCGCACTTCATAATAGAATCTTACGCGGTCACGATGCCTGGCATCTCCCATTTCGTATATGTCCTTCATGATATACCTGTAGGCTTCGTCCTCTGACGGATACGGATACTGACGTTGTTCCTTTTTCTGCCCCAGCATGACCTTGATCGGTTCCACGGCATTCTTCTTCAAGGCCTGCATCAGGTGGAAACGGTCGGATACCTGCACAATCTGTTCCGAGGCCTCGCTGATGATGGATCCATAGACCTGGCTTCCGTCACGCGTCACAGTCTTTATTTCCAAATGCGCCTTCAGCCAGTCCGTTATCTCTTGTCCGTAGCGGGTATCAAAGACTGCAAGGGGACGCCGGGTATAATGGTCTGCAATGACGCACATGTATCTGTGGCCCTTCTTCTTCGCGAAATCGTCCAGCCCTACATGTCCGCTGGTACGCACAACCGGATTTTCCTTTCCAAGTCTGCGAAGCCGGCGTGTTACGGACGACATGCTGATCCTTATACCGTGCCGGGACAGGGTCCGGGAGGCTTTGCGGGCCGTCTGTCCTAAAGCCTCGTGACGTATTTCTCCCTCCACACGGTCTGTGTGACGCGCATAGGGACGGGCAAACTGCAGCGGTTCTGCAAAAATGCGTCTTTCACATTCCGGATTGCAGCATCTCATGTGACGGCTCTTAAGTATCAACACCACATTGTGACCGAGCAGTTCTGTACATTGCAGCTTGCGAGGGACATAGCGGTGGACGGTTTTCGTGCGCCTGCCACAGCATGGACATTTTGTCCACTTCCCTTTTGTATGTGCATACAATGTCAGACTCCCGCCTCTCTGTAACAATTCTTCCGAGTAGTCTAGGACAATGCCCAAATTATGACATTTTTCACTTATCAATGATTTTATATGGTCCGCAACTTGCTGAAGTCCGGATTTCTTTATAACTTTGTGCCCTGCAGATGGGAGTATTTCTTTTTCTTTTTTCACACACAAAGATACTAAAAAATACGAACATCTGCAACTTTTATTATACTTATTAACGTGCTGATAATCAAATATTTAAGCCATAAATAAGCATTGTTTTTACCACCTAAATTGACGAAGAACCATCGATTTTCCAGTTCTTTACACGTTTACACTTTTTAACGCAGATTTTTGCACATTCTTGCAATCGCTGAGAAGCGAGCAAGGAATGAATCTGTTGTGCTCTTTAGTGATGCTCATTGTTATTTCTATTGCTTTTTTGAGAACCGTATTTGATGACAAGGTTTCATTGTCGGAAGATAAAAGGTTTAGTTTAGGTTATGGATATTTAATATGGGTATAAACTAAACTATTCTTTGTTCAAGTAAACCGAGTTTCCATTCTCTCTTTTTTGACGGCAAAAGACTATTCGATTTACAGGCTTTTGGTGCAAACCTAATAACCTTTTCCTTATATCCAGCCTTATTTTCCTTTTTATGAGGTCATTTTGAAAACATAAATTCGGCAACAAATCAACATTATTGCCGAACTTATATAAAGCTGAAGATATGTCTTATCCTATCTTCATGATGGCTTCAAGTACCTTCTTGGGAGTTATCTTCGCATAGTTCTGTGTGCTTGAAACCTGCCTATGGCCAAGAAGCGCGGTAATCGTGTATATGTCAACTCCTTTATCCAGAAGTTGCATGGCGAATGTGTGGCGAGTAACGTGAAAGGTGACATTAATAAAAAGGCTATCTACGAGCCTATTTGCAAGTCCCGAAGACTGCCAAAGGTTTTAATAAGTTGGTTCTATCATGCTGAATATAGTTAAAATCCATATAAATGGGGATTGTGCAGTATCGATAAAAGCTATACCTTTGCAGCGTAAAAACAAACCAAGACAAAAAGAAATGAAATTGAAGTTTACATTATTAATGATGTTATTTTGCCCGTTTAGTGTCTTTGCTGACGAGATAGAAGAGGAGACAGATACGACGGTGGCCCGCTATGTAGATATGGAAGGTGTGGAAGTGATAGGCTTCAAACAAGATGCTCCCAGACGCGAAGCGATCTCGGAAACCGTTCTTTCCAGTTTTTTTGTGCGTCAGACGGAGATGACTAGTATAAAGGATCTAGGATACACGGTGCCAAATTTCTATATACCGGAATACGGTAGCCGACAGACATCGCCCGTATTTGTGCGTGGCGTAGGATCGAAGACCAATGGTCCCACCGTGGGATTTTATGTGGATGGCGTGCCTCACATGGAGCGCTCTGCTTTCGATGACGACCTGTTTGACTTGTCGTCTCTGGAGGTGTTGCGTGGACCGCAGGGCACACTTTACGGACGTAATTGTATCGGTGGTATCATCAATGCCTATACCCACTCGCCATTCGATTATCAGGGTACACGGGTGAAGCTTGGCTATGGTCGTTACAACGATGCCGTTGTGAATGCCTATCATTATAATAAGGTAAGCGACAAGTTTGGATTTGCCGTGAACGGCAGCTATCATCATAACGATGGTTTCTTCCGCAATGCGTTCGATGGTAGTAAGGTTGACAAGTTCAACGAGGGCTATCTGCGTGGCAGAGTGTTTTGGAGACCTGCCCAGCGTTGGCAGATTACTGCTGACATCAGCTATCGTAACAGCGATCAGGGTGGTTATCCTTATGCCATTTATGATGCAGAGACTGGTGAGACTGGTGAGATCAACTACAACCGCTACAGCTCCTATTTGCGCCAGATTACCACCGCGGGTCTGAATGCCTGCTATACGGGCAACGGATTTAGCCTGAACAGTCAGACTGCCTATCAGTATATAGATGATCAGATGGGTATCGACCAGGATTTTTCGCCGAAGGATCTCTATTGGGTGAAACAGGGTGTGCGTCAGAATATCTTTAGTGAAGAACTGACCCTGAAATCGACAAGCGATAGTCGTTATCAGTGGATGGTGGGTGCCTTCTTCTTCAGCGACAGCTATAAAAAGAATCTCAGTACGACCTACATTGCTCAGGATTACTGCACCCCGAAGTTCTACGACTCGCCTACCACGGGTGTGTCAGTCTATCACCAGTCGTCATTAAGAATCGTAGGCGGATTGAAAGCTCGTGTGGGTCTGCGTTTCGACTACGAACATGCCAAGGAGGACTATCAGGCCTATCGCACTGCTGCCTGGGCTACGACATTGGGTAATCTTGAGGATACTTATAATAGCAAGCTTAACTTTACGCAGCTGACACCGAAGTTCTCGATAGAATACCTGACCACCGAAGAACAACTCTTCTACGTCTCGGTGACAAGAAGTTATAAGACGGGTGGCTTTAATTCCACTTTCCTTCAGGATGATGAGCGCACCTATGACCCGGAGTACAACTGGAATTACGAGGTGGGTACCAAGACATCGTTCTTCGACCATGCCCTGCAGATGGAACTGACACTCTTCTACGTAGATTGGCGCCATCAACAGATCACTCAGACCGTACCAGGCGTAGGCAATATCACCCGCAATGCAGGTCACTCCGACAGTAAGGGCGTGGAATTGTCGTTGATAGCCCGTCCGGTACAACCGTTGACGCTGAGACTGAGCTATGGCTATACTTATGCCCGCTTCTTGGATTATCAGAAGAGCGAGACCGTGAGTTACACAGGTAACATGCTGCCGCTTGTGCCGCGACACACGTTGTCGTTGAACGGCAGTTATACCATCACGCCGCGTCAGGGCATCATGGACCGTTTGGTACTGAGTGTCGGTCTGAACGGTATGGGAAAGATCTACTGGAATGAGGACAATCTGGTAAGCCAGCGCTTCTATGCCTTGTTGAACGCCAAGGCGAGTGCCACCTTCGGCCCTGTGACATGGGAGTTGTGGGGCAAGAACCTGACAGATACCGACTACCTGACCTATTACTTCAAGGATAGTGCTGCCTATGGTCAGAAAGGACGTCCTGTCTCTTTCGGAACTTCTCTGATATTTGATATATAAATAAGGTATGCAACAAGGAAACCAAGAAAACAACCATATCAGTCGTGACGGCAGAGGCATTGGATTACCGATGTTCTTCTGTCTTTATATTGCCCAAAGTCTCCCTTCCAGCTTCTTCGCTACCGCCTTACAGGTGATGATGCGTGAGGCTCATTATTCGCTGGCCACCATCGGACTGTTGCAGCTGGTGAAGTTGCCTTGGGTCCTGAAATTCCTCTGGTCACCCATCGTCGATCGTCGTTGTCTGACGGGACGTGACTTCCGCCGCTGTATCATCGGCAGCGAGTGTGTCTATGCCCTGTTTATCATCTTGGCAGGCCTATTGGATATCGGCGACAACCTGTATCTGATCATTGCCTTAGTGTGCCTGTCGCTGGTGGCATCTGCTACTCAGGATATCGCTACTGATGCCTTGGCCATCCTGATGCATGGCGGAAGGGATAAGAGTATGGTGAACAGTATGCAGTCGATGGGTAGCTTCGGGGGTGTCTTGGTGGGTAGCGGTCTATTGCTGGTGGTACTCCATGAGTATGGCTGGCAGACGGTGACGATGTGCTTGGGTGTATTTGTGTTACTGATGTTGGTGCCGCTTATCATGAGGCGTGATACCGGGATGATAGTCAAGAACCCTCAAGAACGGGCGCGGCTGACGGACTTTGCCTCGTTTTTCACGCAGCGCAGTATCTGGAGACAGATCGGCTTCCTGTTGCTCTATTATGCCAGTATCGTGGGTATCTTGTCGATGATGCGCCCCTGGCTGGTTGACCTGGGCTATTCCATGAAGGAGATTGGTGTGATGAGTGGCATCGTGGGCACTTCTGCGGCATTCTGCGCCTCCTTTGGTGCCGGATTCATTGTGCGCCGTATCTGCATCTACACAGCCCGACTGCTCTTCGCCTGCTTTGTCCTGTTGACAACCGTCTATTTCCTCACCATGTCCTATCTCGAGCAGCCTTCAACACTGTTGCTCTACTTGGGCATCGTGCTGATGTGGGCCAGCTACGGTATGGCCACCATCGTGGTCTATACCTCAGCGATGGAGTGCGTGCGTAAGGGGCGCGAAGGTACCGACTTCACCATCCAGACCGTACTGACCCACCTGAGTGGTATCATCATGGCAGCTGTCAGCGGCAGCATGGCCGACCACTTCGGCTATCATGGCCTTTTCCTCACAGAATGCTTTATCGCAGCCCTGTCGCTGCTTTATATATTAACCGTTTTCAGAAAGAAAAATGCAGCCTGAGATTATTCAAAAATACAACCGTCCAGTACCGCGATACACGAGTTATCCGCCAGCCAACTATTTTGGCGAGTTTTCCGAAACCGATTATCTGTGTGCCGTCAACGCATCGGATTCGGCCCGTCAGAATCAGATATCGTTTTATCTGCATATTCCCTTCTGTCGTCACCTGTGTCATTACTGTGGCTGTAACTCCTATCCTGCTGCTAAGCCAGAGACGGTGGAGGCCTATGTGGGGGCGCTGCATCGGGAGATCGACCTGGTGGCCCGTCATATTGACAACAGTCGGCAGATCTCACAGATACACTATGGTGGTGGCAGTCCGACGTCGATTCCCATTCCGATGCTCAAGGAACTCAACGATCATCTGCTCAGTATTGCACCCACGATAGCAAGTCCTGAGATTGCGATTGAGTGCCATCCTGGCTATCTGTCCGAGCACGACTGGCAACAGCTCACCGCATGCGGATTTACCCGCTATAGCATTGGTATTCAGGATATGAAAGAAGAGGTGCTGAAAGCAGTCAACCGTCGTCCGTCACTGTTGCCCTTACAAGAGATCCTCCAGATTCTGAGGGCCTCGGGAGCGACTGTCAACTTTGACTTTATCTATGGATTGCCATTACAGAGCGTGGACTCCTTCCGAAAGACCATCGAACAGGCTTCAGCGTTGCGCCCTGACCGTCTGGTCACATTCTCCTATGCCCATCTACCCAAACTCTTCCCCCGTCAGCAGATACTCGATCGTATGGGCTTGCCTGCGACGGAAGAGAAAAACCGGATGTATGAGACAGCCTCGGAGATATTAAGGCAGGCAGGCTATCAGAGCATCGGACTGGATCACTTCGTGCTGCCGGATGATGAACTCTACACAGCCCTGCAGACGGGAAGGCTGCATCGTAACTTCCAGGGCTACTGCACCCGTCGCACCACAGCGCAGGTCTATGCCTTCGGCGTGACCGCCATTAGTCAGCTCGACGATGCCTATGCCCAGAACGGACGCGAAATCAAAGCCTATATCGAAACGATTGGCAAGGACCGTCTCTACACTAGTCGTGGCTACCAGCTCTCAGCAGAGCAGAAGCTGATCCGTGAAGTGGTGGAGACGCTGATGTGTAACTACACTCTCGACTGGAACGATGTGGCAGAGCGGACGGGCACATCCGTCGCCCAGCTGCGCAAGACCTGTCATTACGACGAGGAACGTCTGAGGGAAATGGCATCCGACGGTATTCTGGTGTTTGACGACCATCACATCACCGTCAATACCGACGGCCGTCCGTTTGTGCGCTGTGTGGCTGCCGCCCTCGACCCGTTGATGCAGCATACAGACAAACATTTTTCTAATCCCATTTAAAAAAGCTATTGATCATGCAGAATCGAGGAATTGTCATTATAGGAGCCGGTCTGACAGGACTCAGCACGGCCCACAACCTGAAGAAAAAAGGCCACGATGTCGTGATTGTCGAAAAAGAAAGTAGGATCGGAGGCCAGATCCGAACTTATCAGGAGGATGGCTTTGTGTTTGAGAGCGGCCCCAATACGGGTGTGGTATCCTTCCCTGAGGTCGTGGAACTGTTCAATGATCTGGCTGGTGACTGTGAACTGGAGATTGCCAGGGAATCCTCGAAACGGCGTCTTATCTGGAAGGGCAACCAGTTTCATGCGCTGCCGTCGGGTCCGTTGAGTGCCATCACCACACCGCTGTTCCGTCTATCCGACAAATTCCGAATCCTTGGAGAGCCTTGGCGCAAACGAGGCACTGATCCTGATGAACCGGTAGGTGCCTTGGCGCAACGTCGTCTGGGTAAGTCGTTCTACGAATATGCCGTCGATCCGTTTGTGTCAGGTGTCTATGCTGGCGATCCGATGAAGCTCACCACCCGTTATGCCCTGCCGAAACTCTATAATCTCGAAGCCAACTACGGCAGTTTCATCCGTGGTGCGATGGCGAAGGCCAAAGAGCCCAAGACGGATCGCGACAGACTGGCCACCAAGAAGGTGTTCTCGGCTGTGGGCGGCTTGAGTCAGATGGTAGATGCGATGGCCAAAGGACTTGATATCATCCTCGATGCCAATAATGTAAAAATACGGCCTGCAGATGGGGGAGAGTGGTCTGTCACCTTCAACGGCTCGGAGGAAATCAGATGCCAGCGCGTGGTCACCACCGTGGGCTCCTATGCCCTGCCGGCATTGCTGCCATTTATCCCTGCTGAGCGACTCAAACCATTCACCCAGTTGTTCTATGCGCCCATTATTCAGGTCTGTGTCGGCATCCGTGATGCCAGGGGTTTGGACTTCCCCGCTTTCGGTGGTCTGGTACCCAGCAAGGAACAGAAACGTGTGCTTGGAATCCTCTTCCCGTCATCATGCTTCGAAGGCCGTGCGCCAGAGGGCGGAGCACTTTACTCATACTTCATCGGAGGTGCCCGTCATACCGACTATTTGCAGAAGAGCGACGACGAGATTCGTCAGATCGTATTGGAAGCCTTCCACTCGATGCTGAAATATCCGTCAGATGTACAACCCGACTTCATCCGGATCTTCCGTCACCAACATGCCATTCCCCAGTACTGGAGCGACAGTGGAGAACGGTTCAGACTGATCGAGGAACTACAAAACCAATACAAGGGACTGGTGTTGGCTGGTAACATGCGCGACGGTATTGGTATGGGTAACCGCATCCATCAAGGCGCTGCGATTGCTGAAACATGGAAATAAGATCTAACCAAAAGAATAAAATATGTATTTCACAGGTATTATCATAGCCGCGATGACCTTTCTAACGATAGGTCTCTGGCATCCTATCGTCATCAAGACAGAATATTATTTTGGCACTCGTCCCTGGGTGATCTATCTGCTCGTTGGCATCAGCTGTTGCGTGGCAGCACTCTTCATCAGCAATGTCTATATCTCCTCATTCCTTGGTGTGTTCGGTGCTTCCGCCCTATGGGGCATCGGCGAACTCTTCTCTCAGAAAAAACGCGTAGAGAAGGGCTGGTTCCCCATGAATCCCAAGCGAAGAAAGAAATAATAAAATGAGTCCACAAGGGCTAAATTGAGTAGGAACTGGGTCGATGAATATTGTGAAAACGTGTGTTTTAAGGCCGTTTTCTTATACTTTTGGCTTCGATTTTGGGTTGTTTTATGAAAATAAAAACTTTCTAGAAGGTAGAAATAGGGTAGAAAAAACAGCAGATACTTAAATATTTCTGCTTGATTATCAGTATAAAACACTATCTTTGTGCAATAAAAACGATAAAATATGAGCAATAAAATACCACAAGAAGAATGGACTCCTTTGCCTTTTATGGAAGGTGAACATGCCCTTTCAAAAATAGAATATAACGCTACTGATTTATTGGTAGAATTGGACTCGTTTAAGGAAAAACGGGTTACAAAAATTGTTTTTGCAAATGTGTTCTCATACAGAGTAACATTAGAGCATTTTAGGTAGGCGGAGTTTTGTCATAATCCAAACATCTCGGCGACATTGGTCAATGTAAAAGAATCTCATTATATAAAATGGTTAGAAACTGCAGGATTGGAACAAATTTATGAATCAAAATTGGATTTGCGACATTATATGTTGCAAACTACAGAACACACAATAGATGTTGTGTTTCCAAGCGAATCCATAATAACAATAGATGGAAAAGAAATAAAACTTACACCAACAGAATATAACATTTTAAAATTCCTAACAGAAAACAAAGGCAAAGTATATTCAATTGAAGACATATACCAAAATGTATGGAAAGATGACTATTTTGCATCAGATAATGTAATTGCAGTACACATAAGACATATAAGAGAAAAAATAGAAATAAACCCAAAAGAACCAAGATACTTAAAGGTTATTTGGGGAGTAGGATATAAGGTGGAATGTTTATGAAAAAATCAACAATATTCAAAGCTATAAGCTTTTTATGTATACCGATTTGCGTAATCGCAGTTATTTTGTCAATATTTGCAGTTTATGTAAAAAATGGAACAGATTTTAATGAAAGCAAATATTATGCTTCAGGCCCGTTT
>ERZ870052.747-NODE-747-length-12281-cov-5.255736_pt1 | contig 12281 bp, 13 predicted proteins | sample MGYA00520889_ERZ870052 | MGnify/ENA primary metagenome ERZ870052 (study PRJEB32232, sample SAMN07284988) | human gut metagenome | biome: human-associated habitat; material: feces | host: Homo sapiens | place: Tanzania | collected 2014-08-14 ...
ATTCAAGAAATTATAGATGGAATGCAGAGATGTCAAGCTTTAAAAATGTTTCTCTTTGTGGATGCTTGTTATGTTCAAATAAGAGATTTACCTGATATCCTTCCAACTATTAAAAAGTTTGAAGAAGAGAAAAGATGTTTTTTTGCTCTAATGTCTACATGGGGTAAACAAGCATATGAGGACGCTGAAGGAGGCAAATTCACAACACAATTAATCAGAGGATTTGCTTATTTAAGAAATAAAAATTCAGTTTGTACTGATATCGCGAGATATATTGAGAATCAGGCGTTGGAATTAAATCTGCCATTACCTAAGGGGTATTGGATAGGAACAAGTAATATATGGTTTTTAGATAGTTTAGAGCGAAACTATAAGAGTAGATTAAATGAAGAGCAATACGTTAATCGTATAGATGGATTAATAGAAATAACCGATAAAATGATTTTAGCTAAATATAATGATGTATGTTTTTATGGAAATGCAACATCAGGAAAAACTATTCTTGCTTTACAGTTAAGTCAATATTTTAAAAATTTTTATTATTATAGTGTGAAAATATATTATTCTTTAGAGCAAACAGAGGCAGAGTTGGCACATTTAATACTTGAACAATTTGTTCAGGAAAATAGGATTTCTAAAGAAATCAAAAATGATAGTTTGGTATCTGTTATCGAGTATATTGCTTATTTTAAGATTAGTATTGCAATTATTTTAGATCATGCAGAGAGATTGAAAAAGGAGGACTTAAATGAACTTTTGTGCAAATGTCATAAGGGAAATGTAAAGATAATTGCATTTTCACGAATTTCCTTAAGAAATTGTAGCTTTCCAATATCTAATATTCAATGTCCAGATTTTAGTAAAAAGGAATTTAACCATTTCTTGAAAAATTATAATATTGCAAGTAGTCCAAATGAAGAGAATCGTCTTTATGAATTATATAAGAATAAACCTCAACAATTGATTCAATATGCAAAAAGAATTTCAGATAATGAAATTTTTATGAGCTGTAAGCAAATAATATATTATATTTGTGAGTGTGATGGTTTTGTTGATTTGGGATTGTTTTGTGATACCTTTAACATAAATGTAAATGAAGTTATTATATTAATAAATTGTGGATTGGTTCGAAAAGAATTAGAGCGTTTCGTTCCACATGAGAGTTTATATGAGTACTATTCATATGATAAAGCGGCCGTTTTGAACAGCACACTAGCAGAAGGGTACTGGCAAAGACAAATACATGCTACTCCAAAGAATACATTTGTTTGTAATTTAGTGCTAGCATATATAAAAAAGAAGGGTATAAGGTGGTTAGAGGACCCTAAGGGCATTTTTGAACAGCTCACCTCCTATTGCTTATCAAAATACAAGTGGGAAGATTTGGAAGTCCTATATCCTTATTTGATTGATTTAAAATATACTGATTTGATCATGAAAGTATCACAGCAGTTGGCACATGTCGCTAGAAGTTACATTTTACAATTCAATGATGTTTTACAGGAAGTGCTTTGTGATGAAGATAGAAATATTTGGAATGCAATAAGATGTGAAATATTTTATTGGATCGGTGATTTTGATAAATGTATAAAAGTTTCTAATGATCTGCTAACAGTGATATCACTAGAAGATAATTTGAAGGATTGTGTACACTTAAATTTAGCAATTGCGTATTTCTTTTTAGGAGAGTGGGACTTATCAAATGAAAATTTAAATAAAGTACTTAAATCTTCGAAACGTATGGAGGGATGGAAAAATTTAATATCAGGTACAATAGATGCCATTCGTGGTGTGGATTTTGATAAAGGTATATCTCATTTGAGTGATAGTATTAAAATTTTATGTGATATTGATGATATTATAGGGGTAGGGATTGCATATGGAAATCTAGGAGAATGTTATCTTAAAAAAGGGGAATTTTTGTTGGCTCAATCTTATTTGGAATGTGGGGAGAAATATACAATTCTTTCAAATGATTGCGCCACACATTTAGAGATTCTACGAAACAAATTGCTGGTTGTTATGAGTGAAAGGCATGCATTTGATGTTACTGCGGAAAAGATTGAGGATGAAATACTATTACTATTAAATAAAGTGTCCGACAAAACAGAACTAATGCAAGTTTATAATACTTTATCAACAGCCTCAATTTATAAGTACGATAAGGAGAAGGCAAAAGAGTATCTGGAAATTGTAATGGATATGACCGAAGGAAACCTAGAGTATGAGTTATATACTTGTATTAATGCAGCTGCTATAGCGTATATAGAAAGAAACATGCAGGATGTAAATGTACAATTAAACCATATTAAGGAACTTTTTCAAAAAGGACAAAATTATTATGCTATATATCAGTGCATAAATACTATTTATGATGTTAAAAAAATATATAATTTAGATGAGATTAACTTAGAAATATGGGAAGAAATAAAAGTCCAGCTAATAAATGTCAATAGTTAAATGAAAAAATTGCTCTTATTTTCTAGCTAAAAAAGGGTAGACGTCCCCCTTGGTGAAAATATCGTTCTTTTGAAAGATATTGATTCGTTGGATGTACAGTATTTTATGCAGCCATGTCGCATTTGGAAGCATTGTATTGTTTGATATGCTCCTGTGGAGTGATGATTTCAAAAGACTTGTTGTCTCTGAGTATTGCAAATATCATATTGCATACCTTATGTGAAACAGCTCCCATTGCTACGAGCTTTGGTTTTGAGTCACATTTCTTGAGGTAGTACTCACGAAGAACTGGATTTTTAGCTTCTCCATTACGGGAGATACTGATGCTTTGTAAGGTTAACGTGTGAATAACACGTCTGGCTATGGCAGAACCACGCTTAGACATTTGAACTTTGGTACCTTCAAATTTTCCGGATTGTTTTACTGCCGGATCAAGACCGAAATAAGCGAAAAGTTGTTTTGGTTTTGAAAATGCTGAAAAGTCACCAATCTCACCCATGATGGATACAGCAGACAAGAAACCAGCACCTTTGAATGTTTCAATCAAATGAATCTGCTTGACAAAGTCGGCATCTTCATTAGCATCAACAAGCTCATGGAGCGATTCAAGAATGTTGTTGATTTCTTCATCATATTTACGTATGAAGCTGATATAAAGGCGAATACGCTTGATGTTGCTGTCTATGATGTAACCAAACTGATTTGCATCAGTTGCCGCCTGAATTATGGCATTATACTTATTTTGAGCATATGTAAGCCCAAAGCGAGCTGTTGATTTGATGATATCAATAATCTCTTGCTTGTCTGCTTCAAGAAAAGCAGAGGGAGATGTATAAGTCTCCAACAGTGTAAGAGAAGTGTTGATAGTAACCTTGGAAAAGATGCCGAGATACTGTGGAAACGCCATGCGTAATTCACCCTGAAGCTTATTCACATAGGCACTGCGATTATCCATTAAATCGTAGTATTCACGGCATAGGTTACGGCAGTTTAGAGCAAGGTCTGAAGGCATAAGTGAAACCTTTAAATCAGGTTTCAAACCAACCAAAGCAGCTTTTTTAGAATCAAAACGATCATTATGTACTTTTCGTATGTTGATGTTTGTGCTATTCTTAGTGATGATAGGATTAATAACAGAGCAGTTAAAACCCTTATCACGAAGATAGCAGAAGAGTGGGTAATGATAAATTCCCGTGGATTCGAGGAAAATGCGACTTTCCAAAGAATACAACTCTTCTGCTTCTTTTATTTTAGAAACAGCGGTTGTAAGGGAATCAATACTGCTATGTAGGATTTTGTAAGGTTTTCCTACGAATTGTTGGTTTGGAAGTGCTATAGACATCCAGGAGAAGTCAGCACCGACATCAATACCAACAGAGATGAATAAATCATCGAGATTAAAGATAACTTTGTTTGACATGAGCAATAGCTCCTTTCTGATAGGAATCCATTTCCAATCTGGCAGGTACACAACCTAGCGCGTTATTCGGGTATGGCCTTCCGGCTCCCAACCAGCTAAAACATAAAACCCTGTCGAATGGACTAATTGACTTCATTGTAGGTATCAGTCACAAGAGTGACTTCCCAAGGAGGTGAACATTCTTTGTCCTATCCTAAGAGATAATACCTTATGTTTTATCTGGTGTCTATCAGGAACCGTCAGACATGATCATTATTACGGATAACATCTGATGAAGGAAGAACCCCTTCTTCTGTTATCTGATTTATAGAAACTTATTAACCAAGTAGTCTTGATTGACTACATCATTATTATACTAGGAGGTATTTAAATGGATAGTATAGTTTGTATTAAAATTTCCACGCCACAAGAACTTGTGACAGCAATTGAGTTTATAGAACAATTGAGTTCTGAATCAGATATAGTGATAAAAAAACAATGTGCTGAAACAAGAGGAATTGAGGAAATTATGCTAACTTTGATTAGTTCGTCTGCATTAATCGTAGTTGCAAATGCATTACGCGATTTTGCTCAAAAGAAAAAAATACATATTCAAATAACTTCTGAGAACGGTAATAAAGTAGATATTCAGGCAGAAGGAAATGACTTAAGTGAAACATCGGAAATTGTGGGTTTTTTGTCTAATAATATGCATAGAAATATAGATGAAAATATTTCAAAAAATATTCAAGAGCATTCACTGGAGATAAAGGTGCAATTAAAAAAGGATTAATATGCTCTAAACTATATAAAGTGACAGAGGATGTGAGATAAATTTATAAATGACCAGAATCAAGCCTCCAAGTCCCCAAAAGATTTGGAGGTTTTCTTCTGCCCATTTTTGGAACATAAAACTTTATCACTTTAAAGTGGTAAATGTAGCTCTGGTATGGTATAATAAATTTATCGTGCTAGGGCTTCTTCGTAGAAAGGAGCAAAGACGTTTGAGTGAAAGAATGGATATTATGGTGCGGCAGGCTCTTCCGCAATTATCCGTTTTTGCCTTTTTATATTATCGGAAATATAGTATAATTAACATATCAAAAGATATGAGGAGGCAGTCAGATGTCAGGACCACACGATGCATTATGTATAAATAGTTTTTATCCTGAAACTGAATTAAATGTAACGGAGATTCAGGAATATGAAAAATAGATTTTAATACGAATGAAATCAATCTCCAAGGATTGTAGGTGCCCGAAATGTGGCTGTATAACAGATAAATATCATGGAACTTATATTCGTAAAGTCCAGGATCTACCTATTTTAGGGAAGATGGTTCAACTTGAGATTTGCTCTCATGAATATGAATGTAGAAACAATGACTGTGAAGTAACAACGTTTGCTGAAACATTTGATGGCTTTCTTAATACTTATAGTCGTATGACAGAACGATGTGCTGATTTTATCTGTACACTAGCAATGGAATCTAGTTGCGAAGGTTGTGCCCGTATTTGTAAGGCACTTGGTATTAAAATTAGTGGTGATACTGTTATAAGACTGCTTTTGAGAAAGTATGAAGTTCTTCCCGGACCAGAGGTGGGTGATGTGATCGGCGTGGATGATTTTGCATATAAAAAACGACATACATATGGAACTATTATCGTAAACGAAGAAAATCATGAACCAATTACGTTGTTAGATGGAAGAAATGGAGATACACTAAGAGATTGGCTTAAGAATAATAAACATATAAAAGTAGTCACTCGTGATCGAGCGAGTGCATATGCAAAAGTAATATCAGAAGAATTACCCGATGCCATGCAGGTAGCAGACCGGTTTCATTTACATCAGAATTTATTAGAGGCAATCAAAAAAGCGCTGAATCATGAAGTTCCAGCAACAGTAAATATTCCTCATGCTGATCAGTCAGCGGTTATAGAAGAATCGTGTAAAAAAAATTGAATCTGATGTGGATAACTCTTCTGTTTTTTCAGAAAAACGGTATAAAATAATCTGCCAAATACAGGAATTTTTAAGTGAAGGTTGTAGCTATCGTGAGATAGCAAAGCGGATGGGGGTAGGACGAAATACAATTGCAAAATATCGAGAAGGCGATCCGAAAGAATTAAGTATGTACGGAATTCGACAGAGTAAATTAGACATATTTTATGATTTCATTATTCAATGTCTGGAGTCCAGATGGAGTAAAAGCAAAACAATAAAAGAAATATATGCAAAAGGATATACAGGTTCAAAGAGTAATGCCTTTGAATACTTGTGTAAAGTAGAACAAAAAGAAAACAAATATTTTGAAGCGCAACCGTATATTCGAACGATGACAGAAGGATTAAAATACAGAACAGGAAGTATTGGAAAAGAAAAGGACTATATCACACGTGAAGGGATATTCCGATATATGTGGATGAATACAAGATTAACAGCAGCACACAAAAACTATATTTATAATCAGTATCCTGCGGTCTGGGAACTTCATTGTTGCATAAAAGAATTTCGCAATATTTTTAAAAAACGAAATGTTCCGCTATTATATTTGTTTATAGAAAAATATTGCAAAAGTGAGATTAAAGCACTAAAGAGTTTTGCTGAAGGATTAAAAAGAGACATGGATGCAGTTGAAAATGCGGTAGCTTATGACTATAGTAATGGGTTTGTAGAAGGGACAAACAGTCGGTTAAAAATGATAAAACGAACAATGTATGGACGTTGTAGAAAACAGTTACTAGAGGCAAGACTTAGATATGTAGGAAATTATAGAAACGGATAATTGCGGAAGAACCTCAAAGTCCGGACAGGTGGCTCAGAGAGCCCCGGAATAATCAAAGAAATCGCAATCAGAAAAGACGTGATAAAAAAGGACGTATTTTACGAAACGGAGAAGGCCAGCGAGCGGATGGAAGATATGCATTTGTTTATACAGACTGCTTTGGGAAACAAAAATTTCTTTACAGTTGGAAGTTAGAATCGACAGATCCGCTTCCGGCAGGAAGAAGACCTTGCCAGTCACTGAGAGAAAAGGAAAAAGCCATATTAAGGGATATCAATGATGGTATTACTCCATATGGTGATAATTTGACAGTTCTTGAACTGGTAAAGAAGTATATCGGGCAAAAGACAGGTGTTCGTCATAATACGAGAGCAAATTATAATTTTGTTATCAACATTATTAAGAAAGAAAAATTTGGCACATTAAGGATTGATAAAGTAAAACTATCCGATGCAAAAGCGTGGTTGATTAAGCTCCAGGCAGATGGCAGGGGATACAGTACCATTCATTCAGTCCGAGGTGTGATAAGACCTGCTTTTCAAATGGCTGTAGACGATGATTTGATTCGTAAAAATCCGTTTGAGTTTCAACTATGTACAGTAGTTGTAAACGATAGTGTAACAAGAGAAGCCATAACCAGAAAACAAGAGAGAAAGTTCTTGGAATTCATTAAGAATGATGAGCATTACAAACGATACTATGATGGTATGTTTATCCTCTTTAAAACCGGACTTCGTATTTCAGAGTTCTGTGGTTTGACACTTTCCGATATTGATTTTGAAGAAAAGCAAATCAGTGTAAATCATCAGCTTCAAAGAACCAGAGATATGAAGTATGTTATTGAAGATACCAAAACGTCAAGTGGAACTAGAATCATTCCTATGACTGAGGAAGTGTATGAATGTTTTAAGCGTATTGTTGAAAATCGTAAAAAGCCCAAGAAAGAACCTGTGATTGATGGATATAAGGGATTTCTGTTTTTAGATAAGAAGGATATGCCGGAAGTTGCTTTACATTGGGAAAAGCATTTTGAGTGGGCATTGGCTAAGCATAATCGAATCTATAAAGAGCAGTTGCCAAAAATCACGCCGCATGTTTGCAGGCATACCTACTGCAGCAATATGGCAAAAAGTGGGATGAATCCTAAAACGCTTCAGTATCTTATGGGACATTCAGACATTGGGGTAACATTGAATACATATACGCATCTGGGAGCAGAGGATGCCAAGGAAGAACTTGGCAAATATGCTAAGATGGCTTAAAATATTAAGAAAATTGATACAACTAAAAGATAACCTAAGTGGAAAAAGTCTTTAGTAAAATGAGAAAATTAAGCTGTTTTACTAAGATTTTTACTAAATTTGGATGACAAAATATACGAACTTATGCCACGATATGCAACAAAAGTGCATAAAACACTCTATCAGAGCAAATCTTAAAAAGTGGCGTAAAATCAAGGAAAATCAGTATTTTCAAGGAGTTTTTAAGGAATGATAAAAGTACTATTCGTGTGCCACGGCATTATTTGCAGAAATCTCTAAAATCCCCTGTAATATCAAGTTTTTTTAGGCTTGAAGGTGGTTCTACTACACCAGTGAGTCTCGATGTGACAAAAATTTTGAAACCGAGGTCAAGTTTATGGAAAACAAAAAGAGTATCAACAATATGGTCTATGTGCTGGTTGGAGATTACTACATCCCGAATCTGAAGCTTCCCAACGAGGAACGGCCTATAGGAAAATATGGGCGGATGTACCGAGAGTATCTAAAAGAGCATAACCCTATGAGATTCAACGACCTGGTTCTGGATGGGCAGCTTTGAGTTTATCTTGCCGATCTGAACGAACAGGCACAGGAGCGTTTGTCCCTGATTGTTGAGCAGATGAAGGCATCTGAGGGTGTGACTGAGGAACTGAAAGCCGGTGACCAGATGGCATGGATCAGAGCTATGAATAGCATCCACGATCGGGCAGAGGAAATTGTGTTGGAAAAAATCGTATATAGATAACACCTTGCCGGACTTCATTTTCGATGGAGTCCGGCTTTCTATATCCGGAAGCGCCATTTCCTATGTCGGCAAAAAGAACAGAAATCGATCTTTGAATGTGTTGGTATTTTTGCCGATGATGTGATATACTATGTAATAGATTAACGTAGTTTTTTGGATAGATTTTATAGCGGAGGATCATAGATGCGATATCTTTCAGTTACTGAAATAGCGAAAAAGTGGGATGTGTCCGAGCGCAGTGTTAGAAATTACTGTGCCCAAGGGCGTGTGAACGGTGCATTTCTTACCGGCAAGACCTGGAACATTCCTGAGAATGCAGAGAAGCCGGAGCGTTCCAATAAAAAGAAAGAGCAGCCAATTATATTGCTGGATATTCTACAAGAGCAGAAGGCAAGTACGTATTCCGGTGGTATTTACCATAAGACACAGATTGACTTAACATATAACTCCAATCATATTGAAGGCAGCCGCCTGACCCACGATCAGACCAGATATATCTTTGAAACCAACACCATCGGTGTAGAAAAAGATGTGCTGAATGTGGATGATGTGATTGAAACAGCAAATCACTTCCGCTGTATTGATATGATTATTGATAATGCAAAGAAAGCTCTGACAGAGAAGTTTATGAAAGAACTTCATCTGGTCTTGAAGAGTGGTACCAGTGATTCCAGAAAAGATTGGTTTGCCGTAGGCGACTATAAAAAGATTCCGAATGAAGTCGGTGGTATGGATACAGCACTTCCAGAAGAAGTTGCCGATAAAATGAAAGCTCTGCTGACAGAGTACAACGGAAAAGAAGAAAAGACTTTTGAGGATATTCTGGATTTCCATGTGAAGTTTGAACGCATCCATCCATTCCAGGACGGCAACGGTCGTGTGGGCAGATTAATTATGTTCAAGGAATGTCTGAAATATAATATCATTCCGTTTATCATCGAGGATAATCTGAAGATGTTCTATTATCGTGGATTGAAAGAATGGAACAATGAAAAAGGCTATCTGACAGATACCTGTCTGACCGCACAGGATAAGTATAAGGCGTATTTGGATTATTTTAGAATTGCATATTAAACGTGATTCAAAGTGAAAAATTTGCGCTTTGAGAAAAAATAATAATATACATTTTAAAGACGGGAGTAAATACATGTTCTATAAAATGATAGAAAATAAGTGTACGCAATGGTATGAATCAGAACGGTGTACGGTTAAAAACTTAATTGAGTATATAGAGAAAACAGTGCAGATGCGTGATGCTTAGATTGAGGCTATTAAGGTATATCTGTTTCTAAAAATTGCCTGTGAATGTAAGCCGTTGACACAGCTGTTTAGACAGGGATTCTTTAATTCTATTGATTTGAATGAGATAGAATTGTCAAAATCTACTCGTGAATATTTGTTTCAGAATCCAGCGGCTGCGGCATTATTTGAATATGCATGTTTGACAAATGATAAAGGTGAATAGGTATCTGAAAAACTGGAAAAACAGATAAAGAAAGATCCAACGGAAATTGATTATAATGAATTCTTTCGTAATGCGTTTTATGGTGTTTCCTATACGGATTATCTGTTTAGCCTTCCTATGGGTGCAGGTAAAACGTATTTGATGGCGGCATTTATTTATTTGGATTTATATTTTGCTTATAACTGTTAAAGCAAAAATGATAAAGGGTAAAAGTTTATGAAGGAAAAAACAATAGAACGTATTCGCAAATTTACAGAAGACCGGGATTGGAATCAATTTCATAGTCCGGCAAATCTTGCAAAATCGATTGTAATGGAAAAGTTTTGCGTATTACCTCGGAACTTCGTTATCATGAAGATAATGAGGAGTATTTAAAAAATATTATGGCTGAAATAGCTCTGATAATAAGAAGGAGCGAATGATAGATATAGAAAAAATGGGAGTGGGATATATGGAGCAATTACTGATTGTTGAAGATGATATCGGTTTGAATCAAGGGTTATGCAAAGCACTGAAAGCAGATGCTCGGCAGATCATTTCCTGCCAAGACCTAAAAACGGCGAAGGAACAGCTGCTTTGCGGCGGTGTATCCCTGATCCTGTTGGATATCAATCTGCCGGATGGCAGTGGGCTTGAGCTGCTCCGGGAGGTTAAGGAAAACATGCCCGGGATTCCTGTTATTCTGCTGACTGCCAATGATACTGATCTGGACATCGTAGACGGACTGGAGAGAGGCGCTGATGATTACATTACCAAGCCCTTTTCTCTTTCGGTTTTGCGGGCAAGGGTGAATACCCAACTGCGAAAGCAAGCGTCAAACCATAAAAATGCGCCGTTCCATATGGATCTATTTCACTTTGACTTTGAGGCTATGACCTTTTATGTGGGAGATTCAAAAGTGGAATTGAGTAAAACAGAACAAAAATTACTGCGTCTGCTTGTTGAAAACCGTGGTCGAACCATGACCCGTGGAGACCTTGTAGACCGGATCTGGACAGATGGCGCAGAATATGTGGATGAAAATGCTTTGTCTGTTACGATCAAGCGTCTGAGGGATAAGCTTGGCGCACAGAAATACATTAAAACCGTCTATGGAATCGGTTATAGCTGGGTGACAAAAGATGAATAAAACCGGCATTGTGATCATACTGCTATGTTTTCTGGCGGCGGCAGCTGTTGTGTTATGGGAGCGGAGAAAGACCAGAAAAACGATGGAAGAAATCGAAAGGATGCTGGACGCTGCCATGACCGGCTCCTTTTCTGAAACCAATTTTGATGAAAGCCAGCTGTCTGCTTTGGAAACAAAGTTTGCACACTATCTTTCTGCCGCAGAAGCATCTTCTCAAAATATAGCGCAGGAAAAAGACAAAATCAAATCCTTGATTGCGGACATTTCCCACCAGACGAAAACGCCGATAGCAAACCTGCTGTTATACAGCGAGCTTTTGATGGAGGAAACTCTGCCTGCATCGGCGAAGGCAAATGTGGAGGCGCTGTACAAACAATCGGAAAAGCTGCGATTTCTGATCGATTCTCTCGTAAAGCTTTCCAGACTGGAAAACGGGATCATTTCACTCGCCCCTCAACAAGCAGCGCTACAGCCGCTGCTTGAAAGCGTAGTAGAACAATATACCGCCAAGGCTTCTGAAAAAGGATTGTCTTTGCAACTGCAGGATACCGATGCTTTTGCTGTATTCGACTTCAAATGGACAGCGGAAGCGCTGGCTAATATCGTAGACAACGCCATCAAATATACGGAGCATGGCACAATCAGGATTTCTGCCGTAAGTTACGAAATGTTTGCAAGGATCGATATATCGGATACCGGTTCAGGCATTTCGGAAAGTGAGCAAGCGAAGATATTTGCTCGCTTTTACCGCTCAAATAGTGTGCAGAAACAGGAAGGGGTCGGCATCGGCTTATATCTTGCCCGACAGATCATATCCGGCGAGGGAGGCTATATCAAAGTCGCCTCTGTCTCCGGCAAAGGAAGCACTTTTTCCGTGTTTCTGCCGAAACAGCAGCAATTCTTTCAAAACTGTTAGATTTTTTTGCGCCCTCGCAAGAATGTGGAAAGAATCCTATGCGATAATCTGTATGTATCAAAGGATCATTTCCTTTCATACATACAGATTTTTTTCATGGAGGTAGTCGTTTATGGA
>ERZ870052.748-NODE-748-length-12271-cov-20.482204_pt1 | contig 12271 bp, 8 predicted proteins | sample MGYA00520889_ERZ870052 | MGnify/ENA primary metagenome ERZ870052 (study PRJEB32232, sample SAMN07284988) | human gut metagenome | biome: human-associated habitat; material: feces | host: Homo sapiens | place: Tanzania | collected 2014-08-14 ...
TAAACCGCTTATCCCCCATAAAACCTAGGGAATAAGCGGTTTGCTTATTTTGTTGAAATATATATACACTTTATGGGTTCACCACATTGATAGGACTTCCCTCAAGGAAAGCCTTAACGTTAGCTGCTACCTGCTTGTTCAAGCGCTCGCGAGCCTCAAAGGTAGCCCAGGCAATGTGAGGAGTGAGATAGGCATTAGGCTCCTTGAAAAGAGGATTCTCTTTAGAAGGTGGTTCCTGAGTCATCACGTCCGCACAATAAGCACCGAGTTTCTGATCGTGCAAAGCCTTTGCTACAGCCTCTTCATCTACCAATGGTCCGCGACCGGTATTCACCAGAATGGCAGTATCCTTCATCTTTTCGATACTCTCCTCATTGATAAGGTGGTAGGTATCATCCGAGAGAGGACAATGCAGGGAGAGAATATCACTGGTAGCAAGCAGTCCATCCTTGCTGACCTTTTGGATCCATTCTGGAAGGTCGCAAGAATTCTTGCTGGTGCAGGCGCAAACATCCATACCAAACTGACGGGCAATATTTGCAACCTTCATACCGATGTTGCCCAATCCCATAATGCCAAACTTTTTGCCTGCAAGTTCAATTAAAGGAGTATCCCAATAACAGAAATCCTTGTTGTAAGCCCATCGCTCATTTCTGTTTTCCAGAGTGTAATGTTCTACACGGTTGGTTACAGTGAGGATGTGGGCAAAGGTCATCTGTGCCACACTATCCGTACTATAGGCAGGGATGTTGGTAACGATGATGCCTTGTTTCTTGGCAGCTTCGATATCTACTACATTGAAACCAGTAGCCTGGATTCCGATATACTTCAAGTTAGGAAGCTGCGCCAAAGTTTCTGCATCCATCTGTACCTTGTTCAACAAGATGATGTCTGCATCCTTGGCACGTTCCACTTTTTCTTCATCAGAAGTGCGTGGATAAACCACTACTTCGCCAAGCTGTTCCAGGAGATGGTAATCCAAATCTCCTGGATTGGCGGCATAGCCGTCTAAGATAACTATTTTCATATTATTCGTTTTATTCATTCATCAAATAATTCTTGAATGATGCAAAGTCCTTGGTCATCTGGATGCTCTTCTTCTCACCCTTCATGAATTCAGCAAGACGTGCTGGAATCTCGATGTCGGTTCCGAGGATGCTGTCCACCTTTTCCTTGAACTTGGCTGGATGAGCTGTTTCCAGGAATACACCGACCTCACCTGGTTTCAATTGTTCCTTCAATGCCTGATAGCCACAAGCTCCGTGAGGATCAAGCACATACTTGGTCTCATTATAGCACTTCTTCATCGTATCTGCAATCTGCTCATCCTTATAGGTAGCTCCGCTGATGTATGCGGCGATGGCATCGTGATCACCCTTGTAGAGGTCATAGATGCGGGCAAAGTTTGAAGGATCACCCACGTCCATAGCATTGGCGATAGTCTGCTTGCTTGGCTGTGGATTATATTTGCCGGTCTGGAGATACTCATAGAAAATGTCATTGGCATTGTTGGCTGCGATGAAACGATGGATAGGCAAGCCCATCTCATGACCGAAAAGTCCGGCAGTGATGTTACCGAAGTTACCGCTAGGAACGCAGATGACCAACTTGTCTGCCAGACCCTTCTCCTTCATGCGGGCATATGCATTGAAATAGTAGAATGCCTGAGGCAAGAAGCGGGCTACATTGATAGAGTTGGCAGAAGTCAACTTCATGTGTTTGTTCAACTCCTCGTCCATAAACGCAGACTTAACCAAAGCCTGGCAGTCGTCGAAAACACCATCTACCTCAAGGGCTGTGATGTTCTGACCAAGAGTAGTGAACTGGCTCTCCTGAATCTTGCTCACTTTGCCCTTTGGATAAAGCACGTAAACGTGGATTCCCTCTACACCGAGGAAACCATTGGCAACGGCAGAACCAGTATCACCCGATGTTGCTACGAGTACGTTGACCTCCTCTTTGCCTTCCTGACGAACGAAGTACTGGAGCAGGCGAGCCATGAAACGGGCACCAACATCCTTGAAGGCGAGAGTAGGACCATGGAACAACTCCAAAGAGTAGATGTTTGGCTCTACCTCTACAACAGGGCAGTCGAATGCTAAAGTATCATATACAATCTTCTTCAAAGAGTCTGCATCTACATCCTCGCCGAAGAAGGCATCAGCTACCTGGTAAGCAATTTCCTGGAAGCTCAGCTTCTCGATATTATCGAAGAAGTCCTGTGGCAACTTCTTGATGATTTCCGGCATGTAGAGACCGCGGTCTTCTGCCAAACCTTTAACTACCGCCTTATGTAAATCGGCGATTGGTGCTTTCTTATTTGTTGAATAATATTTCATTTTTACTTTGAACTTTGAGATTTGAACATTGAACTTTATGATTAGCCCTTTTTTAGTGAGAGACTATCATTAAGTTTTTGATTTTTAATTGATTGCCATAAAGGCTTTCATAAAGTCTTGCAGCTGGAGTAATCCATAGCTTCCGCTTACGCAACTTACCTCATCGTATTCTTCTACCTGGTCAGGTTCGATACCTGGATAGTAGATGAGGAAAGGAACTGGTTCCTTAACGTGTGTGCGAACTTCCACTGGAGTAGGGTGATCTGGCAATACCGAGATGCAGACAGGTTCTATCCATGTGCTCACCTCATCAACGATTGGTTTGATCAAGCGCTGATCGAGATACTCAATGGTCTTGAGTTTTAACTCCAAGTCACCATCGTGACCTGCCTCATCACTTGCTTCTACATGTACATAGACAAAGTCGTCTCCATCCTTCAATGCCTGGATTGCCGCAGCAGCCTTGCCTTCGTAATTCGTATCAGAAAGACCTGTGGCTCCCTCTACGATGATGTTGCGAAGACCGGCATAATGACCGATACCACGAATCAGATCAACGGCAGAAATCACAGAGCCCTTCTTGATTTGAGGATACATCTGCGAAAGAGTCAGCATGTGTGGTCGATAACCACCGCCCCAAGGCCAGATAAGGTTTGCCATACGCTCGCCACGCTTCTTGCGTTCTATATTGAAAGGATGATTTTCCAGGAGTTCCTTACTCTTGATAATCAACTCGTTCAAAAGAGCAGCTGTATCGCTGCTTGCGATATGTCCCTCTTCAACTTCTGATTCCGGCAGGATAGGTTTTACGAGCAATTCATGCCAGTTCTCGTTAGGATGATCATGAGGTGGAGCACATTCTATGTGCTTATTGCCATGATGCACCACGAGCAGATGGCGATACTGGATACCTGTTACGAATTCTACATCAGGATAGTCCTTTCCCAGAGTTTCATTGAGATACTTGATGAGAACATCAGCATCTTCTGTCTCCAGGTTACCGCCATTGTGTGTGATGATCTTGCCATCCTGCACGTTGATGATGTTGCAGCGAAGCGCCAGGTCGGTTGGCTTCAATTCGTAGCCGATGCTGGCAGCCTCCAATGGACCGCGTCCTTCGTAAACCTCATTCTGGTCGTAGCCCATGATAGAGCTGTTGGCAACCTCTGAACCTGGCAGAAAACCATCGGGTACAGTAATGAGTCTTCCTGTCTTGCCTTTCTTGGCAAGCATATCCATATATGGTGTATGGGCGTATTGAAGCAAGGTCTTGCCACCCAGTCTTTCTACTGGGTGGTCGGCCATGCCATCGCCTAAAATAATAATATGCTTCATAATTGTTATCCTTTATTGATTGATACGACGAAATTAAACGTTGGCAATACTCATGATGTTGGCGAATACACCGGCTGCAGTTACACTGGCACCGGCACCATATCCCTGAATCATCATAGGGTATTCCTTGTAGCGCTCTGTTGTGAGCAATACGATATTGTTGGAACCTTCCAGATTGTAGAATGGGTGCTCAGGACCTACAGCCTGCAGACCTACACTGGTCTTTCCCTTGTCAAGGGTGGCAACGAAACGCCAGCGTTTGTGCTCCAGATCCAGTGTCTTGCGCTTAGCCTCAAAGTCGGCATCGAGCTGTGGAAGTTTCTTCCAGAAATCATCAATGCTACCCTTGAAGAATGAGTCAGGAACAAAGAGATTCTTTTCTACATCTTCCTGTTCTACGCGATAGCCTGCCTCACGTGAGAGGATGACAAGCTTTCTGATGACATCCGTACCGCTGAGATCGATACGTGGATCAGGCTCACTGTAACCCTTCTCCTTTGCCAATTTTACGGTCTCAGAGAATGGAACAACTCCTGAGATGGCATTAAAGATAAAGTTGAGCGTTCCCGAGAGAACTGCCTCAATCTTAAGGATTTTATCTCCGGAATTTCGGAGGTCGTTGATCGTTCCGATGATAGGGAGACCAGCACCTACATTGGTTTCGAAACGGAAGAATACACCACGCTGAATGGCAGTCTTCTTCAACTTCTCGTAGTTCTCATATTCGCTTGAAGCAGCAATCTTGTTGGCTGCAATCACACTTACGTTATGCTCCAGAAGGCTCTGGTATAAGGTCGCAACATCCTTACTTGCTGTACAATCTACGAATACGCTATTAAAGATATTCATTGCGAGGATGGTATCGCGAAGGAGTTCCGGTGTGCTAGGCAAGGAATTCTTCAACTCTGCCTGATAGTTCTCCAGGTCGAGTCCCTCACGATTGAAGATGGCGTTCTTGGAAGAAGCAATACCCACAACATTCAACTTTAACTTGCTGCGTTCCATCAAGTCTGCAGACTGGTTTTTAATCTGCTCTATCAATTTTCCACCTACGGTACCTACACCGCAGATAAAGAGGTTGAGAACCTTATATTCTGAAAGGAAGAAGCTGTCATGTAATACGTTGAGAGACTTGCGGAGGTAATCGCTCTTGACAACGAAAGAGATATTGGTCTCAGAAGCACCCTGAGCACAAGCGATGACAGAAACACCGCTTCTACCAAGTGTACCGAAGAGTTTACCTGCAATACCGGCTGCATGCTTCATGTTCTCTCCCACGATGGCGATGGTAGCAAGACCGGTTTCTGCATGCATAGGATACATGGCTCCATCTGCAATCTCGTTGTGGAATTCGCGGTTCAATACGTTTACTGCTTCATCTACATCCTGCTCACGAACACCGATAGAGGTTGAGTTCTCTGAAGAAGCCTGTGAAACCATAAATACAGAGATTCCCTCGTTAGCCAAAGCAGTGAAGATACGGCGGTTTACACCGATGACACCAACCATGGAAAGACCGGTTACAGTGATGAGCGCTGTACCATTGATAGAAGAGATACCCTTGATAGGTTTCTGGTCACTATCTATCTTATTATTGATAATGGTACCAGGAGCATCTGGATTGAAGGTATTCTTTACCTTGATTGGGATATTGTTGACACAAACCGGGTAAATGGTTGGAGGGTAGATGACCTTTGCACCGAAGTTGCAAAGCTCCATAGCCTCAATATAACTCAGTTCGTTGATAGTATAAGCTGATTTGATGACACGTGGATCGGCTGTCATGAATCCATCCACATCGGTCCAAATCTCAAGAACTTCCGCATTCAATGCTGCTGCAATGATAGCTGCAGTATAGTCACTACCACCACGACCGAGGTTGGTGGTACGTTCTGTATCTTTGTCGCGGCTGATGAAACCCGGAACGAGAGAAATGCGAGGAAGGTCAGCGAAAGTATCCTTCACCAATTTGGTAGTCAACTCGCTGTCGAGGGTATGCTTACCCTTACCATTGAGGCGAGCAGTCTTGATGAAGTTACGTGAGTCAAACCACTTGGCGCCACGAATCAGTGTGGCAACAATCTTCGAGCTGAGTCTTTCTCCATAGCTCACGATAGCATCCTGAGTCTTCTCGCTGAGGTCGTGAATCAGATACACACCGAAGTAGATGCTCTTCAACTGTTCGAAGAGGGCATCAACTGATTTAAAAAGATTTTCTCTATCCGCTGTGTCGGTGATGATGGTATCTATCATCTTGTGGTGGCGATCAACCATGGCATCGAATTCGACTCTCCATGATTCATCACCCTTGAGGGCAAGCTGAGAGGTTTGCAAGAGTTTGTCGGTGATACCGCCAAGCGCGCTCACGACAACCACTACACTCTGTTTCTTTGCCTCATTTTCAACGATACGTTTTAAGCTGAGGATGCTTTTTACGGAACCAACTGATGTTCCGCCGAATTTTAATACTTTCATACGTTATTGAATTTTGCGTTGGTATTGTAATGCTCCCCCCGAAACGACCGGGGCCGAAGCAGAACTTGTGGGCAAAAGTACTAAATTTATATCAAACTGCCAAAGAAAACTTTAAAAAAGTGGCATTTTGTAGGTGATTTTCCTTATTTTGTAGTTTTTTATAGCTTAAAATACTCTCTATACATTATTATATATAATAAAAGCGTTAAATCTTCTCGAAAAGTTTGGAGGTTTCGGATAATTTGCGTACTTTTGCGGATGTTAAATTGAAACAGAAACAGATATAGATAAACACAATGAAGTATTTATTATTTTCAGATATTCACGGCTGCTTGCCAGCCCTGGAAAAAGTTCTTGATTTCTTCGAGAAGGAAAAGTGTGATATGATATGTATCATGGGTGACATCATCAACTATGGCCCACGCAACCGAATTCCGGAAGGTATTGATCCTAAGGGTATTGTGGAACGACTGAATGCACTGGCTGACAAGATAGTTGCTGTTAGAGGCAACTGTGATGCAGAGGTAGATCAGATGCTCCTCGACTTCCCAATTATGGAAACCTACGCCCTATTGGTAGATAACGGTAAACGTTATCTTCTGACACATGGACATATATATAATAAGGAGAATATGCCAAAGGGTCCTTACGATGCTATGATTTATGGTCATTCGCATCTTTGGGAACTGTCTCACAATGAAGAAGGAAAAGCAATTGTCAACACGGGTAGCATCACCTTCCCTAAGGGTGGTAATGTGCCGACATTTGCTACATTGGAGAATGGTAAATTTACAATGTATCAATTAGATACATTCGGAGTGTTGGCAACAATGACACTTTAGAAATCAACGTTCAAATATCAAAGTTCAAAATTAAAACTATGATTCAGGAATACCAGATTAGAATTCTGCCAGAACAGGCAGCCAATGAGGAGGGCATCAAACGCTATCTAGCTAAAGAAAAAGGATTGGATGTGAGAACCTTAAATAAGGTGCGTGTATTGAAACGCAGTATTGATGCCCGCCAGCGTACCATCTTTGTGAATCTGAAGGTGCGTGCCTATATCAATGAGATGCCGCAAGATGATCAGTATGTACATACGGAATATCCGGATGTCAGTTCACGTCCGAGAGTCATTGTGGTAGGAGAGGGCCCCGGCGGTCTCTTTGCTTCCTTACGTTTGATAGAGCTGGGATATCGACCTGTTGTTCTGGAGCGTGGCAAGGACGTGCGTGAGCGTAAAAAGGATCTTTCCAACATCACCAAGACGCAGAAGGTGGATAGTGAGAGCAACTATTGTTTTGGTGAAGGTGGTGCAGGAGCGTATAGTGACGGTAAGCTTTATACCCGAAGTAAGAAGCGTGGTAGTGTGGATAAGATCCTGAATGTTTTCTGTCAGCATGGTGCCAATACGAACATCCTTGCAGATGCCCATCCTCATATTGGTACGGATAAGTTGCCTCGCGTGATAGAGAACATGCGCAATACGATTATCAATTGTGGCGGTGAGGTGCATTTTCAGACCAAGATGACTCGTTTTATCCTGGAAGGTGACCGCGTGATTGGCGTTGAAGCTGTCAACCTGGTTACTGGTGCTGAGGAAAATTATCGTGGACCGGTGATTCTTGCGACAGGTCATAGTGCCCGGGATGTCTATCGCTATCTGGCTTCTTCGAAGATTGAAATAGAAGCTAAGGGTATTGCCGTGGGTGTTCGATTGGAACATCCTTCTCAGCTCATCGACCAGATACAGTATCACAACAGGAATGGTAGAGGAAAGTATCTTCCTGCAGCCGAGTATAGTTTTGTTACTCAGGTGGATGGACGTGGTGTGTATAGCTTCTGTATGTGCCCTGGTGGTTTTGTGATTCCTGCTGCTACAGGTCCGGAGCAGTTGGTGGTGAATGGCATGAGTCCTAGCAACCGTGGTACTGCCTGGAGTAATTCCGGTATGGTGGTCGAGACACATCCTGAAGATGTTGTACAGTCTGAAGAGGAATTGAAGGATCCATTGGCTATGATGTATTTCCAGGAAAGGGTAGAGAAGCAGTGCTGGCAGCAGGCGAATATGAAGCAGACAGCTCCGGCTCAGCGTATGGCTGATTTTGTGAACAACCGATTGAGCTATGATTTGCCAAAGAGCAGTTATGCTCCAGGTTTGATCAGCAGTCCGCTTCATTTCTGGATGCCATCCTTTGTTTCCAAGCGCCTGCAGGAAGGCTTTAAGACCTTTGGCAAGAATGCGCATGGTTTTCTTACCAATGAGGCTACTCTGATAGCTATGGAAACCCGCACCTCTTCGCCAGTTCGCATCGTACGTGATAGAGAAACGTTGATGCATGTCCGTATTCAAGGTCTTTTTCCTTGTGGTGAAGGTGCCGGATATGCTGGTGGTATTGTGTCAGCAGGTGTGGATGGTGAACGATGTGCAGAGATGTGTGCAGAGTATCTGAAGCAACTATAAACTAAACATATAAGATTTAAACAAAAAAGCAAGCAACAAAATCCTGTTGCTTGCTTTTTGTTTGATGTTTATTTATTTGCTGAGATTAGCAATTGTTGCAATCATGGCAGCGATACTGGATAGGCTACTACCCATACTCATGGTTTCTGCCACTGTCATCTTGCGTTTCATCTTGGATGGAACAACAATCTCGCAACCAGGTTGAGCCTTGGCACCATGTCCAACTTTAGCCACCTTTCCATTCATATAGATAATGTAAGCCTTGCTCTTATTAGCATCAGATGCAAATCCACCCGCTTCATCAATATAGCTGGCAATACTCTTTCCCTTTTCATAGGCCACCGTATTTGCATACATCACAGAGCCATTGATTTTCACGGTTCCATTGTATTGTGGAACAATCAACCGGTCACCCTCTCGCAAAATCATATCCGCATCACTACCCGGACGCTTCAGAGCTTCAGCTAGGTCGATACCTACAGGATATTCCTCAGGAACACTAAACTTCAATAGATCAGCATTCTGTGCATCTTTTGCTGTCTGGGTAATGGCACTGGCATTATTACTGCTTGCCGCCAACTGCAGAAGATTTTTCTGCTGTTGTTCTCTCTGCATTTTCAGAACAGCCTCCATTCGTGCTTTCTCTGCTTCGTTTGCCTTACGCATCAGACGGGCGCCCTTGATATATGCCTGGTCGGTACTTCCTCCAGCCTTCTTGAAGAGATCGCTTAATCTGGCATTGCGGCGGTCAAGGGTATACGTACCCCCAAACATCACTTCGCCTTCAATCATCACGTTCTGCTGTTCCGTATAGGCAGGGCTCTTGCGGATGCTCACTTCATCAAAAGGCATCAGCTTGAATCCTGGTGTACCATCCACCACAAAACCATCTTTCAGGGCGAGCGTGTAGGTCTTGGCTATAATGCTGTCTGGTCTTGTAGCCTTGGCGTCATTTACTCTTCGGCTTACCAGAACATTAATCGTTGAAGCCTTGTCGGTTAATCCACCAGCCTGCAGCACGAAATCCTCAATCGTTTCATTATCTGCATATTGATAGATTCCTGGATATTGTACTTCTCCGCGGATGGTGAGAGTTCTCTCCGAAATCTTTTCTTGTCTTGTCGGGATAAAGAGAACATCATTTTCCTTGAGTGGAACATCGGCCACAGTACCATTCATGATGCCTGCAATATCTACAGCTATTACTTCCAGCGATCTGTCCGATTTCATTCGATGCATGACGGCACGGGCGGTAAAGGCATCCTCTGTCAGTCCTTCTGCATGCTCTACCAATGTACGGATACTGTTGATCTGCTCACCTAAATTGTACATACCTGGTCGGAAGACGGCTCCCTTGATTTCTACGGTATTGCTGTAGCGAGGGAGAATGGAATCTACGCTTACTGAATCGCCATCGTCGATATGGAAGCTGGAGAAATCGAATTCCTCTACGTTATATACGGAATAGTCTCTGCCAGTCTTGCGATGGATGCGAACTGATTTTTTGTAAGCATCTCCTGTGAATCCTCCGGAATATTTCAGAAGAGAATTTACGCTCTCGTTTTTCTTCATTTCATAAATCATCGGGCGCTTTACCTTTCCGGTAATCGTAACCAGACAGTCGTAGGCTCCCACAACGATAACATCATTATCTGCCAGACGTACATTGCCGGTCAGTTTGCCATTGAGAATGTAGTCATAGATATCTACCACGGTAACTAGTTTGTTATGGCGATAAACCTTGATGTTTCGCAATGTACCCAAGTCGTTGGTGCCACCTGCCATATAGAGTGCGTGGAAAACGGTGGCAAAGGCAGATAGGGTATAAGTGCCAGGGGTTTTCACTTCGCCCATCACATTGACCATAATGGTCTTGGTTTGTCCTACAGTGAGTTTTATCTTGCTCGAACGGTATCTGCTACCCAGCGTATTGCGGAGTCGGGCATTTGCCTGAGCTACGGTTAAACCAGCAACAGATACAGGTCCAAAGCCTTCTATGGTAACTTCGCCATCGGGAGAAACAGTGCTTTCTATCGTTTTCTGGGATGCACCATAGATGTCAATGATAACCGCATCTCCAGGTCCTAAGCGATAGTTCTGTGGAGTGGCTATATTCATATTAGGCTCGAAACTCAACTCTTTGTTATTGAAGATGTCTCTTCCGAAAACCTTCTTGATTTTCGCTTCCCGCTCAGCAAGGAGACGCTTGATCATCATCGCTGTATCTGGAATAATACCATCCATCTCGTTCTGGAAATCCATATACTCCTCGTCATCCTCATCGAAAGTATGCTTGTATTGATCATCCTGCTGTGCTGTGATGCGATAGTTACTGTAGTTTTTCGATTCCTCGCTGATTCCCTTACCATAATCTTCACGGGTTTTACCGTTGTTGGTACGAAGACGGGAAGTTTCCTTCCCTTGCAGTTGGGCAGAAGATCCTGTTACACCACCTTGTTTCATTTGGCGCTGATACTTGTCTCTTACCCGTCGAATCTGGGAGATATCTACACCCTGCTGCATCAGTTTGGTGACAATCTGTGCATTCGAAGACCCTTTCTCATGCTCTCTCACTACCAGGCTCATCACCTGATCATCTGTCATCGTGGATGTCTGTGCAAAGGCTGAACCTGCTGCCATCAACAACAGAAAGAAGAGGATGAACTGTTTCCTCATTTTATTTATCTTCATGATTTTCCTATTCATTTATAATCTTATAACTAGCTATTTATTATATAATAACTCATTTTTACGGAATTTGTTGCAAAGATACGAAAAAAAAAGTAATATACAATGAAAATGACCGAAAATGAAAATGACCCGAAATGACTTTGACCCGAAATGACACCTTCGGGAATAATAAACCGCTCCACCTATTTATATATATATAGGAGGAGCGGTTGTAATAGATAAAATCATCTCAAAAACTAATCACATGCAGATTTCATTTCTGCTTTTCTTGCAGCTTACTTTCAGTTTTCTTGCTGCTTACACGCAGCTTGAAACTCCGAGCGAAGTGGCTATTGCGGTGAGAATGCTGATGGCAATCTGAATCACCATTTTCCAGGTATCCTTCTTCATTGTCTTTTGTGTTTAATGTTTTGTCCCGTTAGGCGTTTCGGCGGATTTGCAATCCGCCGTTAAAAAACGTCCTAACCTATTGGGGCTCTGCGGATTTGCAATCCGCATCAAGCAAGATTTAAAAATCTACGTTGTCGCCGTTGCCCTCGCTGGTGCCTGGGTCGGTATTGCCGCCGCTGGTTCCCGTGTCACCGGTAGTTCCGCTGCCGCCAGCATTGCTGCCGCCGCCCTGAGTTCCGCCGCCAGTGGTTCCGTCGCCATCGCCACCTCCATCAGGAGTAACTGGCACATTGAGGTCCACGTTGGTCTTGCCCTCCTTAATCGCCTTGATCACGGCTGCCTGAGCGCTTCGGCTAGCCACGAGGTTGAATTCTGCATCCTCGAGCAGGTTCTTGAACTGCTGGCCTGGATCCCACTGAACCTTCACGTTGGTGATGTTCTGCGCCGTAAACTTGTCGGCAGTCTCTGCGCCCTTGGAGCCGAGCAGGAGAGAGAAGTCGCCCAGGTCGCCCAGACGGATCTTCTTGCCCTCGAGCAGCATCTCTCTCATGCAGTCCACTGCCATGTAGAGGATGGC
>ERZ870052.749-NODE-749-length-12258-cov-6.374271_pt1 | contig 12258 bp, 13 predicted proteins | sample MGYA00520889_ERZ870052 | MGnify/ENA primary metagenome ERZ870052 (study PRJEB32232, sample SAMN07284988) | human gut metagenome | biome: human-associated habitat; material: feces | host: Homo sapiens | place: Tanzania | collected 2014-08-14 ...
GCAGCTTTACCGCAAGCTGTTCAAGAAGAGTTACAGCACCGAGTATCTGGATTTCGTCTGCACCGATCAGGAAGGCAAGCTGATCCGCCCGAACTTCGTGACGGAGCACTTTGATTGGCTGCTGACCAAGTATGGGCTGAAGCACATCCGTTTTCACGACCTGCGCCATAGCTGCGCCAGCCTGATGGTGATGAACGGCGTATCTATGAAGCAGGTTCAGGAATGGCTGGGGCATAGCACATTCTCGACTACTGCCGATATCTATGCGCATCTCGATTACAAGAGCAAACAGGGGTCTGCCGGGGTCATTGCGAACCTTTTGGGAGAATCCAAACTCCCCAAGTAATTATGGATTTATCGTTCATGTATAAAGCATACTGTGATGAAGCAAAAGCGGTCTTTCTCTGCTTGATGTAAAAGAAAAAGTCGCAGATTCGTTTGAATCTGCGACTGCTGGCGGAGATGGTGGGATTCGAACCCACGTGCCCGATTAAGGACAAAACGATTTCGAGTCGTTCTCGTTACGACCGCTTCGATACATCTCCAAGTATATTTTCATGGCGAATTTACGATTTGTATATCGCAAATCGGCCTTGAAACTTGGAACAGTTGCTGTTAGAATATTGTTAGAAAACGCATCGTTCAGACAGGCTTTGAAGCCTGTCAGGACATCAAAATTGACGTTCTCCCGTGTGATATGGAGACATTCAGCGAAGCATCCACTTGGATTTCGAGTCGTTCTCGTTACGACCGCTTCGATACATCTCCATAATAAACCTTATATAGTATAGCAAAAAAGCCTGCTGTCGTCAACACTTTTCTCCATGCACCGCGCAAAGCGCGGCACAGTGCCGGGTGCTGCGGCCGGATGAGCAGACGACTGTTTCAAAATAACATACACAAAAAACGCAGGCCGCTGCACAAGACTTTGTGCAGCGGCCTGCGGTCATAGTTCAGCTATGATGCGTTCAGTCCTCGCTGGTGCTCTGATTTGCGATGAACTCTTCGTACACTTTCTTGGTGATCTCCCAGTTCATGGAATACTCGGAATTCTCGCGGATGGGGATGTACTGGAACACCACGGTGTCGTCATCCTGCAGCTCGGGGAAATTGGATGCCGCCAGATGAACCGTGATGGGCTTCTTCTGCTCGATCCGGCTGTTCTCAGCGTCCAGAATCTGCACGCCGCCGTTGTTCATGCTGAAGTAGCGCGGGTTGCCCTGAGAATCCTTCACGGCGATCGAGAAACAGTCTGTGACCAGCCGGATGGGGTTTGCACGGGTGGACTCAATGTCTACCTCCAGAGTGCAGGTACCGTTCTCGATCTTCATGCTTCTCAGGCCGGCGATCACCTGTAAACCGCTGGTAATCGCGCCGGGCAGCGTCTTACAGACCGGGTTGTTGGGGTCCTGATACTCACAGCCGCCCAGCAGACTGGCACCGGCCACAGCCACTGCGGTGGCTGCCGAATACTTCAGGAATGCGCGGCGGGAAAATGTATAAGACATGGCTTATTCCTCCGTTATTTACCAGTATGTTCTTCCGGTCCAGAAGGTCAGGTCGCAGAAGGGTTGGAGAGATCCGGTTCCAGAACGTCTGCGGCCAGCTCCCAGTTGGCATTGAACTCAGGATACTGCAGATCGGGGTAGAAGGTAAGGGTCACCGGACCGTCTGTCAGTGCATTCAGCCCCTTTGCCAACACATTGTAGGTAAAGGTCTCGCCCTGCTTAACTTGATGATTCAGCGCATCCGGGCTGGTCACCTCCAGCTTATTGTTCTGGTCAGCCAGATATCCGTCTGCCTTCACAGCAAAGTTTGCCTTGGTCAGTTCCAGCGCATTCTTGCGACCGTTTTTCACCACCAGCCGGAACAAGGTGGTGTTGGTATCTTCATCGTATTCCACCCGGTCCAGCGTGGAAACCACCTTCAGCACCGTGTTGCTGGTGCCGGGAGCGTGCTGCACCGGAGCATACCCGGAGCAGCCGGTGAGCAGACTGCTGCCTGCTACGGCCACAGCGGTAAGTGCGGTATATTTCAGGAAAGAGCGGCGGGAAAATTCCCCAGTCATATTCGTTCCTCCTTTAGGACACATCAATACAGATTCTGCCATAAGGCACTATCTATACAATAGGCGAAACAGAGAAAAATGTCAATGATTTTCCGCAAAACAAATGTGAAGATTTTGTGGTAGCATCGCGCATTTTAGACGAAGTTTAAGCAATTTTTCTGGTAGTTCTGTCAACTGCGGATCACGTCGGAAGCATTCATGACAAAGGTCAGGCTCTTGCCCTCCAGGAAGGTGGGCACATAGGTGACCTTCAGCTGCTTCCAGTCCTTGGGCACCATCAGCATCAGCACGATGTAGGCGCTGCCCTGCGGGGGCAGGCTCTCCACGTCGGAAAAGCTCTGGGAATTGGCGTTATACAGCGAGATATTGGCGCAGCAGGCTGCGGGCTGGTCATCGCAGACGGCGGTAAAGTCCGGGGTAGCGGCAGCCATGGCCTGAAAGTTTGCGTCCACATTCTCCAGCGGGGGCACAGGGTAGGCCTCGTTGATGGCGTCAATGCCCTGTGCGCCGATGGCGTAGCTCTCGGTCTTGCTGCGGTTGACGGTGGTCACCCGCACGCCCAGATACTCGTAGCCTGCCGGCTGCACGGGGTCCTGTGTCAGGTGGAACACGCTGGTCAGCTGCACACCCAGACCGTTCCAGTTGCGGACGGTATCACCGACCTTGACCTCCACCACGGTATCACTGCCGTTGGACTTGCAGCCGCCCAGCAGGCTGACTGCGCCCAGTGCAGCGGCAGATGCACCGGTGCACTTGAGGAAGCTGCGGCGGGAAATGACAGTAGACATAAGGTTATATCCTCCTTGAAAGGGTCAGTTTCTTTTTTCTTCTTTCTCTGGTTATACCGTTTCCGGCGCACAGATGCAAGAGCCCAGAGCGATTCTTTACAACAATTTCACAAGCCAGTCACTCCTGCGGCGAAAGCCCCTTGACGTGAGTCTCGCTGGTTTTGACCAGATTTAACAGGCTGGGCGTGTACAGCGGGAACTCCCGCGTCAGGCTCTCGGTGGTCATGGCAAGGCAGGCAGGGTCCTTGACGCCCTCGCCGCCGTTCACGTCCTGCCCGTCCAGCAGCGCCTCCACATTGGCTTCGGCCATCCGCATCACAGCATCGGAATAGCCGTGCCAGCGGTGCGGCTCGATGCTGAACATGCTGGAGGCGTTGTGCGGCTCCGCAGAGTAGAGCAGCCGGAACATCTTGGCCACCGCCATCATCAGATAAGCGCTCACCTCGGTGGTCAGCGCCTTGCTGTGGCACTGACCGATCTTGGCGTAGAGTACGTTCAGGCTGTTAGAGATAAGTTTTTTGTTCATGGTGGGCAGCACGCTGCCGTGGTAGACGTTATCCTTCATCTTTTCGGGGTTGGGCAGATCCTCGGCAGAGAGCATCATGCCATTGCGCTCGGCACTGCGCCCCAGCAGATAGTCGCAGGAAACATTATAATAATCTGCCACCCGCACCACAAAGTCCAGCCCGCACTCGCGGATGCCTTTCTCGTAGTGGGACAGCAGCGCCTGAGAGACCCCCAGATCCTCTGCCGCCTGCTTTTGGGTGATGCCGCGCTCCTTGCGCAGCAGCTTGATGATGCGATTGAACTCCATGGTGTGCTCTCCTCAATTTCTGAAGGATCTATTTTTTGGTAACATCCTTGTTTTTGGTTTACAACAGGTTGATTATACACATTGGAAAACGACTTGTAAAGCAAGAAAAATGCCGATATTTTTCGTCTTTTTTCGTCATTATTGTCAAAAGTCTTGCCGCAAGCCCCATATCTATGCTAAACTATGGGTATTAACACATAGATTTTGTGTTTCCGCTGCGGCAGAAAACCGACAGCCGTGGTGAAAGCAGGTCTTTTCCGAAACAAAATTTTTTCAAATGGGTGGTTCCATCTTTCCGCAGTTTGTGCTATAATCTCTTTTTGGCGACTGTACTTGACCGGCGCACAAATCCGCAAAGGGCAAGGCAGACGCTATAAAAGGTAATACACCAAGAATAGGAAAGAGGAAACTTCATCATGAAACTCGAGCGCAAAGTCCGTCTGTGCAGTGCTGCCGCTGCCGTCCTGATCGCTGCTATCGCCCTGACCGGCTGCGGCGGTTCCAAGACCACTGCTTCTTCCGCAGCCGCTTCTTCTGTGGCTGCTTCCACCGCTGCTGCTACGAACAACAGCTGCGGCGAGGGCGTGACCTGGGCACTGACTGACGGCACCCTGACCATCAGCGGCACCGGCCGTATGACCAACTTCACCAAGGACGCTCCGGCTCCCTGGGCCGATCAGGCTGACCAGATCACCACCGTTGAGGTAGAGGGCACCGTTACCAGCGTGGGTGCTACCGCCTTCAAGGACTGCACTGCCCTGACCACCGTGAACATCGCCGACGGTGTAGAGTACATCGAGGCCGGCGCTTTCAACGGCTGCACTGCCCTGACCGAGGTCAATATCCCCCTGAGCGTGGGCTACATCAAGACCGGTGCATTCAAGGACTGCAACGCCCTGACCAGCGTGACCATCCGCGACAACTGCCGTCTGGACATGAACGTGTTCCCCTCTACCGTGGAGGTCAACCGCGCCGAGGGCTGAGCCCCATCTGTAATTTCAAACCAAAAGAGGTGTGATCCATGAAAACCTTCAAGCTTCATCTCATCCGCCACGGCATGACGGCGGGCAACCTGCAGGGCCTGTACATCGGCAGCGGCACCGACCTGCCCCTGTGCGACGAGGGCCGCGCCCAGCTGGCCGACCTGAAGGAGCGGTTTGCCTACCCGCAGGTAGACACCGTTTTTTCCTCTCCCCTGCTGCGTGCAGTGGAGACCGCCAACATCCTGTTCCCCGGGGCTGCCCACCAGTTTACGGTGCACGATCTGCGGGAAGCCGGCTTTGGCAAGTTTGAGGGCAGACCCGTGAAGGAGCTCGTACACGACGAGGACTTTAAAAAGTGGATCACCCCGGGCTCCGGCTATCTGCCGGAGGGCGCAGAGCCCACTGAGCAGTTCCATGCCCGCTGCGCCGACAGCCTGATGAAGCTGTTTGAGTACATGATCCGCATGGACGTTACCGAGGCCGCCTGTGTGACCCACGGCGGCGTGATCATGAGCATGCTCAGCCAGCGCGCCGTGCCCACCCGCCGTCCCGAACAGTGGATGGCAGACCCGGGCTGCGGCTACACCGTGCAGACCGATGTACAGCTGTGGATGCGGGACAAGCTGGTGGAGGCCATCGACATCGTACCCTTTGGCTACGCCGACACCCTGCAAGGGCAGGCCGAGGCCGAGGAGAACGAGGCCTACGAATAAGAAAGGGTTACAGTTTCCCGCTGCCCCTTGACAGAACGCGCAGAATCCTTTATTGTTAGAGGGTAGTATTGTATCGTATACAGGAGGAACGCTGTCATGTCCCAATCCATCTCCCGCCGGTCATTCCTGAAATGTGCCGGTTCCGGTGCGGTCAGCCTTGCGGCTGCGCTGCTTACCGGGGTCTGTGCTGCGGCACAGCAGCCGTGTCTTGCGGGCGAGCCTGCCCTGCTGGACGGCAAAGCCGCCGTAGAGCTGCTGGGCTATGCCCCGGCACCGGAGCTGGGCGGCGTGCTGGTGTACCTCTCGGTGGAAAACCTCTCGGCAGCCAGTCTGCCGGTGGATACCAGCTATCTGCAAAGCCGTGGGCTGCGCACCCGGGAGCAGCTGTACAGCATGGGCACCGGTGTGACCGCTGCCTGCAACGGCCAAAGCGTGCCCTGCGGCAGCTTTGCCGCCCCGCTGTACAGCGAGAACGCAGCGGATGCTTCGGTGTTCACCCTGAACCTTGCCGCCGGGCGCGGGGCGCTGCTGCACTGCTTCTGCGCCGTGCCGGAGGACTGGCAGACCCTTGAGCTGACATGGCACCCGGACTTTGCCGCCGGGCGCAGCGCCATCTTTACGGTGCGCCGCGATGCCGACGAAGCCGATTTGGGTCCTGTCCCCACCACCCCCGCCGAGGTCGGCAGCGTGGTGGATCTGTAACAGCATCGTAAAAGAGCCATTGCACAAAATGCGTGCAATGGCTCTTTTTTTGTTGCAACCTCTCAGCTTAACTCCCTCAGTCAAAACCTGACGGTTTTGCCAGCTCCCTCGGGGAGGGAGCCTCTGGCGTGCCGCAAGCTTTGCGCTTTAGCCGGAAACTTCGCCGCCATGCCAAGTTCTCTCTCTTATATTTATCATATCTTTATTGACAACAAACCGCACTTTGCCGTAAACTGAGAGCAGAAAACCGGCGCTGTGCCGGGCAGAGAGGGTAAATACAATGGAGAAGATCACACATTACGAAAAGACACTTACCAGCGAGGTCCTTTTTGAGGGCCGGGTCATCACCCTGACCAAGGACACGGCTCTGCTGGAAAACGGCAAGACCGCCACCCGTGAGGTGGTGCATCACCACGGCGGTGCGTGCATCCTGCCCTATTTTGAGGACGGCACCATCTGCATGGTGCGCCAGTTCCGCTACGCCATGCAGCAGGAGCTGTGGGAGCTGCCCGCCGGCAAGCTGGAAAAGGGCGAGGACCCCTTTGAAGCCGCCAAGCGGGAGCTGGGCGAGGAGTGCGGCCTGACCGCCGACAATTACATCTCTCTGGGCCAGTTCTATCCCACCGTGGGCTACGATACCGAGGTCATCTATACATGGGTCGCCACCGGCCTGCACAAGACCCAGATGCATCTGGATGCGGACGAGTTCCTGACGCCGGACCGCGTGCCGCTGGATAAAGCCTATGAAATGGTCATGAGCGGCGAGATCCGGGACGGCAAGACCATTGCCGGCATCCTGAAGCTCAAGGCGCTGATCGCTGAGGGCAAGCTGTGAACATCCTGTACGAGGACGCTTCCATCGTGGTGCTGGACAAGCCCGCGGGCCTTTCCAGTGAGGAGGGTGTTCCCGCAGCGCTGCGGCAGCTGTGGAACGCCCCGGACGCCTTTGTGGGGGTGGTGCACCGGCTGGACACCGGCGTTTCCGGCCTGATGGTGTTTGCCCGCACGCCCGGGGCTGCGGCCGCACTCAGCCGTCAGATCACCCAGAGCCAGAACGCCTACGCCGTGCAGGACGGCCGGGCCGAGGGCAGGGCAGAAGAGCCGCAGTTCATCAAACAGTACCGCGCCGTCATTGCAGGCGGGCCGGACGAAGCGCTGCCCGCCGAAGGCACCCTGCGGGACTGGCTGTTCAAGGACAGCCGCCGGGGCCGGGTGTTCCCGGTCAGCCGCCCCCGCAAGGGCGTGCGGGAAGCCGTTCTGGAATACCGCATCCTGAAAACAGCAGGGAACACGAGCCTTGCGGGCATCACTCTGCACACCGGCCGCACCCATCAGATCCGGGTGCAGTTTGCCGCCCGGAAGCACCCGCTCTCCGGCGATGGCAAGTATGGCAGCCGGGTAAAGGGAGACATCGCTCTGCAGAGCTGCGGCCTGCAGTTCCGGCACCCGGACACCGGCAAGCCCCTGCAGTTCAGCCTGCCCCTGCCGGACGCCGCACCGTGGAAAGAGTTTTTAGAATGATGTATCGCCTTGCGGCGATATGATGTTGTCCCGATGGGACAAATGATGTTCCGGCTCCACCGGAAATGATGCAGCCGCCTGCGGCGGCCATTGCTGCCCTGCGGGCAGCAGTGCTCCCGCATTGTGTCCGTCAGGACACACATCATTTTTGCTGCAAAGCGGCAAAACATCATTTGTCCGCAGGACAACATCATATTTGCGCAGCAAATATATCATTTCATTAGGTGAGAGGTATGGAACAATATAGAACCGATGCTGAAATTTACGCCGTGCTGGAGCGGGAGATCATCGATCTGACCATCCGCCCCGGCTCCCTGCTGAGCGAAAACCCGCTGTGTACCCGCTTTGCGGCTCCCCGCAGCATGATCCGGGTGGTTTTGCAGAAGCTGCAGGAAAACGGGCTGGTGAAGATCGTGCCCTATAAGGGCACCACCGTCACCCGGCTGAACCGCCGCATCGTGGACGAGCTGATCTACGAGCGCACCGCCGTGGAAGCCCGCATCCTGCGGGATTTTGCGCCCCAGTGCACCCCCGAACAGCGGGCGCTCATCCGCAGGCGGGTGGAAGCCTATGCGGCCCTTGCCGCCACGGAAGAGCCCGATTACAACCGGCTGTACGAGGCCGACCGCACCCTGCACGGGACATGGTTTGCCGCCATGGACAAGATGTATCTGTGGAGCACCCTGCAGAACGCCCACGCCGACTACAGCCGCTTCCGGATGCTGGACACCATCACCAGCGGAGGGCTTGCGGAAGTGATCGCAGATCACCGGAGCCTGCTGGATGCCATTGAGCGGTGCGACCTTGCCGCCTTTGAGCCGCTGGTGGAAAAGCACCTTTACGGCGGCATCCGGCGGCTGGGCTCCAAGCTGACCGAGGAATACGCCGATTATTTTGAGCCGGAAACAGCCAAGTGAAAATGTTCCGCGTGGAACATTTTATAGAAGAAAGGGCACAGTGCTTTGCAGCGCTGTGCCCTTTTTGCCATGCTCCATTGTTTTCAGAGCACCCCGGAAATAAAGATCTCCAGACCAATGCCAATGAGGATCATGCCGCCCAGAATGGACGCCTTGCCGGAAAGCTTCGTGCCGAACTTTTTGCCGATGCGCAGGCCCGCCATGCAGATGAAGAAGGTGACCACCGCAATGATGAGCGATGCCGCCAGAGCCATCAGCCAGCCGTATTCCGAGATGGTGAAGCCCACCGAAAGGGCATCGATGCTGGTGGCGACGCCCTGCATGAACAGTGCGCCGGCGCTGAGCTCTGCGGCCTCTTCGGCTTCCTCGCCCCGGATGCCATCCACAAGCATCTTGCCGCCGATGTAGCCCAGCAGTGCCAGCGCGATCCACGGGATGAATTTTTCAAAGGAAGAGAACATCTCCACGATGGTGTGCACGCACACCCAGCCGGTCATGGGCATGACCGCCTGAAAAAGGGCAAAGGTGCCCGCGATTTTGCACATGGTCCCCCTGCTCATGCGGGGGTCGTGCAGGCCGTTTGCCATCGACACCGAAAACGCATCCATTGCAAGGCCCACGCCCAGCAGTGCGCTGTTGAGGAAAAATACAAAGCTCCATTCCATATTGTCTGCCTCCTGAATCTGACCAGAATATCGGGCAATACAAAACCCGGCTTCGGGCGCGTCTGCACGTCCGAAGCCGGGTCAATTTTCTTCATCGACTCCATGTGCACGGGCGGCATTCTGCGCGCCAAAAACACATGAGTCTCGCAAATTAAAGCAAGCCAGACCGAAACCACCGGCCATTATGTTGACTTGCTGCGCCTTCTGCAACCGGCGCTTGCTACTCCCCCACGGGTATTTGTGATTGTTCTGTTATTGTAGCATATCCCGCGCCGGAAGTCCAGACAAACCGTAGAAACCGTTTTTAGAAACAATCGCCTTCAGGTCCTGTTTTTCCAGCGGGTCTCAAAATACCGGTCCTGCGAAAGGATAAAGCACAGGGTATTGCCCAGCGCCTGCGGGGTGACGGCATGCTCCTGCCGCAGTGCCCGGCGGGCGCGGCGCTCATACTCCCGGGCCTGCTGCATCCGGGGCGTTTTCCGCTCCTGCGCCGTCAGGTGGGAGCCCACATCAATGAGCGAGTGCAGCAGCACCCAGTACAGCTCGCACAGCGAGCCGGTGACGCCATGGCGGCGGGCGCACTCGAACACCGCATAGTTTGCCTCCACCCGGTCGAGGTTGCGCAGGGTGACTTTGCTGTTCACGATGCTGCCCGCCACCTTGCGGTAGAGGTACATCGCATCCGGGATGTTGGCGATCTTTTCCGCCTTTTCGTAGGCGTAGGCGATCAGCAGGGTGTCCTCGTTCAGCTTGCCCTCTGCAAAGCGCAGCTGCGCAAAGATGCTGCGGTGGTACAGCTTGTTCCACACCACCATGTAGGGCAGAAGGGTGCTGTGCTCCAACGCCTGCTCCGGGGTCAGCACCTCCCGCCGCACATGCAGATACTGCTCCCGGATGGGGGTCAGGGCTTCGTCCACCTGCCGGTAATTGCACACGGCCATCTGCGCACCGGCCTCCTGCGCCGCATGGTAAAGCTTTGCGCAGAAGTCCGGCGTGATGGTGTCGTCTGAATCCACAAAGGCGATCCATTCGCCCTCTGCCGCGTCCAGCCCGGCATTGCGTGCCCCGCTCAGGCCACGGTTCTTCTGGTGGATGACCCGGATGCGGCTGTCCTTTGCCGCTGCGGCATCGCACAGAGCAGGGCAGCTGTCCGGGGAGCCGTCGTCCACCAAAATCAGCTCAAAGTCCGCAAAGGTCTGGGCAAGGATGGAATCGATGCAGTCATTCAGGTATTTTTCCACCCGGTACACCGGCACGATGACGCTGATCTCAGGACTCATTTCTTTTTTCTTTGCACCCACAGCAGTTCTCCATCAATTCCAACGCTTTAATTTATAATAGAACGGCGCATAAATAAACCACAGTTCTGCTTCCAGCCGGTTTTTCAGGGTATCCGCACCACATTGCTTCACCTTTTCGCCTGCTTTGCGGATGCATTCCTCTGCCTGCTTTACTCTTGCGGAATTCTGATCTTTCTGCGGCAGCTTTTTTCGGGTCTTACGGAAGCATTTTTTCATAAATGTATACTGTAAAAAGGCTGTATCTTTTTTTCCGTATTTCAGTGCGCACTCAAGCAAGCCGTAATTTGCATCGATCTCGTCCAGATTTTTCAAATTGACCTTTCCGCGCATAATGCCTTCCGGATTAAGGCGGTAATGATAAAGCACATCCTCCACGCAGGCCACTGAATTGGTGTGTTCCAAAACCTCTGGCGTTGTAAATGCATCCTCATAATTTTTACCGACCGGAAAGCGCAGGTCTGCAAGCACATCTCTTCGGTGCAGCCTTGTTGCTGCCTGCACCAGCGGTGTAAGACGGATGCGGTGGATCGCTTCCTCTCTGGAAATGACCTCATTCCGGAGCGGCGTATCCTGATAACTGCTTCGAGAGCCATCCGCTTCCAGATACAAGACATTGCAGGATGCCACCTCAGCCCCAGACTGTACTGCCGCACGATGCATCTTTTCCAAATAGGTTTTGTCAATGCTGTCATCCGGATCGATAAACGAGATCCAGTTTCCGCGGACAGCATCCAGCCCGGCATTGCGGGCCGTGCTTACACCGCCGTTCGGTTTGTGGATGACCCGGATGCGGCTGTCCTTTGCTGCCGCCGCATCACACAGGGCAGGGCAGTTGTCCGGAGAGCCGTCGTCCACCAGGATCAGCTCAAAGTCCGTAAAGGTCTGGGCAAGGATGGAGTCGATGCACTCGTTCAGATATTGCTCCACCTTGTACACCGGCACGATGATGCTGATCTCCGGGCGGTTCTCCGTTCTCTTTTCGTTCACAACGTTCTCTCCTTCACGACTTTTTATCAGGTCCACCCCTTAAGACGGTAATAGACCCGTGCATTTGCAAACCACACGGCCGCTTCCAGCTTATTGCGCAGGGTATCCGCCCCGGCCTCCTTGAGTTCTTTTTTGGCTCTATGGATCTCGTCAACGGTTTGCTGTACCTTTTCGTCGTTCTGTTCTTCTGGCGGCAGGTTTTTCTGAACGCGCTTGAAATAGCTTTTCATGATCTCATACTGCAGATATGCCGCATCCTTTTTGCCATATTTCAGCGCACAGCAAAGCATGCCATAGTTTACATCTACCTCTTCCAGATTTTTCAGGTTGACCCTTCTGTGCATGATGCCTGCCGGATTCATACGGTAATGGTAAAGAGGTTCTGCCACACACGCCACCTCTGTGATCTCTTCCAGAATTTCCGGCAGCAGATCAGCATCTTCGTAGAGTTTTCCAACCGGAAAACGAAGTTTTTCAAAGATATCCCGGCGGTACAATTTCGTACAAAGATTGACCAGCGGCGTCAGACGGATGCGGTGGACACATTCCTCCCGGGTCAGGACTTCATCCTGAAGAGGAAGGTCCTTGTACACACTCACCGAGCCATCCGCTTCAAGGTACAGAATATTGGAAACAGCCATCTTCGTTCCATATTTCTTTACTGCACGGTACAGCTTTTCATAGCGGGTCGCATCAATGATATCATCCGAATCCACAAAACCGATCCAGTTTCCGCGGACAGCATCCAGCCCGGCATTGCGGGCCGTGCTTACACCGCCGTTCGGTTTGTGGATGACCC
>ERZ870052.750-NODE-750-length-12246-cov-3.794067_pt1 | contig 12246 bp, 6 predicted proteins | sample MGYA00520889_ERZ870052 | MGnify/ENA primary metagenome ERZ870052 (study PRJEB32232, sample SAMN07284988) | human gut metagenome | biome: human-associated habitat; material: feces | host: Homo sapiens | place: Tanzania | collected 2014-08-14 ...
TCTGTCTGACTAAGAATCTTAACTATACAAGCCTTTTCGGAGGACTTTTAATAATAGCTGCCTCAGTAAGTTATTTTATTGTATTTATATTCGGAGTAGTAACATATAACAGAGAACTTTCAAGCAAAAGCAGTTACCTGATATTCATGACACCTAACTCTTCTCTTAGCATAATAACATCAAAGCTGCTCTATACACTGATTATTGGAATAGGAATTTCAGCAATATTCATTGGCTTTGGAGCTCTTGATATATTCATGATGGCCGGTGTCTTTGGTGATCTGGCTGACACACTTAAGAATTTCTCAGAACTATTAAAGGTTATGGGTATTGATGTTGTCAACATAATTATTAATATTGTAGCTGGAATAATATCATTCCTTATAGCTTTCTTCTTCCTTATATCACTTGCATACTTTGCCATAACATTATCTTCAACTGCCTTGCAGAACAAGAAGATTAAAGGATTTATATCAGTTGTATTATTCTGTGTCCTTGCTTATATAACAATTAAGATTTCTTCTGTGTTGCCTGAACTTTACAAGAATCCAGACAGCTTATTCCAGGCATTAATGTCAATCCTTCCAGCTACCATATTCCAGTTATTAATGGTGGTTGCATGCACATTCGGAAGTGCCGTGCTTCTTGATAAGAAGGTAAGTCTGTAATCATATTCTTATTGAATGAAATATTGACTGTTTACATTTTTTGTGGGGATGACACATTTCACTGTCTCTGGATAAGTGACAAAACCTACTAAAAGCTTCACAGGATTTAATCTAGTAGGTTTAATTCTTACAAATACATATGAATTTTACTTAAAAGACCTACCAACTTGATGTTATCGTCAAATGTAGTAGGTCTTTTTATAGTTATTCTGTTGTTCAACGACAGATTTCATCTCCAAAACACCTACTAAATTTCAGATATCATTCTATCTAGTAGGTTTCCAGACCTTACATGCCATACATCTCACAGCTAATTAACCTACTAATCTCCTGATTCATCTCTATCCAGTAGGTTTTCAACCTGCAATTCAAGTCTCTTACGCTTCCACATAATCAAAAGCAACAGCTTCCATTCGCTCCTTGAACAGCTTGTTAAACACTGCAATTACACGACCAACGCCAATCATCGAAAGAATTGTTCCAAGTCCAAGACCAAGAAGTATATGTCCAGTAAAGAGTCCTATTAAAAATGTTGTGCAGACATTGAATATATCAAAACAGTTCTTGCAAAAGCCCACACCCTTGCCAGTTCTGCCTTTAAGCCTTGTAGTATCACTTATTGCCTGTACAATTCCATCTCCCGGATTAGGTATAATTCTCATATTCAGTGACATTGCTGCTCCTATTCCTGTCAATAATACAGCAAGCAGCAATACTATGATCTGTAATACAATGTTGTTATGTACAGATGGAATAAGTGCTGAGAACACATTCAAGAAGCGGGTAAATACTATACTTACCGGTATCTGTAAGACATCTCTTATAATATACATTCCAAGATACTTAGCTTCTTTTCTGTCTGTAAGATACCACACAGTGTGCATTATCATCTCAATTAAAACAAAGATAAAATATACAATCATCGTCATATTGGCGAAGTTAAATCCTATGATATGAGATATCGAATATGGCACTGAAATTATTGGTGAAACACCAAGATTAGCTTTCGTATTAAGCATAATTCCAAGTGCAAGTATCAGTAATCCCAGAAGATAAAACACCCATCTGACAATAAGTTTATTTCTGCTCTTCATTCTTAATTGCCTCCCAGAGGTTGTCCTGAACCTTATCTGTAAGTATTGTTAAAGTCTTTACCTCTTCTTCACTGAATCCATTATATATAACATTATCAATTATGTTAAATATCCTAATGACTTCATCAGCCTTCTGGTTGCCACAATCAGTAAGCGACACATTCCACGACCTTCTGCTTGCCGGATTATTTTCTCTCTTTAACAGACCATCCTTTTCCATTCTATCTAATGTTCTTGACATTGTAGTTACATCCATAAGGCAAGCATCCGCAAGCTCTTTCTGGTTCATAATCCCATGTTCTCTTAATTCCTTAAGAATCCTTGGCTGCCCCTGTCCAACTGTAAGCCCAAGTTCTATAAAATATGGTCTTATCAGTCTTCTTCTTAACATTTCTATATCAAAAAATATATTCTTTGTTTTCTTATCCATATTTCATTCCTTTCTCTTACTCAAGCTCAAATTGTCCTGTATACAACTGGTAATATCTTCCCTTCTGCTCTAACAATTCATCGTGACTGCCTCGTTCAATGACTTCACCCTTTTCAAGAACCATTATGGCATTAGAATTCCTTACTGTCGAAAGCCTGTGTGCAATAACAAATACAGTCCTTCCCTCCATTATTGCATCCATTCCCTTCTCTATAAGCCGCTCTGTTCTTGTATCAATTGAGCTTGTAGCCTCATCAAGAATAAGCACCGGTGGCTTGGCAATTGCAGCTCTCGCAATTGCGATAAGCTGTCTCTGTCCCTGTGAAAGATTGCTGCCATCAGCAGTAAGCATTGTATTATACCCCTGTGGAAGTCTTGTTATAAATGAATCAGCATTAGCAATCTTAGCTGCTTCCCTGATTTCCTCGTCAGTTGCATCAAGCTTTCCATATCTTATATTATCAGCAATAGTTCCTGTGAACAAATGTGTATCCTGGATTACCATTGCGAGAGAACGCCTTAAGTCATCTTTCTTAATATCCTTTACATCAATTCCATCATATGTAATCGTACCTGACTGAATATCATAGAATCTGTTTATAAGATTAACGATAGTAGTCTTTCCTGCTCCTGTCGAACCAACAAATGCTATCTTCTGTCCCGGCTTTGCAAACAGCGAAATCTTGTTAAGCACCTTCTTTTCAGACACATATCCGAACACAACATCGTTAAATCTTACATCACCCTTAAGCTCAATAAGCTCACCCGTAGGCAGCTTCCATGCAAAAAGACCTGTCTTATCAGAGGTTTCTGTAAGGGTATTATCCGCATTTTTAATGACATTGCACAGAGTTACCTTTCCTTCATCAAGCTCCTCCGCCTCATCCATCATGTCAAATATTCTCTCAGCTCCCGAAAGTGCAGAAAGTATGAAATTAATCTGCTGTGTGAACTGATTTAACGGCATGGCACTCTGTCTTACATACACAAGATATGCCGATATACTTCCAAGGTCCATAATTCCCTTGATTACAAATATGCCTCCAACACAGGCAGATAGTGCATAATTAAAATACGACAGGCTTACAATTACAGGAATAAGCATTCCCGAATATGCAAGTGCATTAGTTGATTCCTTCCTGAAACTCTCATTCATCTCACAGAATTTTTCAAAATTCTTCTGCTCATGATTAAAAACCTTCTCTACCTTCTGTCCTGCCATCATTTCCTGAACGAAGCCGTTGATATTACCAAGCTCCTTCTGCTGTCTGTGATAATATTTCTTGCTGCGTTTACCATTGTATTTGATAAAGATGAACATAAGAATAAGAAAAACAACAACAATAATAGTCAGCCTTACACTTAATACCAGCATCATTGTTATGGTTCCAAAAAGTGTAAGAAAGCTCTGGATTACCATCGCAAAGCTGTTGTTCATCGCTTCCTGCACCGTATCAACATCATTAGTGAAATGGCTCATAATCTCGCCATGTGTATTATTGTCAAAATATTTTAACGGAAGCTTCTGTGTATGCTTAAACAGATCCATTCGAATCTCACTTACCACCTTCTGGGAAGTATGCACCATAAGCCTGTTGTAGCCAAGCGTTGACAACGCGCCACACGCATACATTACACCCATTCCACACACAGCCATAATAAGGCCTTTCATATTGCCTGGCACGATAAAATTATTAACTACAGGTTTTATTAAAAATGTTCCCATAATTCCTGCGCCTGCACTTATAAATACAAGAATTGCTATAAGCAGGAATGCCCATTTGTAATGACCCAGATATGTAAGGAGATGCTTAACAGTCTTTTTCGTATCTTTAGGTCTTTTATATCCAACATACTTAGCCATTAAAGATCAGCTCCTTCCTTCTGTGATTCATATATTTCCTGATATATCTTATTAGTCTTTAACAGACTTTCGTGTGTTCCGATTGCGTCCACACGACCGCCGTCCATAATAATTATCTGGTCTGCATGACACACTGACGATATTCTCTGTGCAATTATAATCTTAGTCATATCAGGCAGCTTCTTTGCAAGTGCATTTCTTATCTTTCCTTCTGTTGCAGTATCAACCGCACTCGTTGAATCATCAAGAATAAGAACCTTCGGCTTCTTTAATATTGCTCTTGCAATACATATTCTCTGCTTCTGTCCTCCTGATACATTGACACCTTCCTGTCCCATCTCTGCATCAAGTCCTCCTGGAAGCCTGTCTATAAATTCATCAACGCACGCTATGCTGCATGCCTCTTTAATCTCATCCAGAGTCGCAGTTTCATCACCCCATCTTAAGTTATCAATAAGCGAGCCTGAAAACAGCGTATTCTTCTGCAATACAACTGAGATTGCATCTCTTAAATGTCTTACCGGATATTCCTTAACATTAATTCCATCAATCTTAATCTCACCCTTACTTGCATCATAGAGTCTTGGAATAAGCTGGATAAGCGTCGTCTTTGATGAACCTGTCTGGCCGATTATTCCAACTGTCTGTCCTGCATTAATGTGAAATGAAACATCTGACAGCACATATTCTTTGGCAGTATCCTTATATTTAAACCAGACATGGTTAAATTCAATCTCACCCTTCTTAACTTCAATGTCCTTTGCATTCTCATCAGTTATATCAATCGGCTCATCAATTACCTTCATAATTCTTTCTGCAGAAGCAAGTGACCTTGTCATAAGAAGGAACACATTTGACATCATCATAAGAGAATTAAGTATCAGAAGAACATAGCTCAAGAAAGAAGTAAGCTGTCCAATCATCATCTGTCCTGAATTAATCAGTCTTCCACCTATAAGAAGAATACCAAGAATTGTAGAATACATAACGAACTGCATAGCAGGCATGTTAAGTACAGCTATTCCAAATGCTTTCTCTGATTCGTTTTTCAGATTATCATTAACATTCCTAAATTTTTCAATCTCGTAGTCACCACGCACATATGATTTAACAACTCTTACTGCCGTAAGATTCTCCTCTATACACCTGTTTACAAGGTCGACTGCTCCCTGCATTCTTCCATATCGTGGACCAACATTAATGATTATTATAATGAGCAGGACTGCCAGAATTGGCAATGCCACAAGAAATACCAGCGCCAGTGTTGAATTAATCTGGAATGCCAGAGTCGTTGCAAATATCAGCATTACCGGACTTCGTCCAAATGGACGCATTCCTGTTGATACAGCATTCTGGATATTAGTCACATCACTTGTGAGTCGTGTAACCAATGACGAAACACTGAAATGGTCTATATTAGAAAATGAATAAGACTGAAGCTTCTCATATTCAGCCTTTCTTACATTAGCACCCAGTCCCTGACCTGCAAGCGCAGAAAATCTTGCACTTCCTACGCCTAATATAAGCGCAGCAACTGCACATACAGCCATCTGGATACCTTTAGTTATTATATATGGCACATCTGAATTGGTCACACCTGTATCAATCAGGTCAGCCATCAGCTTAGGCACCATAATCTCAAGCATTACTTCAACACCTATACATATAAGCGCCAGCCATGCATATTTCTTATATTCTTTCATATAAGAAAAAATTCTTCTCAACATTACTTGCACCTCCAATTGTTGTATATGCAACTATTGTATTTCCAAGTTCAAGTAATGTCAAGATAATAATATTTTTACATAAAAAAGACACCGCCGTACCCCATAATCTGGTACGACAGTGTCTTATGTTTTAAGTAATACTTTTATCTAAGATAAGCTTATTCCTCTTCTGACTTCTTTCTTCCTGTTACTACAGCTGTAGCAGCTCCTGCTGCACCTACTGTAAGCATAAGAACGTAAAGCATCATGTTAGAATTATCACCTGTCTTAACAGTTTCCTGACTATTGTCTGATGATGGCTCAGCTGGTACTACAACCTTCTTGTAATATACCTTGATAACTGCTCCGTTATCAGCCTTATTTGGAATAATTCCTGTTGTTTCTGAATCAAATGTATAACCTTCATACTTATCTGTTGTGTTAATGTCAGCCTTATTAACATCAATTACTGATGGATCATTTACCCAAACCTTCTTAGTTACTGTAATAGTATCTTCTGTCTGTTCTTCACCATCTTTATAGTACTTGATTGTATAAGTTACATCCTTTGTCTGGCTTGCATCCTTAACATAATATACATTGATAACTGTTCCTGATGCAACTACTGCAGGTATCTCTCCTGTTGCTGCTGAATCTAACTTATATCCAACATACTTGTCTGTTGTATTAATAGCAGTCTTGTTAACTTCTAATTCTGATTGAGCATTTACCCATACAGTCTTAGTTTCTGTCTGCTTGTCTGCTGTTACCTCAGCTCCATCCTTAAAGTACTTAACTGTATATGTAACGTTCTTTGTCTGACTTGAATCTTTTACATAGTATACTTTAATTACGTTCTTTGAAGCATCTGTTGTAATTGTTAATGGTAAATTCTCAGTCTTTTCAAACTTATAACCAATCTTTTCTCCAGAATCGTATGAATTTACTTTAGTATTAAACTGAGCTGACTTATTTAATGTAGCTGACTCATCCTTAACACCATCATAGTAATACTCTACTGAATATCCATATGTATTAGCTCTGTACTCAATAACAAGTACATTCTGGCTTTCATCTGAACCAATAGTTAACTTCTCATCAGCATTAAGTACTGTATAACCTTGGATGTCCTTCTTATCAGCTCCAACTTCTGTTCCAAACGCTGCTGACTTAGTATATCCAGGAGCAAGTTCTGTATCTGTTCCTTCAAGAACATATTTTACTGTGTACTTGAATTCCTTAGCTACATAATAAACTTTGATAACACCCTTATCAGCTATTGTTGCTGGTATTGTTGCCGGATCTGTCTTTTCAAATTTATATCCTGCTCCGAACTTATCTGTAGTATTAATCTCAGATAGCTTTACCTGCTGTTCAGTAGCATTAACCCAGATTGGATTAGTATAACTCTGTGTCTTAGTATCATCCTTAACACCATCTTTGTAATACTCTACTGTATAAGTTACATTCTTTTTCTGTTCATCATCTCTTACATACTCAACAGTAATCTCTTTATCACCAGTAAGCTGTGTAGCCTCAACAACTTCAGTGCTTGGCTTGTAACCAGGAATTGAAGGTGATGTAACTGCTGTTGTGGAATTGCCCTTAACTACAGTCTGAACATTATCCTCAAATGCCTTAGTACCATTTTCAAATACATACTTAATAGTCTGTGTGTACTTAGGAACAACTGTAATAGTTACTGTTGCTTCCTTCTCATAAGTTCTTCCGTCAACTGTAAGAACTGTCTTATATGTAAATGTATCCTCACCGTTAAAACCATTGTTAGGAGTATATGTGAATGTACCATCTTCATTGAATGTTATTGTACCATTCTGTGGATTAGTAACCTTCTCTGCCTTGATTGATACATTCTTATCTGGATTATTAACAATTTCATTCTTATCATTATCTAATACAGATACATCGGCTACTGTAAGTGTTTCATCCTGATTAACTGTATATGAATCATTAACAGCATCGGGTGTGATTACTGCTGATGGTTCTTCTACAAAGTCCTGACTATATGTAAGATCACCAACTGTTGCATTGAATGTACAACCAGCGTTAGTATATGAAGATCCTGCATAACCGTCTTTAGCCTTAATCTTAACAGTTATCTCCTGAGCATCTGTTGTAATCTTGTTTGGATAAGTAACTGTAAATGTTCCATTACCATTGTCTGTAACTCCAGTCTGTCCCGGAACAAGTTCAAAATGCTCATTAAGCGTATCTGTTACTGTTGCTGTATCAAAAGGAAGTTCCTTTAATGATGCAATAATACTCTTAAATTCTTTATTTAATTTATCTACATTTGTTGTAGCAAAAAACTTCTTTGCATAGCCAGTTCCAGATTCTGTATAAGTAAACTTAGGTGAAATCTGGAGTTCAATATTATTTGTTTTTTTGACAGGCGAAGCACTATACACATATTCGCTTACACCAAGATTAGTATCACCCATAGCTGCCCGAACATTATCAGTAACATCATTAATTAATGCAAATGAATATATCGAAACATTATCCTTTGCTAATTCCTGTCCCTTCTGGCTAGCATAATAAGCTGCTGCTAATCCATTTTTACTTTTACCATCTACTTTGGTATTATCTTCATAATAATAATCAGTTCTATAAGTCACTTTAGAAATATTATAATCAGTATTCTTGTAGGTATATGTACCACCCACTGCATACTGCGTCATAGGCTCTGTTGTAATATCAGTATTAGGTCTGTTTGCAACACCATCTGTAAAAAGTATAATTGACTTAGCATTAGTATTATTATTAGCAGTGAAAATATCTGCTGCAACATCCAGTCCCGCTTTAACATTGGTTTTAGATGCAAGACTTCCAGGATTTGTCATTTTATCAACATTTACACCATATTCATTTTTAGGTGAATTTGCGAGCGACTCATTAAAATCAGCTTCATTAAATACGGCATCAAGTGCAGCCATAACTTCTGACTTTTTAGTTGTTGATGACTTCCTATACATTTTATACAACTGATCTAATGCACTTGCATTATATATAACAAGTGATATTGTATTCTTATCATTTCCTTCTGGAAGGTATGCATCCAAAAATGAATCAACAGCATTATACATAGCTTTAAATCTTGTAGCATCATATGTCTCTGCCATATACTCATTACCATCAGTAGCTCTTGAATCTGAAACTGGACAAGCCATACTAAGTGATGCATCAATAACAAGAACCATGTCATTTCTTGTTGCTGAATGAATTGATGGCATATTCTTTGCGCTGGCTGTAAACTTTAAAGTATAGTAACCATCTGCATCAGGTTCTCCGTATTCATTCACAAGTTCCTTCTTAATATTCAGGACATCCTTATAATTATATGTCTTGACATATATTGTTGTATCCTCTGTTACTGCACTACCGTTAGGTGCATCGCCAACAAGTACTCCGACATCGGATTTAGTTGACCTTACTGTAACGGTATCGCCTGTTTTTACATATTTGACTATTGGCGTTGTAGCATCATTAACAATAAATGACACTTTAACATAGTCACTGTCTTCTGAATCCTTAACAGCATTTGGTGTATCAATTTCAACACCTTCTGTAAGGACGTTCGTTACATTCTCGTTAGCCCGAGCCACATTAGCTGTGCTTACCAGCATTGGTAAAACACTAGCAGATATCATGACTACTGTAAGCAAACTAACAAGAATTCTTTTTGCTAATCCTTTCTTCATCACTCTTCTCCTTTTCAATGTGTTATATAAGCGTTTATTATTATATATCAAGCTAAATACTAGCACAATAGATATTTTGTCATTTACCCCCTTTTAGGGGGGATTTTTAAAAAAAAGGCATTGTATTACAGAAAATACAATGCCGAAACCATTTTGGTTTTTCAGTTATATACTTTTCTTATATACTATATAAGAAATTGCTGATGTAATCACTTCGGTAATCCAGAATGCATGCCATACACCAATAGCACCTGCTATCCTTGACATAACGAATGCAACCGGAATTATTACAGCAACATATCTGCATACAGATATGATAAGTGACGGAAATCCTTTCCCAAGTCCCTCAAGTGCGCCCGCTGAAGTCACTGATACAGTTGACACAATAAATCCGGCACTTATTATTCTTAACGCTGTCTCTCCTGCATTTATTGTGTCAGGATTGCTTGTAAACAGGCCGATAAGTGAACCTGGTATTGCGAGACAGAGAATTGTACCTGCTGCCATAATAGCAAATATAAGTACCATCGATGTCTTATATATCTTTCTTACTCTCTCATGCTCTCCCGCTCCGTAATTATATCCCATAAGTGGTCTCATTCCCTGCACAACTCCATTGGCTGGCAGATAAAGGAATGTCTGCAGCTTGTAATATACCCCAAGCACGAATACATACACAGCAGAATATGCTGCAAGTATTACATTAAGCACTGATATAAGAATAGATGGAAGTGCAAGACTTAAGCTTGCTGGCATGCCTATAGAATAAAGTCTCTTTGCCATTGCCCCTTCTATCCTCATCTCTGATTTTCTGAATTTAACCGGAATAGGCTTAACAATATATATGATTATATATAACACTGCTGCCGAAGTCTGACCTATTCCTGTAGCAAGCGCGGCACCCTCAATTCCCATTGCTGGAAATGGGCCCATTCCGAATATCATCATCGGGTCAAGCACAATATTAACTATACAGCCTGTCATAAGGCAGACCATAGAAGCATTCATTCTTCCAACAGCCTGAAACACCTTTTCAAACATAAGCTCAATTCCAAGCATTATTGAAAATGCAAATGCAATATTGGAATATTTAAGTCCCAGTGAAACTATCTCTGCGTCCTTTGTAAACATTTTTAAGAATACCGGCATGCCTGCTATGCATATCACTGTAAGCACAACAGCGTGTATACAGCTTAGGAGCATACCCTGACTAGCTGCCTTGTCAGCCTGCTTCTGGTTCTGTGCACCCATAAAAAATGATATGACCGCATTAATTCCTATTGCAAATCCTATCATAACCGAGCTTATAAGATTCTGTACAGGAAAGACAAGTGACAAGGCTGTCATCGCATTTTCACTTATCTTGGCAACAAAGAAGCTGTCAACAATGTTGTACAATGAATTAACCATCATTGATATTACCATTGGAAGCGACATTTTTAATAGTAATGGGAGTATCTTCTGCTCCTTCATATATGTCTGATTCATATTAACTACCTGTCCTTTTCGTAAAAAAAGAGCCAACAAGTGGCTCTTTTTCTAATGATACACGATAATATTTAATTATTCAACCAGATTCTTTCGCATATACATAAGAAGCTCCAGTATAAGTATAAGTGGCATTGTGAATATACACCATACAGATTCCCGTACTGCCTCAATCATGCACATTTTCACTATTGTTCCCTGTCTCATTCCAATGCCATGCAGCAGCTTATAGCTTGCTTTTCTTCTTTCTATTCTGTTTCTTACAATTATTGCCATTATAAGAAGCTGTATTACTATAACTGCGGCAATGGTTATTCCATACTGGAGAATATTGTTAATAAGCTGGGTTCTGTATATATTCTTTGCATCGACATTAGAAGAATACGATAATTCATTATTATCAAAATATACAGCCACCTTATTATTCGTTGCTGAAAATGTTGATGACAAATCATAATTAATGTTCAGCTGGTTATACTTAAGTCCGAATTCCAGATAACCGGTCATTTTATCACCGGTTATCCTCTCCATGAAGCTTCTCTGGTTATCAACTGCCTGCTGTGCCAGTGACATTCCCGCAAGTGCTGTATAATATCCATAATCAGGCATGATTCCGTTAAAATCTTCTTTCACATCGTCTGTTACCTTAATGACAGCCGCAACCTGAGGTGATACACACGCACCAAATATTGACTCATACCCATTTATCCAATCCTCAGAATCTCCTTCACTGTGCATGTTAAATGTTGCACTTCCTTTAAGCGTTCCATTAAATTCTGAATAAAGGTTAATCTTTCCTGAATTATTATATGTATCATAAAATGCCCTGTCAAACGGATATGTATATCTCCCATATGCCACATTATTTGTAAACCTTATATTAGGCATTACAGACAACGGATAATAATTATAATTCAAGATATCTCCTGCCTGTAATGTGTCATCATAAGTTCCATCTGGTGTATTTCTCAAAAAGACTACAACCTGTTTTCCATTAACGAAATCATCATAATTCCTGTATTCCTTATCAATGTACTTCTCAAGCTTGTTATATAATTCTCTGGTAGGATTAACATACTCTGTGGAATATATATAACGGTAACCATAATCCGTAACGGGTGATTCTCTCGTTATATTATAATTATCGGGTGAAATAGTATCCATTCCCATCTTATGAAAATCCTGATTATCCCAGAACCATGTACGCTCTGATTCATATGCTGAATAATCTACCGACTTTATTCCACCTATCTTTTCAAGCTCTGTAAGAAACT
>ERZ870052.752-NODE-752-length-12219-cov-21.040850_pt1 | contig 12219 bp, 9 predicted proteins | sample MGYA00520889_ERZ870052 | MGnify/ENA primary metagenome ERZ870052 (study PRJEB32232, sample SAMN07284988) | human gut metagenome | biome: human-associated habitat; material: feces | host: Homo sapiens | place: Tanzania | collected 2014-08-14 ...
CAGCCCGAAGGCAATCGGACGAGCCGCCCTCAATCTGCGGTTTACATGAGCTTACAGCTCCCAGATGGCACAGCCTGGCGATCACCCGCCAGCTGGTGGTCTCTTACACCACCTTCTCACCCTTACCCGACACTAAACCACGATGCCCTGCCGGAGCCTGACTTCGCTACGGAATAAGTTTCGGGCGGTAATTTTCTTCTACCGACACCTACTGTCACCAATAGCTTCTATTTTCGGAAGTGGGATGCCCTACGCTGCCCGGACTTTCCTCTCGCATCCCCCAGTAGAGAATGCCAGCGACAAGCCGGAGCACTGCTTTCGAAATGCAAAGATAGCAAAAAAGTTCGACTTAACCGCCAATTTCTCTGAGTTTTTAAACTCTTTTCGCTTTTTGGCGATGTTTTTACGACTTTCTCTTCCCGAAAGACTGACATTCCGGTCATCTTTCTCTCTTGTTTTGTTCACATTCGTTTGCATATCAAGAGGTTTTAATTTCATATATAAAACTATCATTTTTCCGAAAAGTAGCAAATAATTGTAAAAATAGGGCTATTCTTGTTTAAGAGCCGTTAAAGTGTTAATTTTAAATGTTAAAACGGAATAAAAAATGACTCAAAGTTATACGTATATCAAAAAATGACTCTATATTTGCAACCGAAAAGCTGAGGCAAGAGGCTGACAGATATGGCAGACCCGAGGGATTTGGCATAGAATTGGCTGATGGCTAGGCGTAACAATAAAAAAAGGAAATAATAATAAAAAGGATATTAAACATGAAAAAGGTAACTAATTATGTAATGGCAGTGCTATGCGTAGGTTCGCTAGCATTCTCAACAGGTGCTTTCATGAAGGTGAACGCTTCACCAGCTGTAACAGCAGAGGCACCAGGTCAACCAGTTGATCTCACTTACGCAGCAGAGAAGGCTCTGCCAGCCGTGGTACATATCAAATACGTACAGAACTCGAAGGTGAAGACCGTAGATGTACAGAGCGACCCGTTCGGCGGATTCTTCGACCCATTCGGATTCTTCGGCAATCCTGGAGGTCAGGGCGGCACACGCAAGCAGCAGGTGCAGACTCCTAAGAGAGAGGCTACTGGTTCGGGCGTAATCATCAGCTCAGACGGATACATCGTTACCAACAACCACGTGGTGGAAGGAGCAGATGAGCTGACCGTGACCCTGAACGACAACCGCGAGTACTCAGCACGCATCATCGGTACAGACAAGAGCACCGACCTCGCCCTCATCAAGGTGGACGGCAAGAACCTGCCTACCCTGCCTATCGCCAACAGCGACAATGTGAAGGTGGGTGAATGGGTGATTGCAGTGGGCAATCCATTCGGACTCAACAATACCGTTACCGCAGGTATCATCTCTGCCAAGGCACGTTCGCTCGGCGCCAACGGCGTGGAGAGCTTCATCCAGACCGATGCTGCCATCAACGCAGGTAACTCGGGCGGTGCACTCGTCAACACCCAGGGCGAGCTGGTGGGCATCAACGCCATGCTCTACTCACAGACCGGTTCCTACTCAGGCTACGGTTTCGCCATCCCAACCTCTATCATGAACAAGGTGGTGGATGACCTGAAGAAGTACGGAAGCGTACAGCGCGTGATGCTGAGCATCCAGGGCAGCGACGTGCTCAACTACATCAACGCCCAGAAGGAGAACGGCAAGGACGTGAACCTGGGAACCAATGAGGGTGTATATATCGCCAAGGTAGATGAGGACGGCAACGGTGCTGCTGCCGGTCTGAAGGAAGGCGACGTGATTACCAAGGTAGATGGCAAGAAGGTGACCAAGATGGCTGAGTTGCAGGAGTCGCTCAACGGCAAGCGCCCTGGCGACAAGATGAGCATCACCTACCTGCGCAACAAGAAGGAGACCACCAAGACCATCACCCTGAAGAATGCCCAGGGCAACACCTCAGTGATCAAGAGCGCAGACCTCGACGTACTCGGCGGAACCTTCCGTCCTGTAACAGAGAGCCAGAAGAACCAGCTCAGCATCAAGTATGGTGTAGAGGTGATGAAGGTGAACAGCGGTGCCCTGAAGGATGCAGGCGTTTCACGCGGATTCATCATCCAGCGCATCAACGACAGCAACATCACATCGCTCGACGACCTGCAGAAGGCTGTGAAGAGTGCTTCTACCAGCAAGGATCCTGTGCTCTACATCCAGGGTGTATGGCCTACAGGCAAGAAGGCTTACTTCGCCGTACCATTGCAGAAGGACTAATCGGCTGAGGGGCGCCTATCACCGGAAGAACCCGGCTGAAGTTCCTAAGAAAAGAGAACTCAGCCCCCTCTGAAAGGAGAACTCAGCCCCTCTGAAAAGATAAAAAATGACAAAATAGCAGGTATTTTGAAAAATATCTGCTATTTTTTTTGTTTTTTCAAACAAAAAGTGTACTTTTGCATCTACAAAATTAAATTGCTACCATGAGACAACTGAAAATTTCAAAGTCTATAACGAATCGCGAAAGCGCATCGTTGGACAAATATCTCCAAGAAATTGGACACGAGGAGCTCCTCTCGACCGATGAGGAAGTGGAACTCGCTCAGCGCATAAGAAAGGGAGATAAGAGAGCCCTGGAGAGATTGACCAAAGCCAACCTGAGATTCGTGGTATCTGTTGCCAAGCAATATCAGAATCAGGGACTCAGCTTACCTGACCTCATCAACGAAGGAAACGTTGGTCTTATCAAGGCTGCTGAAAAATTTGATGAAACACGCGGCTTCAAGTTCATCTCGTATGCCGTTTGGTGGATCAGACAGAGCATTCTGCAGGCTATTGCTGAGCAGAGCAGACTGGTACGTCTCCCCCTCAACCAGGTGGGTAGCGTGAACAAGATAGCAAGGGAACTCAACAGATTCGAGCAGGAACACGAGCGCAAGCCGAGCGTGGATGAAATTGCCGAACGTGTGGATTTGCCCGAAGACAAGATTGCAGACGCCATGAAGGCGAACTCACGCCACGTGAGCATGGATGCACCTATCGCCGATGGTGAGGACAGCAGCATGATAGACTTCCTGGCTGGCGAATCATCCAATACCGACAGGGAACTCGTCATAGAATCGCTCAAGGCGGAGGTAAGCCGCATACTGAAGCTGCTCACCGACAAGGAGCAGAAGGTGGTGAGAGCATTCTTCGGAATAGACGGTTCGCCGGAAATGACCCTGGATGAGATAGGTGAAAAGTACAACCTGACGAGGGAGCGTGTAAGGCAGATCAAGGAGAAAGCCCTGCGCCGACTCAGACACAACACGAAGAATAAACTGCTGAAATCCTATCTGGGACAGTAAGCGCAAACATAAGTATAGAAAGGAATAAATGAAAGTTTTAAAAATCGCATTAGCACTGGCTATCGCAGCCATCTCTTCATTCACGGCCCACGCCAAGAATGATCCGACAACTGCATATATGTTCGGTTTCGCATCGTCGTTCAGCGACTCTACGGTGTATATGACCAGCGTGCAGAGAGTTGATTCAGTATATCTGACTAACAAGAAGCTCTTCCTGGACAACAGAGAGAACTACTCCCTGCAGCTGAAGGAATACCTGGAGTCGATAGGTGCACCCAAGAGAACCTGCATCGTGATCTTCGACCGCAACTTCAAGAAGGCAGAGAAGAAATGGACCAAGCTGCACGACCGCTACACCAAGCAGGCGAAGGCAAAGCGCCTGAAGAACGGCGAGAAGCCGAAAGACCTCCCTACTCCATGGCAGATGAAGAACATCGACGAGAGCAAGTTCATGTTCAAGGCAGTAGAGCCAAGCGACATGGAGGAGCCAAAGACCAAGGCTGAAAGAAAAGCTGAAAAGAAGGAGGCAAAGGCTCAGCTGAAGCAGAAGAAAGCGGAAGTGAAGAGCCAGCTGAAGCAGAGAAAAGCGGAAGTGAAGCAGAAGAAGGCGGAAGCCAAGAAGCTGAAAGCGGAAGCTAAGAAGAAGAAATAAAACGCGGAAGCGTAAAAGATATAAGAATTTTTGATTCGGTAAAATGCTGCATTAGGGGGCTTAGGCCCACCTGATGCTCGTTTACTATTGTTGGAGCCCTAGGAAGTTGTGAAACCTCCGAAGGCTAGTGGTTAAAATTAAGCCCCCGGAAGTTGTGAAACCTCCGGGGGCTGCTTTTTTATGGAATAAAACAGATGTCTTTATTTCATTTTATCCTTAAACCAGTTGGTAATCTGGCGCAGGAGATGATTGCGGGTATTACCTCCCGAAATGCCGTGGTTGCGGTTGGTGTACCAAAGCTCCTTGAAATCCTTGTCTGCCTGAACCAATGCCTCTGAATACTCGAAGGTGTTCTGTGGATGAACATTGTCATCTGCCAGTCCATGGCAGATAAGCAAGGCACCGTGCTGCTTGTCGGCACGCTCGATAGGGTTTACCTTGTAACCCTCCTCGTTCTCCTTAGGAGTACGCATGTAACGCTCGGTATAGACCGTATCATAGAAGCGGTAGCAGGTAGGAGGCGCAACAGCCACACCAGCCTTGAACACAGGGCGGCCTTCGCTCATACTCATCAGGGTATTGAAACCACCATAGCTCCATCCCCAGATTCCGATATTGTCCTTATCCACGTATGGCAGACTGCCCATATAGAGCGCTGTCTCCACCTGATCCTTCGACTCCAGGTCGCCGAGGCGCAGATAGGTACACTTCTCGAACTCAGCACCACGGGCACCGGTTCCACGGCCATCTACACAAGCCACGATGAATCCCTCCTGAGCCAGATAGTAATCGAAGGCTCCACCGGAACCCATGCTTCCCGTGCTCCAGGAATTGAGCACCTGCTGGCTGCCCGGACCGGAATACTGGAAGAGGATGACCGGATACTTCTTGCTGGCGTCGAAATCTACCGGCTTCACCATCCAGCCGTCGAGCTTCACGCCCTCTGATGTTGTGAAGGTGAAGGTCTCGCGCTTGCCCCAGTTATACTGCTTGGTCTTCTCCAGCAGCTTCTTGTTGTCCTCCAGGGTCTTGATCACCTTACCCTTGTTGTTGCGTACGGTGTAAACGTATGGATGGCTGTAGCTGCTCCAGTTGTTCACGAAATAGCGGTAATCGCCTGAGAAGTAAGCAGAGTTGGAACCCTCCTCAGAAGTGAGTCGCTCCACCTTGCCGTTCTTGTGAGCTACATAAACCTGGCGGTCGTGTGCATTGAGCATGGCTGCCTGGAAGTAGATGTCGCCGCTCTTCTCATCCATGCCGTAGATGGCAGTAACATCGTAGTTGCCCTTCTCTACCTGGCGGATCAGCTTGCCGTTCATATCATAGAGATAAAGGTGCATGTAGCCGTCGCGGTCGCTAGGGAGCAGGATGTTCTTCTTGCCCACGATGCTGTTCTCCATCACCTCTTCCTTGATGAACTTAGGCACGCTTTCCTGGATGAGCTGCTTGCTCTTGCCGGTGAATGGATTCACGGAGTAGAGGCGCATATCGTCCTGGTGGCGGTTCATCGTATAGACGATGAGACTGTTGGCGTCTGGAGTGGTCTTGATGCGGGGATAGTAGCCGTCTGCATCTACCGGAACATCCAGTGCGAGGGTCTTGCCCGTCTTCATATCGTAGCTCCAGAGGCTCACCTTGGAATTGTCCTGTCCTGCCTTAGGATACTTGTAGGAATACTCTCCCGGATAGTCGTGGAACTCGCTGCGGGTAGGCTTGGCGCCCTCGAAGAGCTGGAGCGAATAGGTCTTCACGTGGCTCTCGTCGAAACGGATCCAGCCGAGTGAGGTACCGTCAGCATTCCAGGCGAAGGCACGGTTGAAGGCAAACTCCTCCTCATATACCCAGTCGGGAATACCATTGATTACTTCATTGAACTTTCCGTCGCTGGTAACCTGCACTTCCTTCTCGCCATCGGTTACGAAGATGTTGTTGTCCTTGACGAAGGCGATGTGACGTGAATCCGGCGACCAGGTAGCCACCTGCTGGTTCTCGCCCTCAGAAAGCTTCTTGATGGTCTTGCGGGCAATATCGTAGATGAAGTACTCAGCCTTGAACGAACGGCGATACACCGCCTTGCTCTTGGTGAAGACGAGCATCTTCTTGCCATCCGGACTCATCACGTAGCCCTCTACCGACTTCATCGGAGCCTTGGCAGCCTCTACGTCGAAGAGCACAGCCACCTGCTTGCCGGTCTTGAAAGAATAACTTACTACCTGCTTGCCATCAGAACTGATGGAAGCATAGAGATCGGTACCCTCAATAGGGTTGATTCCTGTAACGTATGAGGCAGAGAATGCACCTGAAGTAATCGACTTCAAATCGAGCTTCTCAGCTGCCTGCATTACTGATGCCATCATCATCGTTGCAACAAAAATTGAAAATCTTTTCATGTATTGTATTGAATGCTTTTGTTTTTCCTGCTTCATCCAGCAGCTGACTAATCCTTATCCGATTAGTCCTTATCCTGCTGATTAGTCCTTATGCAGCGCTTCGATAGGCGAATAGTCCTCGTCTTCCAGCAGTTCCTTGACGGTGATTTTCGGATTGCGCTTCACATAAGCCTGGATGGTCTTCACATACTTGGTGTCCAGAATATCCTTACCCAGCGCCTTGTTCACGGTCCACATGATCTTGCCCATGTGCAGGTCGCGGTCCAGCTGCGGACGGGTATCGAAATCCTTCATCGGATAGATGCTCAGCAGATAGAAGGTGAGGCAGTCGGGCACGATATACTCGCGCTGCATGGTAGCACGCTGCTGGGCTGTATAGAATTTCTTGTAGAGCGGATATTCCGGCCCCAGATACTTATCCAGCGAAATACCTACTGAATGCTCACCTACCACGATGCTCTGGTCGAGCGCTCCGATCTGGGCATAGAAGTATGGCTGCTGAAGCTCAGGCAACCAGTCGTGCAGACGGCCGAACGACTTCTTCAGCTGCTCGTTGATGTCGTCCATGTTCGCATACATAGCCTCAGCATCTGCGATAAGCGACTGGAGGGTGGAATCCTGATAGAACATCAGGAAACGGTTGCTGATGTTGGCGTCGGTAATGGTGCCAAGCTGCAGCATCTTCTCTATCAGTGTTCGGGTTTCTATCGGATAGTCGGTATTCATCTGCTGAAGGGCAGAGAAATCACCGGTGGTAAGGTATCTGCTTTGCAAGCGGTCGTAGCGCTGCACCGTTAATGGGACAGCGTCAGCCTCCTCGTTCGGCTTGAACTTGAACTCGCAGGCCGAACAGAGCATGATAAATGCTAATATGACAATATAATCAAATAATCTTTTCACGTAATTTTAAAGTCTTCTGGTTACGACTGCAAAAATACTAAAAAATATTTAAATTACCAAGCAAAATCTCAAAAAAATAATAAAAAACAGCCAATAGCGAGCAAAATGCTAACACTTTTACTCACTATTGGCTATCTGTGCAATATTCTGTCGTTTTATTGAGGAGTTAAGGAGTTAGCTCCCTACTATCGAATCGTGCAGGAAACGGAAACCTTCACGGGTTCCTCAATCTGCTTCTTCCACTCCTTCAACCACTGATACCATTCTTTCTCACCCTTGAAACCATAGGTTTCGTTGGCACTGGTATAGGCAAGCTTGTAGCTCAGCTTCTTGCCGGAAGGCTTCACCACCTGGGTGTAGCAGTCCTTGTTGGCTGGCTCCTGGCTCACCAGGGCGCTCTGTGGCACGTAGATTCCCAGACCTACAGTTTCCAACTTGTGCTTGCCGTCGTCCTTGCCTGTAGGCCAGTCGCTGCCGTAGCAGCCACGCAGACCCTTGCCATCAGCAAACTCGCTGGAGCCTTTCACATTGATGAGACCTGTGGCAAACTGATAATCAGAAGCATCCTTGTTGAAGAACACATCTACATCGAAATCACGATGACCGGCGTAGATAGTGTAGCGGATGGTAGCATTCAGAGGCTTCAGACCCGGAGCCGGAACCCAGCCGTTATCCACCACCTCGACGATGGCACGGAGCGGACCTTCGGAGATGACGCGCTGCTCCTGATACTTCACATCGGTGAGATGCAGCTGATCCTTGCCGTCCCAGCCACGCAAGGCGCCCAGTCCGTAGGTGTTTCCCACCCAGAGGCAGTCGTCGCCCGAACCAGCCTGGAGCTGTTCTGCAGATGGATAGAACTGGGTGTCGTAGATTACCAGTCCCTTGTTGATCTTGCCGTAGAGGTCGATGGTCTGTCTCTGGTCGAAATAGATGCGCATGGCAACCAGTTCACTCTCGAAGCAGACACCATGGGAATGAACATAGTGATAGACATCCTTGGTCTTCTTGTCGAAGGAGATGCTTCGCAGATAGATGTCCTGCTTGTTCTTGGCAAGCTTCTTGTTCTTGCTAGGCAGACAGAGTTCGGCGAAGGTACGGGCAGGATACTGCGCCTGTTCGCCCTCAGTAAAGAGCTGCACCTGGCAGTTCTTGGTTTCCTTCTTGCCGAGATCGAGCAGGAAGCAGAGTTCATCGTTGGTACAGTCGCAGTTGGTGTCGTCGAGCTGTGAAGGAATCTCCTTTCCATCCACGGTTACCACCGCACGCTGAATCTCGCCGATGCTTCCCAGCTTGCTGAGGTCGATTACCACCGGCTGATCTGTCTTCACCATCTTTGACGGATTGGAAACCGTCACATTGAAATTCGCCTGTGCCTGGGCTGTCAAAGCCATCAGCGACACGAGCGCCATCATCATTTGTTTCTTCATCATAGATTCTTATTTTAAGTTTGTTTTATCGTCTTCTTACAGCTTCGAGAAGAGCTTCTTGCCCCTGGCGTAATACTGCCAGAGGATGGAGCAATCGAAAACCTGCGGAATGGTTCCCTCTACTCTATTCTCCTGAATCTTCTTGCGGTCTTCATCGAAATCATGCTTCCATGCCTGGAAAGCCCTGCGCGCCTTGAAGATCGCCTTGAAGTCGCCCAGATTGTGTTTCAGGATCAGCATCTCGAAAGCAGCCAGGTAATCCAGGAACCATCTTACTCTCATTACATGAGATAATTCTTTATCGCTCAAATTCTTATAGAGCATCGTTAGATTATTTCTGAAATTCAGGAAAGTCTTCATCGGATTGCTCTTCGGCAAGGTTCCACCACCCACGTGATAGACTTCACTCTCCGGAATGCAGTAGATCTTCCTGCCCATCAGGCGCAATCGCCAGCAGAGATCTATCTCCTCGTTATGGGCAAAGAAGCGGCCATCCAGTCCGCCTGCCTCCCAGTAATCCTTGGCACGGATCATCATGCAGGCCCCCGTAGCCCAGAGCACCTCCTGCTGGTAATCATACTGTCCGTTGTCGCGCTCCACGGTCTCGAAGATGCGGCCGCGGCAGAACGGATAGCCGAACTTGTCGAGGAAACCGCCACAGGCTCCCGCATACTCAAACATATCCTTGTCGTATTCCGCCAGGAGCTTAGGCTGGCAGGCTGCCACCTGGGGATGGCTGTCCATAAACTCGATGAGCGGAGTGAGCCAGTGATGAGCCACCTCCACATCGCTGTTCAGGAGAACATAATACTCTGCCTCTATCTGCTCCAGCGCACGGTTGTAGCCCTCGGCAAAACCGAAGTTCTGCTCCAGCACGATGGTCTTGACGTGGGGAAACTGAGTCTCCAGGAGAAGCATTGACTGGTCTGACGAATTGTTGTCAGCCACCCATATCTCAGCATCCTGCCGTGAATACTCCACGACATTAGGCAGATACTTGGCAAGCATCTTCTGCCCATTCCAGTTTAATATTACGATTGCAACTTTAGCCATATTTTACTGTAAACTCTTTAACTTATTATTCAGGAGATTGGTGAACTCATAGTTCTTGAGTCCCCATTTCGGTGCGACAAGCAGTTCCTTAGGCGACTGGCTGACGAACCGCTCCAGCACCAGGTCCTTTCTCAAGAGCCGGATGTATTTTACGATGACATCGATGTATTCCTCCACCGTATAGACGTGGAAGGGATGCTCAGCATACTCCTGCGCCAAGCGGGTTCCCTTGATGATCTGCATCTGATGAATCTTCAGGATGTCGATGGGAAGGGAGGAGATGATGGGCGCCTGACGGAGACTCTCTGCCGCATCCTCACCCGGCAAGCCGATGATGATGTGGGCACCCGTGAGGATTCCCCTGGCGTGAGTGCGCTCCACCGCATCCCGGCAGCAGGCGAAATCATGACCACGGTTGATGCGCTTCAGGGTCTCATCGTTGACACTCTCAATGCCATACTCCACCAGCACGAAGGTGCGCCGGTTCAACGCCTCGAGATAATCCAGCAATTCATCGCTCACGCAATCAGGACGGGTTCCTATCACGATTCCTACCACATCCTCTACCTGCAGCGCCTCCTCGTACATCTGACGGAGGAGTTCCACCTTGGCGTAGGTATTGGTATAAGCCTGGAAATAAGCCAGATACTTCATATCCGGATACTTCCTGCTGAAGAAGGCCTTACCCTCCTCCAACTGCTCCGTAATCGACTTCCTGCGGTCGCAATAGCTGGGATTGAACGTACGGTTGTCGCAGTACGTGCATCCGCCGCTCGAGATTCTTCCATCACGGTTAGGACAGGAGAATCCTGCATCTATAGAAATCTTCTGAACCCGGAAATCAGGAAACTGCTTCCGGATCCAGGAGCCAAAATCATTGTAGAACATTGAACTTTGAAGTTTGAACTTTGAACTTTATGATTAGCCCTATTAACTATAAACTATCAACAAGCTCAGCCTTCAACGCCGTCTTGTCGTGATTGAAACCACCCAGGCGGACCTTGATGAGCTGATTGTCGTATTCCTCCTTGGCGAGAGCAGGCGAAAGTTCCACACGAACATAGTTCTTGGTGAAACCATGCATAGCCTTGCCTCTTGGCGCCTTCTCGAAGAGCACCTCTGCCTCGGTACCGATGTACTGGGCATAGAACTCCTGGGTCTTCTGGTCGCTTAACTCCAGGAGACGCTTGGAGCGCAGCTTCTTCTCCTTCTCATCTACCACGTATGGAATCTTCAAGGCTGCGGTTCCAGGACGCTCGGAGTATGGGAACACGTGGAGCTGCGTAACAGGCAGGCTCTTCAGGAACTCATAGCACTCCTCGAAGCACTCCGGAGTCTCACCACGACAGCCCACCATCACATCCACACCGATAAACGCATCAGGCATCTTCTCCTTGATCAGGTTCACCTTGTGGGCGAAGAGCGCCTTGTCGTAACGGCGGTGCATCAGCTTGAGAACCTCGTCGCTTCCGCTCTGCAGCGGAATATGGAAGTGAGGCATGAAGGCACGGCTCTCGGCGCAGTAGGCAATGAGGTCATCATCACAGAGATCCGGCTCCAAACTGGAGATGCGGTAACGCTTGATTCCTTCCACCTGGTCCATCGCCTTCACAAGGTCGAGGAAGCGCTCGTGGGTGGTCTGTCCAAAGTCACCGATGTTCACACCGGTAATCACGATTTCCTTGCCGCCCTCAGCTGCCGCCTGCTCACACTGAGCCACGAGCGACTCGATGCTTGGGTTGCGGGAATTGCCACGGGCGAAAGGAATGGTGCAATAGGTACAGTAGTAGTTGCAGCCATCCTGCACCTTCAGAAAGTAGCGGGTACGATTGCCACGGGAACATGAAGGCTGGAAGGTCTTGATCTCCTTGGTCTTCACGCTGTGGTGCTGATGAAGGGCTGAATCTGAAGACTCCAGTTTCTCGCCGGTGACAGGAAGTCCGTTTTCAGCGGCAAACTTCTTGGCCCATGCATCGCTGAGATACTGAATCAAGTGAGCCTTCTCGTTGGCGCCCAACACCAGGTCAACACCCTCTATCTTGCTCACGTTCTCCGACTCCAGCTGCGCGTAGCAGCCGGTGACGATGACGAAGGCACCAGGATTCTGTCGCACCATGCGATGGATAGCCTGACGGCACTTATGGTCGGCAACTTCTGTTACCGAGCAAGTATTGATGAGACAAATGTCTGCTTTCTCCCCCTTCTGTGCCGTAATGACGCCCATATCTTCGAGCATCTTGCCGAAAGTGGAAGTTTCCGAGAAATTGAGTTTGCAGCCTAGCGTATAGTAAGCTGCCTTTTTGCCTTGGAAGGCACTTGAATCTATCATATATTTATCTTTTTCTAATATTTCTAAAAGGTAACCTAACTGAACTTTCACAAGTAAGCACCATACGCCCTGAAAGCACCATACGCCCTGAAAGGTAGGGTGTTCAAAATCCGTTTAAAATATGGCACGTTTTTAGTCGAATAATCGGTTCAACTAAC
>ERZ870052.754-NODE-754-length-12211-cov-11.868222_pt1 | contig 12211 bp, 9 predicted proteins | sample MGYA00520889_ERZ870052 | MGnify/ENA primary metagenome ERZ870052 (study PRJEB32232, sample SAMN07284988) | human gut metagenome | biome: human-associated habitat; material: feces | host: Homo sapiens | place: Tanzania | collected 2014-08-14 ...
ACCGGTTTCTCCTTCTTGGTATAGCTCTTGCCCAGGTTGATGCGTACACCTGCCAGGGCATTGAAGTACCAGTCTGGGTTATCAGCCTTCTTAGAGTTGTATTTGTCGCTCAGGATATTGGCATTTCCTTCGAGCATGATGCTCACCGCCTTGCTTACCTTGAACTCAACATCAATACCGGCTCTTCCGTATGGACGAACCTTGGTTCCATCCCAGAGATATTCCAGATTGTATGCATTCAGACTCTTCAAGGTAGCAGCCAGATTGTTTACATCATCATTGCCCCATGCAACATTCAGTCCTCCACCGGCAAATGCTGTAACATTCACTATGCGGTTAGGGTTCCAACCGCAAACGAGGTTAGAGAGATTGAACATAAAGTCAACGCCCGGAGCTACATATTTAAACTTATAGTCAGCATTATAAGGCTTTTCTCCCATTTTGGAGCGGAAACCAGTCCATCCGCCCTTGCTCCAGAGTCCGTTTATCTGCCCACGGAGTCCGAAAACGGGAGAGACCTGGTAGCCGATGGCACCCTGGAAGTTAGGAGAAATCAAGTCACCAAACTTAGCTTCACCGAGTGTATACTGAGCACCACCCTGAAGATCCAGGAATGCATGCTTCTTAAACTGATATTCATTGCCATCCTTGTCTGTGTAGGTGGCCTGTGCCGTAGCAGCAGTGCCCATAGCGAGCATAGCTGAAGCCATAAATAATTTCATTGGTTTCATAACTTAATACTATTAAAATTATTTCTTAATAACTTTCTTGCCATTAACAATGTAAATACCAGACTGGTTAATCTTGGTAACCTTGCGACCATAAATGTCATAGATAATACCATTCTTAATGCCATCCACCTTTACATCTCTGATACCTGTTGCCTCATCATTATTGACATTAAAAGAAATTTTACGCTCTACATTCACATAGCACTGCTCTGGAGTAATAGAAGCAGGATCCTGCAGATATTTACCAAAGTTATAGTCACCAAAGGTTGCTGCTTTAATAACAAACTTATAAGTATCAGGCTCTAATTCACCTTCAAGAATTGGTTTCGAAAATTCTATCTGATAAGCTTCTGGACAATCTGCAGTACCAGGCATAGAAGCAACACGCTTGAAGTGCCCCTCACGAATTAACGTTTCCCCTTGATAATTTTTCCTAAACAACTGAACAACCTTCGTCTCATCAACCACCAATCCCTGTGGAAGTTCTGGATAATTATAATGAGAATTGCCAATAGTAAAGTTGTTTAAATCTACGTCTTTAATAATGCCAACAACTAAAGGACTATAGAGGAATCCATCATAAGTATAGTTGAAAGAAATAGTCTTATTAACCTCAATATTAATAATGAACTTCTTGTTTTTGTATTCAATTCCAGATTCCTGGTAACTTAAAGCACCCTCTGGGAAAGCAATCAGATACTTGCCGTTTTCAACAGAAGCAATATCTACATGAATCACATTTGCTTTTTCTGCATCTACAGTAATTTTCAATGACTCAATTTCTGTTCCATCTTCCTTACAGAGCTTTGCAATAGTACCTTCTGTCATTTTCAAACCCTCCTTCTCGTCAAAGGTAAGAGTCAACTCATCCATACCATCACGGATATCAGTAGGCTTTGCGGTATATTTCATGTCAATCAAGCGGTCAGGCTTAATGGTCTCTACGAATTGAGTTGCAGTAGAGTAAGCCTCAGTAAAGGTTGGTGCTGAATCATGATCATCTGTAACCAACACATTCTTTTCATGATTTACCGCAAGATAAGCATTCAATACCTTTCCTGCCGGTGTAGTATTAAAGTAACCATAAAGATTAAGCAATCCCATCTGCTTGGTGATATCCAAATCACTGATGGCAAGCTTTTCAAGTTTCAATTCCTTATCAGTAGCATCACCCTGCAACTTTGCAGCAGGGAAAAGGTACTTACCTTCAATTGTCTTGAACGACATTGGTTCAGCCACCTCAAAGGCTGTAGCATCGTCTTTCTTTTCGGTAACACCAACTGTGCCTTCTGCATCAATCTTCAAATACAGAGATTTACCAGCAGGACTCAAGTTAGTAATGTAATACCATTTACCAACTGTAGGCAATTCAACATTTGTTTCCTTATAGAAATTATCAATTGCCTTAGCCAGTTCCTCATCAGAAGGAACATCTGTAGCAGTAGTCAATTTTTCAAGTGCTACTCTACTTTCACTGTCAGCAGCAGGATAACCTATACCCTTCAGAGTAAGCAAGGCTTTAGCCTTCTTCATCGTTTCAGAATCAGAAATGTATCCAACCTTATAGGTCAACACAAATGCAGGATTGTATAACTTACCTAACTGATTAGTGATGGTCTTTTCTGGAACCTCAATGGTATAGATACCTTTTTCGGTAATTCCATCAGGTATGTCGAATGTGATATCTACTTGTTTGCTATTTGCTGCATTTCTTTTCAAGGTGACTGGGATTTTATTCTCACCATCTTTCTTCATGATAAGATTAGCCGAGAAATCCTTGATACTTTCACCATAGGATAAGGTAATAGGATTTACCAACTTGTCAATCTCACCTTGAACTGGATTTGCGCTCTCAAAATTAAGAATATTCTTTGGGGTGTCTACTACAATAGTATAGGTGAGAGCCTTATTGGAATAGCCATCTTTGTCTACAAAGTAACCTTTAGGAATCTGAATGGTATAGGTTCCATCTGTATCAATAGCTTTGTCTACAGACAATTTTACTGTAGATTTATCAACATTCACAAGAAGTGGATGACTGCCATCCGGACCCTCAATCTGAAGTTCTGAAGCTCCCTTTTGGGTCATATCAGAAGCAAACTTCAATGTTATATCCTTGAATGAAGATACCTTAAATTGAGTTGATTCTACGGTAGGTTCTAAAATTTCAGCAATTTCAAAATAGGTAACCTTAACGGCTTTAATAAAAGATGATTCACCGCTGTTCTTGAACATCACACTCTGGACATTATTATCGCCATTACAGTTCCAAACACCCTCTTTAGAATCCCATTTACCGGTTTCCTTATCAACGACTGTAAAGTCACCAAACGTATCAAATGCAAAAGAAACCGATTGAATGGCAGCATCTTTTATTCCCTCTAATAGCAATCTACTACCTCTAAACATCTGAAGAGTGTAGCCATCTTTACTTTTATGACAATAAACACCAAAAGAATTCTCTAAGCGGACAAAAGACAATTTAATTTTACCTTTGGTAAATTCCGATAAATTTAGATTTATATCACCATCACCAGAAATCCCCAAAGAGGAAGGATTTGAAAAATCAAATGTCACCTCTTTCTGTTTCTGTCCAAAGACTGAAACAGAGAGGAACAACATCAGTATTGATAATAATTGTCTCATAATAATACTAATTTAATTTATTTTGTTAATGCATTTCCTTGTCGAACTCATCATCGGCAGTTTTAACGCATAGCTTCCATTCACCATTGATTCTAACAGGGTTGAACATGTAAGCTGTCTTAGCAGGTTCTGCTGTACCAGCTTGTTCTGCTGTGGCAAATACAACATCATATTTTACATCATTGCAACCTTCCAATTGGAATGAATAATATTTTCTTTCATATTCAAGAACAGGGAACATAGTAAACAGACGGCGATATCTTTTCTCTGTCTCTTTACTCAAAGGTTTAAGTTCTTTTGTAGAATCAGTATATTCATACAATGAAGCCAGGACTTTATCAATTTTCTTAGCCTTTAAATCCTTCATCGCCTGATCGCAAATATGTAGCATAGCAGCAGTATCTTCCTTTGTCAATTCTGATCGAAATTCTTCAATACTCTGCTCTCGTGATTCTTTTTTGGATTTACAAGATACCATACCTATGATACTAGCAACCAAAACAATAAATAAAGTTATCTTTTTCATATTTTCTGCGTTAAAAAATGGTTCTTCAAAAGTAAAAGAGGGTGTGCCTGCTCTATAGACACACCCTCAAATTAGAGCTTATAAATTATTCTATAACTTATTCGTGACCGATAGTAGGATCAACTGTAATAGTTACCTCACTCTGGATTTCACCCCACTCATAGCTGATAACTACAGGGATAGTGATCTCGAATGGCTTAACAACGCTACCATTGTTGGTGTAGAAGATTTTACCCAAATCTGCCTCCAACTGAGCCTTAACTGCTGCATTATTACTTGCATAGTTCAAACCAGTCAAATGTAATGGGAATGATTTCGTTGTATTCTTGACAGCATCAGCAAGAGTATGACCAACGCTCAAAGCTAACTTGTCTGTAACCTTATCCAAAGTCTGCCATACACCATTGTGCATATTAGTCTTTACCTTATCATTTCTGAGATCCATTGTAATGTTCTTAACATTGTAGTATGCCCAGAACCACCAGTGGTCACCCCACATATTACTCTGGTTTGCAACACAGTCAGCCTCAGTCTCAGAAGACTTCCATCCACGCCAGTCATACAACTTGATGCAATCGATTACCTTAATCTCGTTACCGTTTGTATTAGCATCGGTAGCAGGCTTAACATACTTGATAAGGTTGATTGGACGAATCCAGCTAGCAACAAACTTGTCGTTAGTTGTTTCCTCAACAACATTACATGTATTACCTGTTGCGATACCTACGTTTGCATGTAACTGCTTGAATGCATTAGCGCGATCCTTAGCATAACCAACAGCATTGAAGATATCCTGTGTGAAAGCATTATTCATAAGCTTAATTTCACCAGTAATAGGGTCGATTGTAGCAATCTCCTTGCTAATAATACCATTACTTGCTCTAAGTGAAGTATTTGTATAAGCACCCTTCTCAAGGTCAAGAGCACAAGTCTTCAACACAGAAGCAGCATCCTTATAGTCATGAACATCAGCAGCAGGTACAGTTACCAACTTGCAGTATACCTTATTGTACAAACCACTATAAGCCTTAGGTGTAAGAGTATACTTGGTACCGCTCTGACCTGTAATCGTTATAGTTTCTGGAACGAAGTAATATCTATGGTTAGGAGCATTGAAGCTTTCCTTATTCTCAAGCAAGGTAGAACGTACGCTACGGTTGATAACCTCAATATCACCACCATCAGATGGGTTTACAACGTCGAAGAATACGACATCCTTGCCATCTACCTTGAACCAGTATGCACTATTCTGATCACCGAATGCATATGTATTGGTCTTCTTGTTGTTGATAGTAGTAACCAACTTGATGTATACATATGGATATGCAGCAGAAACCTTATCCTTAGCCTTGAAACGGATCCAAGTAGTAAGAGTTACAGAAGCCTGGTGATGCAACTTAGCCTCAATCTCCTCAGGAGTGATAACCCAATGCCATGTGTGGTTGGTACTACCTTCAGTTTCAGAACTAAAGAAGACATCGCCAAGTGCATTAGGATTTACATCCTGCTCACCCTTATCCTTCCAAGCAGCAAACTGCTTAAAGGTACCTGAAGCATTCAAATCTGGCTCATACTCATGATCAAATGTCTCCTTGCTCATGTTCATGTTCTGTGTAAGAACATAGTCATTGAACTCCAACCAATTTGTACGGAAAACAGTGTTTGCACCACATGGATTGAACTGAACAGTCTGCTCTGGCCACAACTCATTCTTCTGGTTTGGCTTAGCCTCTGTTGTAATATAAAGATGGATATAACCATCCAATACGACCTGACCCTTAGTATTCTTAACGAGAACCTGTACCAATGGCTCACGACCTACAGCAGCCTTCTCGTCATTAGCTGTACCATCAACCATAGGGTTTACAGCATGGAACTTACCATTGCTATCACCAGCCTCCAAGTACATATCCTCTCTTGTAACATGTCCATCAAGCTTGTACTGAATCTTCTTGAACTCAAATGTAAGACCCCACTGCTTAGCCTTTTCAGGAGTTTCAGTAAAGAACTCATTTATAGCACCAGTCTTAGCATTCAAAGTCTTATTCAAACGAATAGCTACGTAATCGTTCAAATCAACACCTACAGGATCATTATACAAGATGCTCAAAGTTGGTCTAGCCTTCAAAGCCTCTTCTGGTGTATCCCAAATATGTTTTTTAGCATCACCGTTTGGACAAGCCTCATCACCATTTGTTGTTACGTATGTAGTACCATTCTCCATTGTACAAGATGGATCCTGACTCCATACCAAACCATCAAGAATTGTTTTCTCTGGCTGAACCAAAGCATAGTCAGCAACAACTTCCTTACCCTCGTTATTCTTAACACGCAAAGCAACTGTATTAGCATCGTTAGAACCTACAGCAGTTGAGTTTACGTTAAGATTCCAAGGCTTTTCAATCTGCAAACCTGCTGTCAAGACACCTGTACCGTTGTCCATGCTGAACAACTGACGACCGCCGTTCTCACCAGGATATGCAAATGCTGGAGAAGTAACCTCACCAAGAGCAGAAACTGCAGCACGTGTATTAACTGTTGCACGGATTACATTGTAACCAGCAAGATCTTCCTTCTGAACATCAGCATTCCAAGGGCTTGCATCGTACTGTACTTCCCAAGCTGGACCATACTGGAATGGGCTAGCTGAAGCATTCTTCGCCCAATCAGAAGCGGCTATAAATTGATACTCCTTATTCTGCCAGTTTTGCCATCCTGCAGTTGCAGCAACTGACTTCAAAACATCACCAGACAACCAAGCATAAGGGATAGTCTCTATACCCTCGAGGTAGAGTTCTGGACGGAAGCTAAGGCTGCTCAATGTACCTGATAAAGAGATAACAACAGTCTTGTTCTGACCTTCACCACCAGCAACACCGCAGAGAGTCAAAGTCTTATTGTCCTTAACTGCAGTAATTGTAGTACTAACCTCCTGAACGAACTTAACGTTGCTCTGAGCTACCTTCTCACCATTCTTATAGATATCGAAGTAACCGGTCTCTGCATTTGGTACATAGTACTCATAAGATGCGGCGGATGCATCAGTTCCTGGAGCTCCTGCAGGACCAGCAGGACCTGTTTCACCCTTTTCGCCCTGATCTCCCTTTTCACCCTGAGGGCCGCGAGCCAAGTTGTCTGTCTTTGTACCATCCTTATACCAGTAACCATCGTCACCGATAGTCCATGCAGTACCAGGAGCACCATCAGCACCTTTCAAACCATTAGTAATTGAGAAGGTCTTTCCGTCACTAAGAGTAACGGTAACACCATTTGTAGCCTGCTTGACATCAGTGATGACGCTACCTGCTTTAATCAACTTTGAAAGTTCCTCAAGAGTAGACTTGTTAGCATCAATCTGCTGTTGCAGATTACTAATGTCATCATCGTAGTCTTTACAAGAAGTAAATGTGCTTACCGAGGCAATTGTCAATGCACCCATAAGCAGCGCGCTAAAATACTTTCTTTTCATACGGTAATAATTTATAAAGTTATACGATTTTTCCAACCTTTCGGAAGGAAGTTATTAATTAATTCTCTATGTCGAATTAAGAGTTCCGTTTGATGAAAAGAGTCTGCACTCTTAGAAAAGTTCTTCCTCTTGGTTTCAAAGGTCCTCTTAGAAAAGTTATTTTTTATCGTTCTTATATCGTGGCTTTTTATCACCACTCAGTTCTTATCGTCTACGAAATATCTCCAGCCGGGAGATATGCTATGGAATCGCAACCCTAAATATTTGTATAAGAAAAAGTTTTTTCTCAATTTTATTGCCACATTTGCCACACGTATACTAACTTGCTGGTATACAGTAGCTTAATGATGGCAATAGCCCTATTTCTATTGCCACCTTATTGCCACCTATTGCCACACACAAGGTAACCGACTTCGCGATAATTATGCTAAAAAACTGTGTAATTAGCTGATATTCAGTTGTTTTATTTGCTTATTGCTTTTTCCCTGTTCATAGGGGCTCTTGATGCATTGACTGAACAAAACAATGTTTTTTGCGTTCTATACAGCCCTTTTTTCGTCTTTTTATCACCAAAAATAGAAGTGAGGCTTACGTAATGTTTAAGTAGGGCTCACTTGAACTTTAAATGAGGCTTATTTGAAATCCCCAAAAGGCTCTTTTGAACTTCAAAAGAGCCTTACTCTATCTCCCCCTTACATACTGATGGCTTCGATAAGCATATCGTTGTATCTGTCTATCACATCGTCGTTGATACTTTTCAGATAAATACGGGTGATTTTCTCTGAGTTATGCCCCATGCTGTCACTTATCACGCTGATGGGAATGTTCTTCTCCTTGGCGATGGTAGCCCAGGAGTGACGGGCGCAGTACATCGTTACTTTCATCTGCATGCCGATGCGCCGGGCAAACTTCTGCAATGCCTTGTTCACCCTACATTGGCGGTAGTGATACTGTTTCCTGACATCGGTGACTATATTCTGGTTAACAATGCCCAGCAGATGCTTGCCGTCAAGGGAAGGGTGGCGGTCTGCAATCTCTTGCATACAGGGGCGCCATGCTACTCTCAGTTCTTTACCCGTTTTCTTCCTCTTGTATATGAGCTGCCCGTCCTTGATGCTTCCTTTTTCAAGAAAGGCGATGTCAACGAACGACATGCCTCGGGTGTAGAAACTGAAGAGGAAGAGATCTCTCGCCAGCGCTTCCTCCTCGGTGATGGTTGTTGCAGCGACTATTTGATGAATGTTTTCCGCTGTAAGTGCTCTTTTTGCAGTCGGAGTGTTCTTGGTGAAAGAGTGGACGAAGGGGTTGCGGTCTTCTAATCCATATTGCTCCAGAGCTTTGTTGTAGATGGCTCGGAGTCGCTTCATGTAAAAAGAGATGGTGTTCAGCGTGAGACCGCTCTTTCTCAGATAACTCTCGTAATCTTCCATGATGAGGCTGTCGAGTTGGCAAATCTGCAGGTCTTTCTCTTTTCTGAATCTCATGAAGCTGCGCAAGGTGCACGTATATATTTCGGCAGACCGGTGCTTGCCATTTCTGTAGAGTCGCTGGGTGAGTTCCCTGACATATTCGCCCAGCATCGGACAGACATTCGTATCTTCTTTGGCTATTTGCAGCGCATCATGTTCGCTACCTTTCTCTATGACATATCCCAGTGCATTGTTTCTGTTGCTTACTTTGATGACGATTTCTGCATCTTGCCGAATAAGTTCCTGTGGAATTTCTATTCTTAGTATCATTTTTATGTGAATATTATGTTGAATGAAGTGCTTTGTTGTATAACAATTTAGTAAACTGCCAACAAAGTTACGATTAATCTCTGGATTACACAAAGCTTTTTCCGATATTCACATCTCAATGCCTCTATATGTAACTTTTGCCCCATACGCCCTGAAAGGGCAGAAGCTCATAGCCCAGGGCATCACCCTGGGTAATCATGAACGCAAACCTCTCGCCCTGTAAGGGCAAAAGCTTTAAAATACTTAGCAATAATAAAGCTTTTGCCCTTACAGGGCGTCTTGCTGTTTGCCATTATACCCAGGGCGATGCCCTGGGCTAGGAGCTTTTGGGCTTTCAGCCCGTACTTAAACCACTTGCGAAACTTGAGTGAATTCACGTTTTTAAGTAAGCAGATGAAATCATTTACGTCATTTAACAAGTTTATACGCTTCATTGCGTCGATAGATATGACTGCGTTGGGTTAAAGATACGACTGCGTTGGGTTAAAGATACGACTGCGCTGGGCGGAAGATTCGATTTCGTTGGGTTAAAGATTCGACTTCGTTGGGTGGAAGAGTCAATATCGTTGGCTGAATAATATGGCTGCGTTGGCTGAACGAAGTAGCTCAGTTAGCTGAATGAAGCACTTGAGTTATCAGAATGAGGCGGCTTGGTATAATACGATTCGCTAGTCTGTTAGGCGATCCGCCGGAACGCCTAACGGAGGAAAGGACATATCCGGCTCTACGGATTTTTTTATTCTAAAAAATCTTTTTAACACTAAAAATTTGGCAATCTTAATTATTTGGTCTATTTTTGCACAAAAACAAGAAAAGTATGGCAATAGATAAAGTTAAATATTGGAAAGAACTTGCAGACTATGACATCAGAACAGCTAAAGTTTCTTGCGGAATTAATGCCAATGAATATTGAGGCAAGATACCCATCCTACAAAGATGAGCTAGCGAAGAAATTGACTCCAGAATATTGCAGAACATTAATAAATAAAACAAAAGTTTTAAAACAATGGATAGAGAACATGCTTTAATGATAGTAAAATGCTACAAGGAAGCAATACTTCCATTGCTTGCTAATGCGAAAGTATATCTGTATGGTTCTTGTAGTAGAAATGAAGCAAGAAAAGATAGTGATATTGATGTAGCAGTAGTTATACCTAAGCTTAATGGCGACTGGCTGGACACTACATCTTCATTATGGCTTGCCACCCTTAATATAGATACATCTATAGAACCGGTGTTGATTGAAGAATGCAAACCATCACCCTTATATGATGATATAATGCGTAATGGAATAGCAGTATAAAATACAGAAATCCCCCATCCTTCTTTCTCAAGCCGGATGGGGGATTGCTTATCTTTTAGTATCTTGCTTCATATCTCCAGTGTTATTTATAATTTTGTGCAAAGATACAACTATTTGGGAATAATACCAAAGAAAAACGGATTTTTTTCGGTAATCTGCAGAAAACAACATTCCTGGTAGATGTTTCTACACTCTCACCGATATGCCCCTATATATATTAAGGTACAGACCTTATAAGGGGAATGAAAGTTGAGGCGAGTTAAATTAAAGGCTTGCATAGCAGTCAGCAGCCTCCTTACGTGCTCGGGCAAAGTCTATTTGAGCCTTTGCTTCCATTTCTTTTTTACGTTTTACCATGTCTCGCAATACGGCAATTGCTTCTTCACGAGTTTTAATTTTTAAAGCCATATTTATTCATTTTAAAGTTCTACTTCTGTTTGCGTGCAAAGTTAAGCTTTTATTTTGAAAGTACAAAGAAAACGAGAGAAAAAGTTCTACCTGTACGGTTGAAATTACCCAATAGAAAGGGCAGAAGCTCCTAGCCCGGGGCATCACCCTGGGTAATCATGAACGCAAACCTGTCGCCCTGTAAGGGCAAAAGAATTTACATCAACTGCTGCATCTGGGTCTCCGTCAACCCCGTTATCTCCATTACCGTTGATGCATCCATGCCTTTTGCCAGCATATTCTTAGCAATCTCGATACTTCTTTGGCTTTTGCCAGCTTCTTCACCTTTTGCCATGCCTTGCTTCATGCCTTTTTCCATGCCTTGCTTCATGCCTTCTTCCATGCCCTTTTCCATGCCTTTTTCCATGCCTTGCTGATAGCTGTCATACTGAAGGGTTCTCTCCACGCTTACCGCATCCCAAAACTTATCATAGGCTCTGAGTTCGGCATCTGTAAAGCCGGAAATCTTCAAGTCTTCTACGGCTTTTCCTATCTCCGGGTCACGAAGCAGATCGGAAGGAACCTCCTGGGTGTTGGCATTGATTTCCGTGAGGAAACGGAGCCACAATACCATCATGCGCTTGTCGGAGATGGAATGAGGGGTGAACTTAGGCAATTCTATGAAGGTGAAATGCAAGCCTTCGATTACCTTGTTGCTGTCCTTGTCGTGCACGATGCGATAGTTGTGGATGAATTCAGGAGTATCGTGCTCGAAGATGTCATTTACCAAATTGAGAGAATAAACAGGCTGTAGAGCACAGTATCTTTCTCCCTTTTTAGCCTGACTCACGTAGAGTTTGGAGGCATTGAACAGTACTCGCTGCTTGAAAGCATTAGTCCATTCCATCTGCATCTCTACGCAGAATTTCCTGCCTCTGGCATCGGTGCAGAGTACATCTACTATTGTATTCTTGTGGCCTTCCAGTTCGGGCACAAGTTCCGTTGGCAGATACTCTATCTCGCGTATCTGCTCTTCTTCGCTGAGTGGCAGGAGGGCGTTCAGGAGGCTAGCCAGCCGTTCGGGGTGATTACCGAATATCTTCTTGAACGTGAGGTCTGCCTTAGGGTCTAAGTACTTCATAACCTTTCTGTTTTAAAATGATACGGTTCTGTTTTAAAATGCTACCGCAAAATTACGCTTTTATTTTGAAACCAGCAAGAAAAAAGGGAGAAAAGTTTCAAAAATTATGGTGGGGGCTTCATGGTATCAGGAGTTTTATCAAGGAAATGAGCAAAAAAGTTTCTAAAAATATTATTTCAAAGAGGGTGTGCCATGGATTTATGACACACCCTCTTTGAAATATTATACTTCTTTCCTATTCTTTAGCTCTCAACCTTCTAATTGCATGA
>ERZ870052.769-NODE-769-length-12120-cov-3.447563_pt1 | contig 12120 bp, 10 predicted proteins | sample MGYA00520889_ERZ870052 | MGnify/ENA primary metagenome ERZ870052 (study PRJEB32232, sample SAMN07284988) | human gut metagenome | biome: human-associated habitat; material: feces | host: Homo sapiens | place: Tanzania | collected 2014-08-14 ...
TGGCTAACAGTAAATTCTTTCAAATTCATATTCATTAAATCATCTTTTCCAGTTTCTGATTTAAGAAATTCCATTATCTGCGAAGCATAATCTTCTGCATCTGCCTCAGCAACACCTGCTGATACTATTGATTTTCTATAATATGTTTCCAGATTGGCATACAATTCATCCATATTCTGTGATGTTGCAAACAATCCATACATATCTTTTAATACTGTGTCATAATTAGTAAGTGCTGTATTTAATGTTAAATCTCCTGCCGCAGTAGCAATGGAGTTTCCTAATTGAATTCTGCTTTCATCAACAAATATTGCAGAAACCATCATCATAGGTAACAATACTATTACCAAAAATATAGATATTGCTCCTCTTCTTCTGTGCATTAATTTCAACATTTTGTCTCTCCCTATTATTTACTAAATTTGTTAATAAAGTTCTTCATCTTTGTCAGCGTTGTCTCTATAGTAGTTCCTACTTTTGTTCCCTCAAACATATCAACCACCATATCTACATTCCTTATAAATTCCGGGACATCATCTACAGCAACTTCTGCTCTTGACGACAAATTAAAAATAGTTGGATAATCATCACCTAAAAATCTTATAGGAAATTTAACCTGATAATTGACCTGCACTGAAAATGTCGAATACATAATATAATTATTAAAACATGCAACCTTTCCATTCTTATTATCCGTTGTTACATTATTTGCTTTAGAATTACTGAAAAACACTAAGCTTTTATCATTAATTTCCGACTTTACATCTGCTGATATATTATCCACTGTTTTTGATATGTTTCCATTTAACCCTGTACCAATGATATATCTATATGGTTCAGGCTTAACGCTTGATGCACTTGTAGGCAATGTATTTCCTTTACTAATATCATATGAATATGGGTCTTTTACATATTCTGCGCCCATAACTGCATATTTAAGCACTATATTATCTACCTTTGCCTGTTCAAAATACATGTTTCCTATAAATATAATAAAAAACAGGACAAAAAACATAACCGGAAATACTATTGCAGCTTCTACTATCTGCATAATTCCCTGCTCATCTTTTATTCTATTTTTTATGTTCTTTATCCTATTCTTCATTTCGTATAACTCCTTTTAATTTGATATCTCTGAGAAACATATGGTTCTCAGAGATATCAGATTATAAATGCTACTCCGTTACTGGTGCATCAGTTACTGCCCCAGTTGCCTGTCCTGTAATTGTCGTAATCAAGGTATTTAACAACTTAGCAATCTGATTCTTAAATACGATTGCTAATAATACTGCTATACCAATCAATACAACTGTAGCCACAATATTTACCTCTCCCTTTTCATCATGGAAGAAATTATAAAGTTTAGCGCCTGCAACAGCTTTAAGTGTTAATAAATATGACATATTTTCTCTCCTTTCCTCGTTTGAATTTATCCTCAACCGCTATACCCCAAGGTTAGCGAATATCGGCACAATTATCATTATCAGCACACCTATGAACATAATACATGTCGGTATAAGTAATTTACTTGCTGCCTTTTCGCCCTGCTGTCTTACCCTGTGCTGTTTAGAATTCCACATCTCACGACTCTGCATCTTAATCATCTCTACAAGTTCTTTATTTCCTTTTACAACTCCCTGTATTATCGTTGATGTGAACTTTTTAATTTCTGGTGCTGTACATCTGGTTCCAAATTCCGTATATGCATCTATCTCTGACATTCCGTTATTAATATTCACACACACCAGTTTCATTTCATCATATAATTCTCCTTCGCCAGAATATGCTATCATCTCCCATGCTTCTCTAAGAATCATTCCTGCATTTACTAATAAGGCAAGTTTTGATACAACATCTGCAAATTCGTTAAGTATGGCATCTGTCTTCTTCTTTATAGTTTCCGATGGAATTGTTGAAACATAATAATATGCCAATGCACCAAATCCTATAAGCAAAATCAAAACTATAATTTCTCTTGATATTCCATACATGATGAATCCTGCAACTACACACAATGATGCAAACGTTGTTCTCTCTGCTGCATTAACTCTCAAATAATACTCAGCTAACTGATCTCCCTTAAGAAGTGCCAGCTGTTGTTTTCTTTTTCTTTCTGATTTTCTTGAAAAATCCATTTTTATCAAATCATTTATTCTAAATCCCACACCATACAATTGAAAAAATGGATACTCCTTACTATCAAGTGTTTCGAGATACATATCATATCTGCCACTTGTGACTAACATGATAAGGAAAAATAATGTTACTACTGTTCCAATTCCCATTATTACTAATGACTGTATACTTAAAAACATATATGCCTCCCTATCATATTTTTATATCCAATACTTTCTGACCAACTTTTCTTGCAATAATAAACATTGCAATTGCAATTGTTGTAGAAATTATTCCAACTGGTGTTACAAAATTAGCAGAAAACTCCGGACTCATCATTTTAATTAATGCTATAAGTCCTATAGGAAGTACCGTCATGACATTCTCTTCATTCTTGCTAGATGTGACAATTGTTTCTATATCCATCTGGACTTCCATCTTTTCATTAATAATCTGTTGTGTATTTTTAATTACATCTTTGATATCTCCACCTTTTCTATAACAGGTTTCAAAGACATTTGAAAAGCTCACTATGTCAGCTATTCCACTTCTGATTCCCATATCAAGAAGAGATTTTTCAATTTCAATATTATTGTTATTTCCATCAAGTATTATTGCTAATTCCTTAATTATGCTTGCGTCTTCATTGTAGATAATACTAAGATCATCATATGCTGACTTAAATGAGTCTATTATGTTCTTTCCACTTCCTATGGATGTTGCCAAAGCATCAAGAAGTTCTCTAAACTGGAGTCGTAAATCATTCTTCTTCTTTTTGATTATCTGCTTTGTTCTAATAGGAAGAAACATTTTTCCCGCTATTACACCTGTAATTGTACATACAATAACATCCAGTACATATGTAACCGTTGTTGCATTGCCTAAATCATCCTTACCAATTCCGCCATAAAACAGATATCCAATAGCAGCTCCAACTATGAAAGCAATTAAGAAATATATTACTTTCTCTTTCTTTGACATATAATAAACACTGTAATTGTATGTTGGTATTCCTGTCGGAGACTGATAATATTGCGGCTCTAATGGCTCTTTTTTCTTTTTCTTAAACATATGTACCTCCGATTTTATATTTGTTCTTTTATTCCTGAAAGTTTCAACTTAAAATCATTTATCATCGGATTTGATGTTCGCTTTAAACTTCCAGACACTTTGTCTAATGTACTGTTTTCATCCTCTTCAAACACATACAATGGATTAAGAATTATCTGACCATCTTTATAGCCAACAACTTCTGTTATTTCCATTGTTTTTCTACTCTTGTCACGCAGTCTTGAAAGATGAATAATTATATCTACTGCTGATGCAATCTGCTGCCTGATAGCCTCAAGTGGTAAACCTGCCGCTCCCTGCAGAACCATTGTTTCCAAACGGCTTAACATATCCTGTGTTGAATTGGCATGTCCTGTTGATAATGAACCATCATGACCTGTATTCATTGCCTGAAGCATATCCAACGCCTCTCCGCCTCTGACCTCACCTACTACGATTCTTTCTGGTCTCATTCGCAGAGAAGATTTTATAAGATCTCTTATTGTTATCTGACCTGCACCTGATGCATTAGCATTTCTCGTTTCAAGACTTACAAGGTTATCTATACCTGTTATCTGTAATTCAGCTGAATCTTCAATCGTAATTACTCGTTCATCATGTGGTATATAATTAGAAAGCGCATTCAAGAATGTTGTTTTTCCAGAACCTGTACCACCACATATGAATATGTTAAATTTAGCTCTTACAAGCAGTTCCAATTTGTCAGCTATTTCCTGAGTCAGAGACCCATATTGTATAAGTCTTTCTATTGTCATAGGTGTCTTAGAAAATTTTCTTATTGTTATTGTTGGTCCGCATAACGCTATTGGAGGAAGAACAACATTTACACGGGATCCATCTGGGAGTCTTGTATCACATATAGGATTAGCCTGATTAACCTCTCGTCCTGCCAAGCCAACTATTCGCTGTATAATATCTTCAAGCCTTCTCTGATTTTCAAATTTCTTATCCAGCTTAAAGAGGCGGCCTTTTTGTTCAATAAATATATTATCTGGTCCGTTAATCATGACTTCAGTAATAGTGTCATCCGTAAGTATGCTGTCTAATAATCCAAAACCTCTTATTGAGCTATATACCTGTTGAACTATTGATACTCTCTGCTCTATTGAACAATATATATTTTCAAGTTTATGAGCTGTTATATTCTCTACCTGTTCTTCAAGCTCTTCATCGCTCATTTTGCTAAGTGGAAGATTTTCTGCTATATATTTTTTTATTTCTGCTACAATATCCTGTTCCTGTTGAAACTGCATATTTTTCTCTCCCTCATACCCTGTGCTTTAGTTCTTACTACATAAGTCCATCATATGTTCCCAACAAACTAAGCTGTTCTATTACCTGTTTCTGAGTTGCGTGTTCATATCGTGGCGAACCACCTAATGTTTTGGCCTCTATAACATTCTCTAGTAAATTTCCTGTCTTATTGCTAAACTTGTTATAGATTATTCCAATATTATTAACGATTGGCTCACCCGTATTCTGTTCAATAATTGCTAATGCATTATAAGCTCTTTGAATTTTTGTATTAGAAACCTCTGAACCATCTCCAACTATTACTAAGTGTTGGCTAAGCGCATATATTGATAACATTGTGTTATCAACTCCAAATGGTACATCCAGGATTACATACTCATAACCACCCATTAGTTGTAATTCAGACAAAAGGCGCTTTATATCATCCATATGCAACTCCTGCATATCTAACGCAACTTTTGTTGCGGAAAAGAAATATACACCTGTGCTGTCCTGTTTTACACAACTTTCTAATTTTAGGGCAAGATTAGCCTTGGCGCTTTTGAGTGCATATATAATATCACTCATATCAAACTGTCCCTCAGCATTAAAGAAATTATCAGATGAACCAAATGGTTCCAGATTGAAATACAATACTTTTTTGCCTTTCTTGGCGAAATTAACAGCACATGCCGCTGCAACACTTGATGTGCCGGTTCCTCCACAAGGTGAAGAAAATGTTATTACTTTACTACCATCCTCTGTCATTTTCATTTTAGACATATTTTCAGCTTTTTCTGAATATATACTTAATATCTGTCTATATATAAGATCTGCTTTTTGGAATTTACATATAGCCCGCTGCTCCTTGACATTATCTATATCAGGAGAATCTACTAAATATGCAAAGCCACATTTTTGAGGAAGTTTTTTAACATCTACATCAAAACTTTCATTAGCCACTAATACATCAATTTTAGATGATGCTAATGACTCTAATGCAACTTCATAGCTGGTAAATGAGTATATTTCCAACTTATCTGCATATCGTGTATTAAAAGCTATAACTATACGATTTAAATAATTAGTATCTTTTTCTAATATCGCAAGCTTAATTTTCATTAGTCTATTCCAGCTCCTAATTTTATAAAATTTTTATTTTTCTAAATATTACCATAATACCCTCCCTCGTCAATATAAACTGATAGTATTGTAGAAAAGATTAGTCTTATGTTATTTGAGTGCAAAAAAACCCATAGAATCTGCTTCTATGGGCTTTTTCAACGCTTTAATCAATCATATTATAATTAATCATTTTCCTTATTCAATTTCTTCATTATCTTATCCACATCATACTCAGGTGATGCTTCTTTCACAGTATCATATAACAGCCTGATATCTTCAACATTCTCTTCAAGTTCAGAAGCAATCGTTTCCAGAGTTTTTTCTTTCTTAACTTTCTTTATAATTAAGTTAATCATATTTATTTGTCTGTCTTCTCTTTTTGTTTCTTCTACTGCTTCTTTTACTGCTTCTTCAACTAATGTCTTCCTTACCTTCTCTTCATCATAATCATATATACTCACTTCAACGACCTCCTCTCTGTGCTGTTCAAAGAAATCGACAAGTATATTCTCTTCTATGCATTCGTCCATTGCCTCTAACACTGCCAGCTTCACATCTTCCCTTTCAGCTGCGGTTTTATATCGCACTTTATTTACAAATGTCATATAATCACGAAGAGTTTTGCATTTACTAAGGATATCTGCATCTTTGTTAATATTAATAACTCTCACTTTTAATTCCAGCTGTGGATCGTCAACCGGTATCTCATACATATCTGAAAGCTTAATTTCAGCCTCTTCATCAACCCACTTTTCCAGACCATTGTAAAATGTTACAAAATGCGGAACTGGAATCTTTATCATGCTTCTTCTATGAAGCATGTCATTGCTAAATAATTCCCTAAATACATCTGATACATAATGCAAAAACCTTAATGCCATGTTATTATTCCTGCTTGACTGCTGTTCAAACATATACAGGTTCATGCTAAGTAAAAATGAGGCATCATTCTTATATTTCATGTATGAGCCTCCATTCAATGTCGTAACTTTCAAGTCATTCACATTAATGTAATTGGAATTATTCAGTGCATTATACAGTTCAAGTAAATTCTTCTTATCCCTGTAAAGCATACAGAATACATTATCCTTATATTTAACTGCTACATTGTCTCTTTTCTCTGCCATAGATATCCTCCTCGTCTCATTTGCAGGCAGATATCCACGCACATATACTAATATTGTCTATATAAATATATTAGCATTTACGGATATTTAAAACAAGCCTGCATTATTCAATTATGTGTTAATGGGGTTACTGCTGAATGATTATCCAGCATTAGATAAAAGAATTAAATTCTTTTAATATATTAATATCACGATACATTAGATTTGTCAATAAAATATTTTTTATATTGTAAAACAGCTACCCACACCTTCCGGCATGAATAGCTGTCTGCATCTATTTCCTATTCAATTTTTCATTCCTTATACCCAATGTTATTGTTACCAAAACATTTATCATAAGAAATACCTGTTAATTTCTCAATTACATTTCTTGTTTCCTCAGAAACGTCCTCTTTTCTGCCGCCTGCATGGACTCTGTCAAGCTCGTCAATGACAATCTTATGAGTCTTGTGGTTAAGCTTCATTCTGCATGAGAAAATAATACCGATTATTGCAAGTCCGCCAACGCCGACAAGAAGAACACCTGCTATCGCATTAACTGCACTCTGTGGCTGTGTTGATGCACCTGAGACAAAGCCAAATGCAGCAAGAACCTGACCTAAGATGAAGACAATGCTTGCTCTCATAAGCTTTCCAGCCATTGTCATAGCTCCGGCATATACACCCTCTCTTCTTCTGTTAGTTACCACCTCATCAACATCTGCCATAAATGTATACGCTGTCCAAGGAATGTAATAAACACCACCTGTTCCAAGACCAAATATAACCATTACACCGAATACAATGACTGTAATATGTGCAATATGGAATACAAATATTCCAAAGAAGCAGAGGATTGCGCCGATTACAACTGAAAGTGCTGCAATAAATGGCTTTGCAAATCCCTTCTTTGCTACAATACCGATGAATACAGCTGTTGAGATAAGCTGTAAAATACTGCTCAAGCTGTTAAGCTCTGAAACAAGCGTTGAAGGCTGGTTCAGACAGAATACTATATAATAAGTAAAGCACGCTGTAAAAAGCCATTCCGCACCGAATCCAAACAGATACATTCCAAGGTGCTGTCTGAAAGTTTTAATTCTTAATGTTGATGCAATATCAACGAAAAGCTTCTTAATTCCCTCTACGAAATTAGGAATGTTCTCCTCCGCTACATCTTCATAAGGTCTCTCCCATGAATTGAAGTAAAGGAATGTAAGCGAAATAATCATAATTACGCAGTATGTAACACCTGTATAGAAGAATGGCAATGGTGAATCCTTACCAAATATTCCGATGAAGAATCCAGGTATAGCTGCACCTAAGAAGTTAGCCAGCTTTCCAAACATTGCCTTGAATCCTGTAAGATAAGTTCTCTGATTAAAATCAGAAGTCATCTCAACAGCAAGTGTATCATAAGGAATCATAATGCTTGTATACACAAATTCAAAAAGAATATAAGTTGTAAGATAATAGAAGAAATTCATATTCTTTACCCAAAGCATAGGATAAAGAAGCATAAGAGGAATTCCTGTAAGGATAAAGAATCTTCTTCGTCCGAATTTTCTTCCCAGCTTAGTTCTGTAAAAGCTGTCTGTAATAAATCCCATCAAAGGATTAAGAATTACATCAAGATATGTTGCAATTGAAAATATAAGCGTAGCCTTAACAACCGACATATTACAAAATGTCGTGTAAAAATATAAAAGCCATGCCCCGCTTATCGCCAAAGCTCCACTTCCCAACATATTACCGCTTCCATATGCCAGCTTGTGAATGAGAGTTATCTTTTTGTTTTTAGTTTCTGTGCCACTCATCATTAACCTCCGTATCTTTTATATTACTCTATATGTTATATATTTCGTGCTATATAATATATATCAGTCACAAAAATGTCAAGTGTTAAAAATTAGACAATTTTGCAAAAATATGATATAAAATATATATCATTAACATTTGGGGGTATTTATGTTAAACATTACAGCAAAATCAGAAGGCGAGGCCGCTAAGGATTATGTACTCAGACAGCTTGTTTACAACATTGTCCACACTAACCTGCTGCCAGGCCAGAAGCTTGAAGCACCTGAGCTTTGCTCACTTATGCATGTCAGCAATAATCCTCTTCGTGAGGCAGAATTGGAGCTTGCCCAGTCAAAACTTATAGAGATAAAGCCTAAGATTGGTGCATTTGTATCATATGTCAATACAGATATAGTAGAACAGCTCCGCGACTTGCGCTGCGTTCTCGAGGCACAGCTTGCCGTTGAAGCCTGCGATATACTGACAAAGAGCCAGCTTGATTCCTTATATGAAAATGTAGCTTTATGGGAAATGTATATCAAACGCGGTGATGAAGAAAAAATTTTCACACTTGATAAAGAATTTCACGGAAGTCTGTATAAAATGTGTGGCAAAACTGTATGGTACAACCTTGTAGAAAGCATGGCACCACATTTTGACAGAACTACAATATTAAGTTTCAGATGCAAAGAAACAGGTAGAATCCTAAAAGACCATGGAGAACTTGTATCAGCAATTGAAAAAAAAGACAAAGAAAAAGCTGCCCATATATCACAGAGACATATGAGCAGATATTCTGAAAATATTGATGCAATCAGAAAACATTTTCCTGATTATTTTAATGATTAATTGCGGCAACCGCATATCATACAATTAAATACGTGTTGTCCACTTTCCACAGTCCCACACATCAGTTGCAAGACCATCGTAGAACTCTGGCTCGTGGCAGACCATAAGTATACTGCCCTTATATGCCATAAGGGCTCTTTTTAATTCATCCTTGGCATCCACATCGAGGTGGTTAGTAGGCTCATCTAATACAAGAATGTTACTCTCACGGTTAATCAGCTTGCACAGACGCACCTTTGCCTGCTCTCCACCAGAAAGAACCTTAACCTTGCTCTCGATATGCTTGGTTGTAAGACCACATTTTGCAAGGGCTGAACGAACCTCATACTGTGTATATCCCGGGAACTCCTGCCATATCTCCTCAAGACATGTAGTTTCAATTCCAGCCGGAGTCTCCTGCTCGAAATATCCTATCTCAAGATAATCTCCCTGCTCAACATAACCTGACAATGGCTTAATAAGTCCTAATATGCTCTTTAGCAATGTAGATTTACCAATACCGTTAGCACCTGTAAGCACAATCTTCTGGCCTCGCTCCATCTCTAAATTAAGCGGACTTGAAAGCGGCTCATCATAACCAATAACAAGGTCATGTGTCTGGAAAATGTATCTTCCCGGTGTTCTCGCAGTCTTGAAATTAAACTCTGGCTTTGGTTTCTCTGCTGCCAGCTCAATAATATCCATATTATCAAGCTTCTTCTGTCTCGACATCGCCATATTTCTTGTGGCAACTCTCGCCTTATTTCTTGCAACGAAATCCTTAAGCTCCGCAATCTCCTGCTGCTGCTTATTGTAAGCCGCCTCAAGCTGCGCCTTCTTCACTGCATATACCTTCTGGAAATTATCATAATCACCTGTATAACGGTTCAGTTCCTGATTATCCATATGATATATAACATTTATAACGCTGTTAAGGAATGGAATATCATGTGATATCAGTATAAATGCGTTCTCATAATCCTGAAGATATCTCTTAAGCCACTCAATATGCTCCTTATCAAGATAGTTAGTAGGCTCGTCAAGAAGCAGAATGTCCGGCTTCTCAAGAAGAAGTTTTCCAAGCAGTACCTTAGTTCTCTGTCCGCCTGAAAGCTCAATTACATCCTTATCAAGTCCAAGATCAGTGAGTCCTAACGCTCTTGCAACTTCCTCAACCTTCGCATCTATCATATAGAAATCATGCATTGTAAGAAGGTCCTGAATAGTTCCAGCTTCCGCCATCAGCTTGTCCATCTCCTCTGGAGAAGCGTCACCAAGTCCTGCATATATCTCATTCATCTGATTCTCCATGTCATACAGGAAGTCAAATGCTGAAGCAAGCACTGACTGGATTGTCATGCCCTTCTCAAGCACAGCATGCTGGTCAAGATACCCAACTCGCACATTCTTAGCCCACTCAACCTTTCCCTCGTCAGGCATAAGCTTGCCTGTTATTATATTCATAAATGTGGATTTACCTTCGCCGTTGGCTCCCACTAATCCAATCTTATCAAGCCTGTTAAGCTGGAAAGACACATTATTAAAAATCGCTCTGTCGCCAAATCCGTGTGTAAGTCCGGTTACTGTAAGTAAACTCATATCTGATTTCCTTTTCTATTAAAATTTCTTAAAGTATTATAAGTTATGTACATTATTATTGTAAATACCTTTATTATCTGATAAACTAAAATATTGTTTGTATACACAATTTATTAATTATTCTTACATGATAGGAGGGTTAATATACATGGATGAAATGTCATTTGAGTGGAGTGAACATGAGCATCACTCTCACCACTCACATAGTTCCGGTAATTCGCATCACCATCATTCGCACCATACAAAGAAGCGTAGGCGAAAACGTATCATAATCGGAGTTATAATCGCAGTAATTCTTATTCTTGGATTAGGCGGAGCATTTGGTGCTGTTACTGCTAAAAAAGAAATATCTGATATAAAGCAACAGGCGGTAGTCCTTAAAGCAGACCTTAAAAATGTATTATCTGCACTGAAGGCACAGGATGCTGATTCCACATTTGCAGCATGCGATGAGCTTGATATTGCACTTGACAATATTAATGCCACATTAGACAAGCCTTTATGGAGAATGGTCTATAAAGTTCCTAAGTTTAAAGGTTACATAGACTCTGTAAAGAAACTTCTCTCTCTTGTAGATGAGGCTTCTAATGATATTGCACGTCCTACAGCATCTGTTTTTGAAGAATATCCTTTATCTGAACTTAAGGTAGATGATGGTTTTAACATTACTGTTATTAATGCATATCTGTCTCTTCTTGAGGATATTGAGCCTAAGATTGACGATATTGTATATTCAATGAATCAGGTTAATCTCCCTATGGGACTTAATAGCATGATATCTGATTACTCTACACAGATTGCTTCCATGACCGGTTCATATGATAACCTCAAAGAGTTTCTTCCTTTGTTCAAGACATTTATAGGAGATGGCTCTGACAGAACATATCTGCTTGCCGCACAGAACTCTTCTGAGATTCGTGCTTCCGGCGGCTTCCCTGGTTCAGTTGGAACCATAAGAATCCGCGATGGAATTCTCTCAATAGGTAATTTCAGCAGTGTATATAATGTTCTTTCAACTTACACTCCTTCGGCTGCCGCTATAACAGATGAGGAAAAAGAGCTTTTTGGTTCATGGATGAACGCACCAAGAGATGCATGTTTCGATCCTGCCTTTGAAAGAGTTGCTTATATATGGGCACTTGCCTACGAGCAGAAGAATTCTGAGCACGTTAATGGTGTTGTTTCCCTTACACCTGCAATTATCCAGAACATGCTTGGATACATCGGTAATGTAACACTTTCC
>ERZ870052.771-NODE-771-length-12114-cov-25.103763_pt1 | contig 12114 bp, 9 predicted proteins | sample MGYA00520889_ERZ870052 | MGnify/ENA primary metagenome ERZ870052 (study PRJEB32232, sample SAMN07284988) | human gut metagenome | biome: human-associated habitat; material: feces | host: Homo sapiens | place: Tanzania | collected 2014-08-14 ...
TCCTCGTAGATGACAAGGGCAACGACTTCTTCAAGCAGTTGAAGCCTTGGACTCCTTGCAAGGAATGCCAGAAGTAATGATACTGAAATCATGATATTTAAAAAGCTCAGGGCTATCTGCCTTGAGCTTTTTCTTTTTTATCTATTTTTCTTTTTATATATTTTCTTTTATATATTCTATATACTCATTTATTCTTCACTGATAAACTGCTTATAGATATTATAATAGATTTCTACCCAACCATCTTCTATCAGATTGCTCAGCTCATCAGCCACATCAGGATGGGCATCAATGAAGGCAACGAGATCCGGATTATATCTCGTACCAGCCTCAGCACGGAACTCCTTCATCACGGTATCAAAGGTTTTCTCGCCCTTGTAGTTTCTGCCGATACGCTCTGTAGCAGCCTGAAGGCAGTCGCTCAATGTTACGATATCTATCATCAGGCGAACTGGCGACTTGGTGTTATCAAAGGATGCGGGATAACCACCCTTTCCATTATACCATTTATGATGACCGAGCGTGGTATCACGAAACTTCTCCAGTTCGGGCGACAACTCCAGGAACTTCAATCCCAGTTCCGGATGCAGGGTAATAATCTTGCGTTCATCTGCCGTAAGCGGACGGTAGTCATTATTCACTACACTGATGATGGAGTTCTTACCCAAATCATGATACAGGGCAGCCCCATGGATATACTCCAGAAATTTCTTCTTATGGTGCTTCACTTCAGATTCAGTATTGCATCCCAACATACCATTCAGCAATGATGGCTGATATTGCAGGATTCCCCTCATCAAGGTTCCTGCTATCTCTGCCACATGGACAGAATGGGCATAGGTAGTAACCTGCGTAGCCACACAGAGCGAATTCAGGAAATGAGCCCTCTCCTTCGATTTCAGATACTTGGTGATGCGGTCGTAAAACACCAGTTTATTCATATTGCTTATATATGAATTGTCATTCTGCTTGTCTTTTCTATGCTGGAATACATACTCTATATTCCGGCACATCTGCAGAACATTCCGTCGGCGTCTGGCATAGGATATATCAGCCAGATCATTGAAGTAAAAGAGGGTAAAGAAAGGCTGCAGGAAGTTTCTGAACTCGACAACCCCCAACCTTTGATTTCTGACTTTTGCAAAAGAAGCACGATACCTCTTCAGTCCGAGATTCAAAGCCTCTCGGGCTGTGAGCTGGCGCAGATGCATCTGCATCACCAGGGTACGGGCGTAGGAGATATCACTGAGCTTGGGATTCTTCAGATTCTTATCTATGGTTCTTCTCATCATGGAATCTGCCACCTCTTTATCCAGCACGGTAGAATCCGTGAGATAAACATTGCGAAGCAAATCTTCATCTGCCGTCTGCAGTCTATCCTTACCTAATTGAACCATTGCAGGAAGTGCTCTCTCCATCATAGCAGGTTCATTCATTATCGCTCTCAACGAATCCAGCGCATTGCGATATTCCTGCAGGGATTGAAGCCCGTTTCTAAGAAAGATGGTATTACTGAGATCTACATACGCACCCAGCAGGGAATTGATGTCGAGAGGTTTATCTCTCAAACTACCGGAAGTAAGCAGCAGGTTAGAACGATATGCGTTCCTAAGATACGTGGTATCCTTCACCATATCCCAGACAGACCTATTAGCCCATGACTTCAACCTGTTGATGAAAAAGAAGCGTCTTTTTTCGGCAGGCAATACCTTATCATATTCTTCGAAAATACGATATACAATCTTGGCAACAAAAGGGTCGGAAGCAGTTTTGGAGAAATAGTTTCTTCCGAAGGCATGATACAGTTCGGAGCAAGCCGCAGTATCCTTCCTCTCTGAATCCTTATCGAAGTAATCGGTAATGGCATTGAGTACTTCCCGGTTTGCCAGAAATATCTGATGATTCTTCAGCGCACGATGGCGGAAGAAATTCACCCACTTATCATGATCCTTGATTCGGAAGATGCTATCGTTATACTGATTGTAAATCTCTCTGTTCTTACGCAGAATATCAAAGCATTTAGCAAAATCGGGCTTTTCTACAAGTGCCACACGCTGTTGGGCATAACCCGAAAGAGTTATACCGAGTAGTAGCAAGCATAGCATCAAAAATCTTCTTATTATCATCAAATACCTAATCATCATTTTCTTCCTGTTATCACCATTTTCTACCTCTATAAGTTCATTAAGTTAAATTTTGGGTGCAAATATACGATTATTTTTTCATAATCCCATCTTTTTCCTAAAAAAATAGAGCTGCTACCTACTCTTCACAAGCAGATAGCAGCTAATCAATCAACATTAAACCTTTATATCAACTATTCACAAAAACTAAAAACCAACAATTCTAATCTAATACTTACTGACCAAATAGGGAGCCTTACAATATATACTCCTCAGGAATCTGAGGCATTGCACCATTCTGGGTACAAACGTAGGCACTTACCTTGACGGCAAGTTCGTGTGCCTCCTGGATGCTCTTGCCCTTCAGGATGCTGGCACAGAAAGTACCGGTAAAGCTATCACCAGCACCTACGGTATCAGCCACCTCTACCTTTGGAGTCTCCTGGAATGACTTCACACCCGGAGCAAAGACATAGCTGCCGTTTACACCGCAGGTCAATACGAGCATATCGAGATTGTACTTGCCGAGAATCAACCAGCACTTGTTCTCGATATCCAAACCTGGATAACCGAAGAGGCGACCGATAGTAATCAACTCCTCATCGTTAATCTTCAAGACATTGCAGCGCTTCAGGCTCTCGGTTATCACCTCTGGAGTATAGAAGTTCTGACGAAGATTGATGTCGAAAATCTTCAGGCAATCATTTGGAGTATGGTCGAGGAACTGATAAATACTCTTGCGACTAACCTCGCTGCGCTGAGCCAGAGAGCCCCAGCATACAGCACCGGCATTGGCAGCAATCTCCTTGATGTCATCGGTGAATGGGATGTTATCCCAAGCCACACCCTGCTTGATATCGTAAGTAGGAACGCCCTCTTCATCGAGCTGTACCTGAACGGTACCTGTAGGATAATCCACCTCTGGAATCACATACTTCAACTTCTTCTCATCGAGAAGGCGAAGGGCAGTTTCGCCCAAAGCATCCTTACCCACTGCACTCACGGCTACAGAATGCAAGCCGTGCTGACCAGCATGGTAAGCGAAGTTGGCAGGAGCACCGCCGAGTTGAGAACCTGATGGGAGAACGTCAAAAAGAATCTCACCCAAACCTACACAATATTTTGTATCTAAATTCTTTGTTTCCATAATTACACCTTATTATATATATACGTTATAAACGATAGAGAACGATTTTTATTATACTTGCAGATTATAACCTGCGGATTATAACCTGCGGATTATAACTTGCGGATATAAGTGAAGAGATAAACTACACCCACTGCCATGACAGCCACGGCACCAGCCTGACCCATAGCATCGCTGGCGAATCCCATAATCAATGGGAAGATGGTACCACCGAAGAGTCCCATGATCATCAATCCACTCACCTCGTTCTTCTTGTCAGGCATAGCAAGAAGTGCCTGAGAGAAAATCATGGAGAATACGTTAGAGTTGCCATATCCCACCAGGGCGATGGCGATATAGAGCATCGTCTTGCTCTCTCCTACCCACATGCCTACCATGCTCAGAGCCATCATCACAACGCTGATGACGAAGAAAGTGCGGGTCTTCATCATACGGAGGAAGGCTGTACCGGTGAAACATCCGATAGTACGGAAGATGAAGTAGAGCGATGTGGCGAAGGCTGCATCATTCAGGCTCCATCCCAGACGCTCCATCAGAATCTTAGGAGCTGTGGTGTTGGTACCCACATCGATGCCCACATGGCACATGATACCGATGAAGGAAAGCAACACGATAGGTTTGCCGAGCAACTTGAAACACTCGCCGAAACCGGAAGCCTTACCCTCGTTCTTCTCTTCCTCGATAGGCGTACCTGCCAGAAAGAAGGTGGCTGCGATTCCGATAACCATATAGATTGGGAAGAGAACTCTCCAGCCCAAACCGAAGGCAGGAATGCTTGCCATGGCGCCCCACATAGCGATGTATGGAGCCAGGAAGGAAGCGATGGCCTTGACGAACTGACCGAAGGTCAAAGTAGAAGCCAGGTTCTTACCTGATGTAACCACAGAAACCAGTGGGTTCAGGGAAGTCTGCATCAATGCATTTCCGATACCTAGCAAAGAGAATGACACGAGCATCATTTCGAAGTTTTCGCCGAAGATGGGCAAAAGGAGTGAGATAACGGTAACGAGCAAAGACAGAAGTACTGTCTTCTTTCTACCTATCTTATTCATCAGGATTCCCGTAGGAACCGAGAAGATGAGAAACCAGAAGAATACCAGGGATGGAAACAGGTTGGCTGTTGCATCATTGAGGTTGAGATCTTCTTTTACGTAGTTGGAGGCGATACCTACCAAATCTACAAATCCCATGGCGAAGAAACAGAGCATCACCGGGATGATTGATAATTTTGACGACTTTTTCATAATTGTTAGCGTTATTGTTTCTAATTTTCTGCTGCAAAGGTAGCGATAAACGGTATCTTATATGATAAAATATCGTTCATCGACTATCATTTTTGTTGCATTGTTACATCAGTAACACTCTTAGAAACAATAGTGTTATAGAAATCATCAAAATAAAAAGTCCTAAGACATCATAGGATTATACTTCTTCCATCCGTTTAAGTTCCCACCCCTCAAACTGCATGATGATGAGATGGAGTTTTGTACCTTGGCGCAAAGCCTCAACCCTTGGAGCCTCAGCATATCGATGAATCTGTTCTACTGCCTCACGCCATTGTTTCTCGGCCTTGGTCATCGGCTTGCCATCTTCCGTCAACTCACCTTCGACTATCGCAGAGAAATCTTTCTTCGAAAGCACCTTCAACTCCAGGATGTAGCTATGCTGACTGGCATAATGGGTAAGGTCTGGCAAAAGGAAGAAATCACAATAGCCATGATTCAACTCCAACTCTGGAGCCGTGATATAATAATCATTCAGATTCAGATAAGCCATGAAGAATCCCTGCAGGTTTCGCTCAGCCTCAATGCCATCACGCACCGCTGAAACCTTGGCATAGGCATCCGCCATGAAGCGCAATCCTTCCTCCCACTTACCATCGTATGCCATGTCATAATAGTAATCGGTAAGCTGGTTGACATCCACATAAGCCTTTGCCTGATACTCCTCTTCCAGATAACCATAATACTGCTTGCGGACATTATTGTTCGGAATGCCCAGAATGAGCTTGGAGCCACGAGTTCCCTTGATGGTCAACATGCCATAATAGAAAAGAAGACTTGGGAATATCTCTGCCTTTGGAATCTGATACGCAGAAAACGACTCATAAAGCTGGGTAACTATCTGCTCTTCTTCTGCTATCTTGCGGATGATGCCCTTACGCTCTCCATCCAGCTTGTCAAACTGCAACAGTTTCTTCATCTTGCCGTAATCGGTACGGGTATTCGGGTCTATCATCTGACGAGGAGAACATCCGTAATCCATATAATTGCGAAGGTAATAAAGAACCATATCACAATTAAACATACGAGTTTTCTTCTTCAATGCTTCTTCTGCAAAGCAATAATTGTCATACCATGGCTTCATATCATTGACGATGGCATCAATATCACTATCAGCAGGAATACTTCCATGCTCCTTATAATAGGTAAACATCTCCACCACATCGGTGGTAGAGAAGCCCAGCATCTCATCAAACTCTGGCTTGATAGAAATATTCCAACCTATATTGAATCCACTCGTTACATCATCCAGGGTTACAGGGCTCACACCCATCATGAAGATACGCTCAAAATTACCCTTGAACTTCTTGAAGACATCACGATAAAATCCATCGGCATGAGTAATTGCATGATACACTTTCTCACCACGTTCGTTGAGAATGACATTCGTGAAGTTGTCATACTCATCGATGATGAGATACAAATGATACTTGTGCGCCTTGGCTGCCTTGAATATCAGTTCCATCTTTTCCTCGAAATCTTCCTGCGCCAAGATTTCTTCCATCTCTGCCTGATAATATTCTGAGTATTGACGGACAAAAGCATCGAGGTTGATGCTGAGATAAGAATTAAACTTAGTCTCAAGCTTATCGATATTACCCGTAATCTGGGAGAAATCGAGGAACAACACCTGATACTTACCCTGCAAAGGAGTAGGATGCTGTCCTATCCATAGATTTCCAAAAAGACTCTGGAACTTATGGCTCTGTGCACAGTCATAGTAAGAATAGAGCATACTCAAGAATATGCTCTTACCAAAACGACGAGGGCGGATGAAGAAGAGATTGCTTGGCTGCTTCTCCAGCTCCGGGATAAACATCGTCTTATCCACATAATACTGATTCTGCTCTATCACTTGGGCAAAATCAGCTACACCATAAGGTACTCGTTTTACTTGCTGTTCCATCATGATCTATCTTTTAAAACTTATCTGTAAATTACGTTTCATTGGATAAAAAACGTTCATGTATCTTTTTATCAAGTCTTATCTATCAACCTTTTACTTCCTTCCAATCAACCAAACCCTTGCCCATATCATCCAGCTCCACTGCAAGAGCCACGACATTTCGCTTATCAGCCTTGAATGGCTCGACATATTGATTCGACAGGATTTGTTTCTCAGCAGCAGTAAGACCGCCATTCTTGGTGAGTTTCAATTCCAACACATAGATATAGCTATAGATTTCTACCACCATGTCGATTCTGCCAGTAGACAGCATATGTTCCACCTCCACACGGCAACCGATGGCATTGAATATCGTACTGATGACAAGACGATAACGCTCTTCCATATCCATAGAGGCAAGTTTCTTGTTACTATATGGCACATCGGCAATAAGAGCCTTGAGGCATTTCATCGCTTCAGGCAGATTGCCTGTACTTAAATTGGCACTAAGGAAAGCTTGCGTTGATTGCAAATTGCTTAACTTACGCATGGAAAGTGCTGGCAAGACCATCTCGTTAAGTGCTTGCCTAACCTCAAAGTTTGGAAATCCTAAGAAATAGACACCATTCGCATAACTCTTGATGGTAAGATAGCCCGACTGATAAAGAAACAACTCCGGTCCGCCACCAGTTACATCAGATGTTTCTGCTACCCTACCCAACAAAGCGCAATGGTCGAAATCTTGCAAACGAATCTCAAAATCATCCACAAACTTTGGCAACAAGGAGGTGGCACCCGACGATGCCCAATAGTTTCTTATCTCCCTATCAGCCAATGCATTGATGAGACTGAATGGATTATAAACATCCACCATGTTGTTACGGCTGAAATGATATCCATCATAATTGGCTTTCAGCTGTTCGACGGTTTCATCTACTGTCCATCCATTATTCTCTCCCATCGCCTCTATCTCTGGCATAAAATTTTCGGTAATTTCCTGCTTGGTAATACCACAAATGGCTGCGTATGGAGCATCAAAACTGATGTTGCTGAGGTTATTGAGCACAGAGAAGAGGGAAATCTGCGTAAACTTAGTAATGCCAGTGATAAAGACAAACTTCTCGTATTCATCATCCGCCTTCAAGATGGCAAAGACACTGCGGTAGACTGCTGTACAACCTTCATGAGCCGGTGTCTTCCAAGAATGCAGAAGAGGAGCGTCATATTCGTCTATGAGGATGGCAACTTGCTGACCAGTCTGTTCGTAAGCGGTCGTAATGATGGCATCAAATCGATTACCTAGCGAGTCGCCCTCAATGGTTTGGATGCCATATTCTTTCTCATATTTGGCAAAGATGCGATTAAGATAGGCACAAAGTTCGACAACGGTAGCACCACCTCGGCTCATATCAAGGCGAATAACAGGACGAACTGTCCAGTTCTTCTCCATATCCATGATTTTCAAGCCTTCAAAAAGTTCCTTCTTTCCCTCAAAATAAGCTTGAAGAGTATCCACGAGCACAGACTTACCAAAGCGACGAGGACGGCTCAGGTAATTATACTTCTTCCCCCTATTGACAAGATTCCAGATGATATCTGTCTTGTCAACATACAAATATCCTTCTTCCCTTATTTTTTGAAAAGACTGGATGCCTACAGGCAATCTTCTATCGTTCATTTCTTCCACCATAATCCATACTTTTGCTATTCTACTGCAAATATACAACTTTTATCTGAAACCAAGCAGATTACCCACTAATTATTTCCTATTTAAAACAAAAAAAACGAAAAAGCCACAGTTTGCGTTTACAAACTGCGGCTTTTATTATATTTTATCCGAAACACACGTTCCTACCATACGACTTTCTTGTTGCCCATAATATAAATGTGTCCTTTTTGTGGCACAAGGACTTTTCTTCCCGAGAGGTCGAACAGAGTAGGATTGATGTTTCTTGCTATCATGAAAGATGATGCATATATATAATAATAATGTGATAACTTGTATCTTTTGGTGTAAAATATTAGGCAGGGCAGACGCATTAAATTGCGCTGCCCTGAGGCTTTCTTGCATCGTTATAATTACTTCCTTGCATCGTTATAATTGCTTCCTTGCATCATATAAGTTGCGTTATTGTTATCATCCATCTCACCCTTGCCAATTCGCAAGGCGAGGTATGTGATGAGGAAGAGGCTATCTATTACACCTTCGGACCTGGGAAGGCGCAGAAAGTTACAGATGTCATCAAGAAAAAAAGTCCTGAGACATCATAAGAAAATGCTTCATTACCAAAATAAACGTCTCCAAAAGTGCGTTTCTCAAATTTTATTTGTACTTTTGCAGTGTCATTCAGAACTTTGTTTTATTTTTACAGCACGATAATAAACAAAATGTCTGGATATGGCAAGCATCCCGGTGCACCAACAGAGTAGCTTAGGTACACCCTGATAAAGAAGATAAATGATAGTGCTGCGTTAATTAAATAAATCAGATTCAACATGTCGTTTCTAACTCGAACATATCCTTTTAAACAGAGTAAACACTTGCTAAAAGATAGTAGCATCTTTGGCTTCATCATTTGGGTAATTTTATATTTTCTGCAGCCATTTGGACTCTGCTTATATCAAGGTAACAAATGCTTTGTTGCTACATTATTCGGACTGGTAACTTTTGGATGCCACATAACATACGCTGCAACGATATTGAAGTATTTGCATCAAACTATCAAGCCCTGGCTGATCTGGCATTAAGGAGTAGCTATACTCGGACTGATTTTCATCATTGCCTTCGGTAATTTCCTCCTATTCTCATACTTGTTTCATTATACGATTACATTCAGTCTGTTTCTCTTGTTTCTAAATTGGACTATTATCATAGGCATATTTCTTACGACATTATCTATCGGAATGCAATACAACAGAACATTACGAGAGAGAATGGAAGAGTTGTTGCGCAATACAACAAAGGAACAGGAAGAAGTATCTATTACCATCCATGATACTAACGTAAGAGGAAACGATCTGTCGATTGCCATCAACGATCTACTTTATATGGAAGCACAGAAAAACAATGTATCCGTCTGTTTTCTAAAAGAAGGTAATGTTGTTGCTGTTGATATCCATACAACACTAACCCATGCTCTTGAAGAGTTGAAAGAGTTTGAGAACATTTTCCAATGTCACCGTTCTTTTGCTGTCAATGTGAATAATATCACTTCGGCACGAGGCAACTCAAATGGTTATCAACTGACTCTCGGAAATTGCACAAACATCATACCCGTTTCCCGAAGATTTGTGCCCAAGTTAAAGACTTATCTTACATAGTTATTTGTCCTTCAACTTAGTTATTCGGCATCTTAACTAGCTTTCTATCATAAGTTTTAGTTGTATATCCTAAGAATTTGGCAACTCCAGTTTCATGCAGTATCTTTGCGGCATGAAACATCGAATAATACATATCGCATTGCTGCTGACTTCAGTCTGCAACCTGGCTGCACAGACCATCATATCAGGCATGGTAAAAAGCGGTCAGGAACCGCTTGCTGGTGCCAATGTTTTCATCATGGGCACAATTGATGGATGCCTGACAGATTCTCTGGGCAGGTTTTCCTTTTCCACATCAAAAACCGGAGAAGCGTCTATCAAGATTACCATGATTGGTTTTGAAGAATATATGCAGACTACAGATGCCTGCAAGTTACATAATCTTTCTATCCAAATGAAAGAAAAAGCTACGGCAATCCAAGAAGTCGTAATATCTGCCAGCACTTACAGTTTCGGGAAAAGTGACAACTTCAAGACTATGGATGCCTTAGATATTGTGATGGCAGGTAATTCATGCGGGGACATTGTTGCAGCCCTGCAAACTTTACCCGGCACTCAAAAAGTGGGAGAAAACGGAAAGCTCTATGTCCGTGGTGGAGAAAGCGAAGAATGCCAGACTTTCATTAACGGAATGCACGTCCTTGTTCCATATAGTACAAACACAGAAAATACTGCTGTACGTGGACGATTCTCTCCTTTTATATTTAAAGGTATCAACTTTTCTCTTGGTGGATATAGCGGAGAATATGGACAAGCACTTTCCTCCGTTCTCCCTATGGAAACATCAGATGCTGCAACAAGTGACAAATATGGAGTCAGCGCATCATTGGTTGACAGGAACATCGGTGGCACCAAGGCATATTCCCACAGCAGCTTATCCTTTAATGCCGCACTAACAAGTTTGGGAATCTACAATCAGTTATTTTCAGAAAGGCTTGATTTCAACAAGCCTTATCTAAAACTATCTGGCGAATCACAATACAAGAATGAGTTCCGAAATGCCGGAATATTGAAAACATACGTTGGCTATGATTTTACATCTGTAGGACAGCATATAGACAACCAAAACCTTTCGCTCAAAGAGAATAATATCTATGCCAACACAACCTATAAGGCACAGTGGGGTGCTGGCTACACGCTCTTTTGTGGTATGGCAAGCTCATCGGTATTCAACGATATAGAAGATGCGAAGATTGCTGGTGACCGATATTACAACTTCAGGAATGAGATACATCTGAAAACAGGAATACGCAAAATTTGCTCGGATGCACTAAAAATATCGGCAGGAATGGAGGGCTATCAGCGAAACAGCCTCATGGAGTACGAAAACGATTGCTACAAGTTGGATTATAATATTCTTGCTGCTCATATTGATGCCCAATGGAGGATGATGCCCCATGTGTTCCTGAATATTTCGACAAGGACAGAATATATGGCTCATGCCAACTGGCTGTTTATGCCAAGGGCTACACTATGTTATATTCCTAACAAGAATTTTCAGCTTTCATTTGCTACCGGTCGGTATAGCCAGACTCCAGAAGATGACTATCTTGCAACAAACAAGAAATCTCTTGGACAAAGTACGGCAGATCATGCTATCCTATCCATACAATATAAGTCGCCTGGTACACTCATACGAATAGAACCCTACTGGAAAAAATATCAGCGATTGCCTTTATGGGAAAAGGGTATTTACCAACCGAAAGGATATGGAAATAGTAAAGGTATAGACATTTTTGTAGAAGAGCATTCGCTTTTCAAACATCTGACCACAGCATTTTCATATTCCTACAACGATTCCAAGCGATTCTATCACGAATACACAGAAGAGCGAATACCTGACTACGCCTCAAGGCATAATCTGAGATTGACAGCAAAATATTCATTCGGCAAAGCAATCATCGGGCTGACTGAATCGTATGCAAGCGGACGTCATTTTCTTATTGGCAAGACACCACATTATAATAGCGTAGATATAAACCTTACTTATCTGCTAATATTCTTCTCTGAACAACATCCTCGGCCGTACAAACATTTTCGGATATAATACTAACGGACGTTCGATAGTTCCATCTAGAGACAGATTTTTATATATAGGCATATTTGTTTCACTTAAAAATAATAAAGCATATGACATTTCAAACTTTTAAACGATTCGTATTGATGTCAGTCTTCTTCATGACAACATCTGTAGTTATCTATGCCCAGCAATTCACAATGCAGGGACTTATCGGACAGTCGCTTGCTAAACTTCAGCAACCGACATCAGAGAGCATACTTAACCCGCATTGCAGCCACTCGTTATGTAACTCCCTGATTTCCAATATCCGGATTTTTTGAAGTCTGATTTGGGTG
>ERZ870052.775-NODE-775-length-12097-cov-6.858569_pt1 | contig 12097 bp, 11 predicted proteins | sample MGYA00520889_ERZ870052 | MGnify/ENA primary metagenome ERZ870052 (study PRJEB32232, sample SAMN07284988) | human gut metagenome | biome: human-associated habitat; material: feces | host: Homo sapiens | place: Tanzania | collected 2014-08-14 ...
CAAAAATCGTTATATTTAGGGGATAGCAAAAAAAACAAAAATTATAATGGATTTATAAAATAATCCAAATTTTATTAGTAGTTTTGCAAACGATAAGAGTTGTTTGACAAGCAATCCTATGCACATTGCAGAAAATAGCCCTGTTGCCAAATCATTACCTCCATTGAGGTGAAACACTCATAAATCGCTCATTTTAAGCTATTCGGCAGATTTTAGCGTAATTTTTGGAAAAAAACTATTTGTAAGCTATTATCATAGTCATTACCCACAAATATGAATATTCTTCGAAATAATATAAAAACGAAGATAACCATTGGTAATTAGAAATTACCTCTTAACAAAAAAGACAGCCAACAAAGTGACTGTCTAGTGCTTGATTAGCATCATTGCTTCTTGCATTTTACCCAAATAGCTTCGTCACCTATAGACATTTTCATCTCTGAAACTGTAGATGTCGCAGTAATGATGGTATAAGAAGCAAATAGTTCACCCTCAACATATGTGTTTAGTGTGTTTCCTTTCAAAGACCATGTTCCACGACCAGTTCCGAAATATCCTGAGCCGTAATATGAACCATCAGCTTTGAATGTGGCGTAAGTCTTATTGAAAGGCCAGTCAACATACGTACCAGACTCCGATGTCTTTACAGCTGTCATCTCCCAGGTTCCTACAATCATAGACTTATCATAGTCTCCATTGTCATCATCGTCACTGCTGCATGATATGAATGCAAAAGATGCTACCACGAGGGTAAGAAGGAAAAATAAATACTTTTTCATAATGTTCTTGTTATTTTGAATTTACCAATTGTCGTTTTCATTACCAGATAAGCCATTCTTGATGCACTCCTCAATCTTGTCCATTACAACATTAGAGTAGGCATGAGCCATGACAAGTGCTTTGCAGGAAGTCTTCTTGTGAGAGTCCTTCTTGGCAAAAGGATAACATTTATCAAGTGGCCAATTCTGATCAGAACGGGTAGGGATAGTGCCTCCCATTGCACCCATCCAACCGCCACCAACGGCAACATTGACAGAATAGAATGGTACTGTGTAGGTAACACGAACCTTATTGTCCTTTATATCACACTTGATAACAGGGCGTAAATTAACGTTGTAAGCGTTAGTACCACCTGCATGTTGTGCAATACTCTCTACAAAACCCTGTGCGATGATGGTTCCCAATTCCTTGTCATTCAATTTGATGACGGAGTTTGCATCATTGAAAGTTGCGGTGAACCAATAGTTAAGCAACACATAAAGCTGATCTTTGGTCTTGCCTTCAGCAGGGATTACCTGAGTATAGGTGATGGCATTGTTCTTATCCAATGTCAACTGGGTACCGAGATTGGTTGCTGCATCAACCCATTTCTCTCCATACTTTTCTTTTGCGTACTTTTCCAACTCGTCTGCTCGCAGAATTTGAGCATCTACCGCACTGCATACAAACAATGCAGCAAGTGCAACTAAAATAAACTTTTTCATTTTTCTATATTGTTTTGATAAACATTATTCTTTTAAAAATCAAATCCAAGTCTGACGCTAACTGACTCTGTGTCATATGTAGCAGGCTTGCGAGTATAACTCATATCATATCTGCCATTGAAACGTTCAAATGTTTCAAATTCAAGTTTCTCTGCAGCATATCCTACAGACAAGCTAAGCCCCTGTTTGTTATTCAATACATATCTTACACCCAATGAAGCCACCACGTATAGACCACCATTATTGGTAACAAACGTTCCTCCTTTGATGTCAAAGAAAGGCGAAATCTTGCCTTTCGTGAAATTGCTGCGGAAGTTTGCGAAAACCGGAATATCTACTTTACTGTCTCTTACATCAAGTGGTATTTCCATATCACCTGTTTTGTAAGATGACATAAAATGCAAGCCAGTACCAGCACCAAGGAAGATATAAGGATTCACTTGATAGCCATGTGTTGTGTTGACCTCAAAACGACCAAAGTCATAGTCACCAATACCAACAGAATAACCTGCGTCAACATGGCCTTTATAGCCAGATCGCATACTTTGCGCATTGCTATTGATGGCTAAAGCCATTGTTGCTGCTAAAAGAATTGCTATTTTCTTCATAACCTTATAATATAATAATGTGAAAAATCCATTTTCAGAAGGTGACTACTATCCGCAATTATCGTCATAGCACTCATCATTCTCGATGCCTTCATACTCATCACGATCACAATAACTACTATCATGATAGTCTTCATAAGAACAATCATGGTCGCAGCAGCAATCGTCATAACCATCTTCATAGCCACGAGCATAGTTTTCATGGTCTGAAGTTGTATTATTACCAGCGTTGCGATGCGTTTTCTTTTGGCTGTTTGAAACGCCGCTTGAAAATAAAAAATCGAATAGTCCCATACCTTTTTCTATTAATGTCCAACTTCTGGTGCAAAGGTATGATTCGATTGTGCAGTCTATCTGCACTATAATATATATATATAGTTCTAAAAGAAAAAATGCAGATAGAATAAACTCTACCTGCATTTTTATTTGAATAATCTTAGTCTTTATGCATTTTTAGTCTTCATGAATGTCGCAGTAAACTCCTTACATTTGCGCATGTCCTGTTTTGATGATGCAATAGAGTAGGGACTATATTTTTCAAACATGTCAAGACCACGTCCAAGTGTAATTGTCCATCCAGTATCTGTTTTGATACATCTGTCATGGAAGTCTCGGAACTTGTATGTAAACTCAATGCCATAAGAAGCAAGGTCGTCCTTGATGTCATCAAGCTTGTCAATCAAGTCTGGTATCTTGTCTTCCTCTTCATTAGTGAAAAGGTTCAGTTTTAAGTCATCCACAGGACGTGTGTTGATAAGCATCAGAGCAAATTCCATGAAGTTTTTGATTTGCCATGAAGCACGTATATATGGATCTTCAACGGTTATTTCCTTTGCTTCTCTCATATAAGGTGCAAATAACTTCTCATAACTTACGCCAGTTTGTCCCATTCTGAATGACATACTCTTTTCTTGTAGAATAGGAATGCGTGGACGTTTGGTCGGGTGCTGATTCGAACCTCCCTCTGCATTGGCAACTACAGTAGATGTCTCATTGTTTTCTGTGGAAGTTTCAGCTTCTTCAGTATTATCTTCAGGCGTAGGATGTTCTACTACCTGATTGCTTACTTGTTCCAATGTCTCTATGCTCACTTCGAAACCAGTTTTCAAGTTGATGTACCTGAACTTTGCTGGTTCTGCCATGAAAGTTTCATCAATCACATAGAGCTGATCCTTCACACGTTTACGACCTTCGGCAGCAAAGTCAATCAACTCATAGGCCTCCTGGTCTGTCATCTTACCATCAGGATAGATGAGTTTCATCATGCCTGAGAAAGTCTTGCGGATAGCAAGATGGTCACGCTCTGAAAGTGAACCGTCAAACTTCGCATAGTCATTCAGTACAGCTGTTCTGTCATCATTGCGCATATCGTGAAGTACGGCAGCAATGTAGTCAGTAATAAGACCATATCCCTTGGAAAAACTGTTCTTCTTCAACATCTTGATTTCCCAACCTGGATTGTAGAGATGGATACGGTCGAGGAACGCACCCTTGATGAATTGGGTAGGAATACTCTCAAACAGATGGCTGTTCTTCAACATATATGGCACAGTATGCTTCGTATTACCTACGAAAGACATGGATGCACTTGCCTCGTGAGTTCCCTTACCACGGTTGAACGACTTGTTGGCAAGATAGTTCTGCATCGTGTCGATGAGCACAGCATCCACATTACGGCCTTTCTGCTGCTCAAACTCATCCCATGCCACTACATCCCAATAGCCTACCAGTCCGAGAATCTCCTTGTTGCCCTGGATTTTTACGAAAAGTCGGGCAGAGGTTACGTCACCACCGCTGACAAGTACTCCATAAGGAGACAATTCCTGGAACACATGAGACTTACCTGTTCCCTTTGGACCCAATTCCATGAAATTGAAGTTGTTCTCAACATGAGGGAGAAGACGAGCCAGAGTGATGAACTTCTCACGGCGGTTCATTGCCTCAGGGTTCAGTCCCACGGTGTGCATCAGGAAGTCAATCCACTCCTCTGTAGTGAAGTTCTTGCGTTGGTCGATATATTCCTGCAGGTCGATATTTGAAATCTGGATAGGCTTCAATGTCTGGATTTCCCATCTCACCTTGACGTTTTCACCACTGATATAGCCAATGGTAACAATGCACCAAACGCCATTGCCACTAAGCAGTTTGGGGTTCTTACGCACGTAGTCAGTACCGATAGGCACTCCTGTCAATCCCAGATTAGCAAATGTTGCCTGGTACTCATCGTTTTTCTCGTTGAGCACAACGGTCACTTTATCGATGATGCGATGTCTGCCATTCTCACGTATGATACCTTTTACCGATTCTGCTTCAGCACGGTGAACATAGTTGTTTTGGATAACTTGCTTCACCTTTTCCAAACCTTCGTTGATGATTTCTTCATCATCACTGGCGCAATACTGCCCCAGAAGGTATTCCAACACGTATGTAGGAACAGGCAGGCCTCCCTTCACGAGGAAAGCCAAATCCTTTCTTACCACCTTGCCTATGAAGGCATTCATTACTTTCTGTTGTAAATCCATATGCAGTATTCCTTAAAAATCTTGTTCTATCATTGTATTGTTCTTCACTGTCTCACGTACAAGTGGGTTAAGTTTGTCATCCACATCGTAGATTCTAAGCTGTAACATACTTGCATTGACAGATTTATTCAAATTGAGTGTCACTTCAAACACGCGATTGTTCAAGTTTGTTGCATCAGTGCTATTCAGTGTCACTTCCTTTTCCTGGGTTACAGGATCGTCACCATTATAAATACAGCAAACCACCTTGCGCTCCATCACGGTCATGCTTACAGCTTCCGACTGTATCATCTGGAACTTCAATCGACTGCTCACCATATTCAGGTTGTGGCTCATCAGAGCAACGCCCACCTTTTCAGTCTTGTTCGTTCTCTTCTGCTGGCTTCTTATCACAGGAATAATCATTTCCTGTAGTGAAGCGCCACCATGAGCAAAGTTGTAGCCACCTGGTGCAGCCAGGCGGTTAGTTCCGATAGGTACTGCAACCTGCAAAGGAGTAGCACTCTTGATAGAAGAAACCTTGTCAAGTGGGAATTTTACAATATCCTCAAAAGAATCTTTACTATCTGTGAGATAATATCTTGTCTTTTTCTCGATAGCAGGCTCCTTGATGCAATGCTTATCCTTCTCTTCAAACTTCATATCATTATAGAGAAATCCATGATCTGCGGTGAGAAGCACATTTGCCACATTCCACGATGCATGCAGGCGTTTTACCAGTACCGTCAATTGCTCAATGGCTTTTCTGCAAGCACTGATTACCTCAAACGGACTTTGTGAATGTCCGGCTTCATCTATCGTATCATAGAAAATATACACCAACGGGCGTTTAAAGAGTTCACGCATGGATTGTGCGTCGCCGTTCATCACGTCTTCATAGCGTGTACAGATGGCTCCTTCCCGATATTTTCCCAAATGTGCAGTCCTCTGTTCTGTAGTTGTCAGCAGGGTTCCATCCACCATCATATCCGTACCATTCAGTTCCAGCGAGTGATGAGGGAGGAGGGCAGGTTTGCAATACTTGGTTTCCGTAGGGAGCATTGCCTGGTATGCATCTATTGTTGCAATATGCTTTTCCTTTGCCAGTTCCTGCATCAGTTCCTTTGCCACCTCATATCTCAGCGCATCGCATACGATGACAACCTGCTTCACACTGGTATCTGACTCATTCTTGTAGAAATCTTCCTGATGCTTTAATCCGGTCTCAGTAAACCATGCGCCCTTTTCCCTGACGCATGTCAGCCATTCGAGGTTAAGAACGTTAGTAATCTTAGCATATTCCAAGTCCAACTGGCGCTTGGCAGAACTCAATGTCTGTTCTATAGGATTTTCCTTCGTGATGAGTTCGTGGTAAGCTTCAAGTGTACGGCGATAGTAGAGATCAACAAGATAGAACTCTTCTGTATATTTTTCTATATACTCCTTGGTGCTGTTGAGTTTCAGCGTTCCAAGACCTCTTACCTGAGCATAGTATAAAGCTGACTGCTCTATGAATCGGATGGCAATCTGAATGTCACTATCTACAGGAAGCTTCAAAGACAACTCACGCATGCGGTCGTTCACCTGCTCCGGGTCTGCCATCAGCTTTTCTTCAACAATCTCTTTCAGTATTGGCCAGCAGAGTGACTCTGTAAGATAGTAGTAGTTGGCATCAATACCATAGATATTGATGATTTCCTCTTCCTTGATGTCTGTTGCCAAAATACCCATTGCCTGGGCAAACTTATCTGACAGTTGACGGTCGTGTGTACCCAACTCATAGATTTTGTTTACCTGGTCAAGCACTACAGAATTGCTGATCTTGTACTGCTTATAGGTATCTCCTGAAACAGCATCCAATAGTTGGGTGATACTATTATATTTCAAGCTCTCTGCCACGTTTTTCATCTTGATGGCAGCGTTAAAGTTAGGTGTTAAGCCAAAGAGCTTATCCAACTTTTCCGACAAAGCCTTTTGTGCATCAAAATTCTTGCTGAGTTTATACCAGAAGTCAGTACGCTTCTTCTCTTCTGCTATTCCATCCAGAATAATCATCTTGATGATGAGCTGTTCCCATTCCTGCAGCTTCTTCTCTCCAAGATAATTGGAAATGAAGGCACGGCAAACCATATCCTCGCTGAATGATGTACTATCAATATGTCCATTAAGGATGTTGCTTACCTTAGACGACATGATTTCGCCAATGTTCTTCTTTACGAAACTGCGGAATTTCTCAGGAAGATTATACTGCTGCATGAAGCTGGCATAGTCTTCTTCCTTATATTCCATATTGGCTTTCAGCATGTCGAGTAGGGGGAAACTGAGCTGCTGTTCCTCTGTATGTGGGTATACCTGTTCCGGGAAGAGCAGAACCACATGCTTGTCCTTCCAATCATTTTCGATGGCATACTTGGCATTGAACCACGCTCCATCAAACACCTTATATATATAGTCGTCATTCCACTCCTTCATCTCATCCAGTTCGTTCTGGATGATGTTCATCCTGTCGAAGATGAAGAGCACATGAAGTTGTGGATTGCGCTCAAAATAATTGTATATTCTATCTTGTACCATATTCTTATCTTAAACTTACAAGTATTTCATAAATTGTTTTTTATAACTTTGTGAAGCATGTCCTTCTATCATGAAGCATTTCAGCTTTTCCTTATAAAAATTATTTTCAAACAATTTTGTACTTATTTCTTCATTAAAATCTAAAAGCCAATCTATCTTTACCATTTGAGGTTTTGGATAATCAAACGGAGAAAGATAAAATTGCAAACAGTCATTCTCTTTCGCAAGTTCATCAATATAACTATATAGATGTTCATAATGAGAATCTTTCCTTATTTCAGCAAGAAGGAAGAGGGTTTCATCTCTTAGTTCATTCTTATCTTTTTCTAACAGAACTTCAAAACGCTCCACAGGAAAGTTCTCTATTTCATTGTGCTTGATGAAGTAAATGAAATCATACAAATTTCCAATTCTCGACAAAGAAAACTCACGTATTTCATTCCGCAACTCATCTGTAACTATTGAATAGATAAAACTTATTTCTGTAACAATATTTTCCTTATTTTGCAACTTATCAAAGCCAAAGTCATCATAAGTTATATTGGCATCATGTAAAATTTTGACTATGTTAAATATGCATTGAGCATATTCTTGATAATCGGAAGTTGTACAGAGTAATTTCCACAATAGTGCTTTTGCCGAGGCTTCATCAGGAGAATAGTTTTCCAATATTTCTTCTATTAAGATCTTATCAAACTGCCTAGAATGATTTTGCGATTGATACTTAATGAGTACTTTATATAAATCTTCTTTGTTTATTTTTTCTTCCTTAGATTTGTTCACAAGAAGTAAAAGATTTCGAAGAGGATTATACAAGCAATCTTCCTCTCTGAAAGCCAGTATTTGCTCTTCTGCTAATCCACTAAGGCATAAATTTATATACTCTATTCCATCATTGTCGATTTTTAGAGAACGAATTTCATACCCTTTAAAGATAGCTTTAAGACGTTTGGTCTCTATGCTGAAAATCAAAGATTTCAACATGTTGTTATCTAAGGACGTAATTTTAGTACATCTACCCAATCCTCCGAACATAGTTGCTGATGGAGTAGCAAAGCTATTAAGAATACCTATTGCGTTGTTTTCGCAAATAGATTTAAAATAGCTATTGTTATCACAAATGATATAGTTCGCCCATGAAAACATAGACTCACGCTCATATAAGGACATGAGTCGAACAATATTGCTGTTTATAGAGCAACCTCCTTTCTCTGCTGACTTTCTCTGCTGGTATATTTCTTCCCTTAAATGCTCTGTACTTAGAGCATGACTTCCTATAGATCTGAATGAAATCAAATCTTGAAAAATCCTCTTAATCTCAGCATCTAATGGTAAATTACCCAAAATAGTTTCAAGACTTTCACTTGTAGCTAACTCTATTTCTTTGTCAACATCATATTCATTTGAAAGTACAAGTTGGAAATAAACCCCATGACGTATCGACCATAAATTGTATCTGCATATAAAATACAATATATATCTTTGTCTTTCCCAATATAATGGCAACAGCTTGGCATAGATACGATATGCTTCTCTATAGTCACCCAACAGATACAATGCATAAGGCAACTCCAAATCTTCAATGGTATAAGTATTTTGACGGGTTCTCAAACTCCTCAGTTTCTTATTTACATTTACAGAATCAAAGCAATGGATATAGTACTGCGTTGAACAGCCTATATATTTATCAATATTTTGAAGATAATTGTTATCTATAATTTCTATACCATCAATCTTATACAGGTAGTTATAATAAGCTATCTGTAGAAGTTGTCGCACATTTATGGTTGGATGTTTAATAAGAAAATTTCTTTTTGCCTGATTTGTTTTCAATTCTTTTGCCATTTTCTTAAAATACTCCAAACCTGTCTGTAGTCCCTCGGAATGTGTGTTCCAATACATTTTTTCAGGTTCTGGGAAAAAACATCTTAACCCGTCACCAAAAGTTTTTAATTCACTAAGATATGGCTTGATACGTTCATAGAGATATAGTACCAAATCTTCTTTTGATATGGCACTATAATTTTTTATAGCATGAAGAGTTTTGTCTGTGTATTGTCCTATACCAGACAAGGTATTTGATGGATATGCAGCACCATTAATACTATCAAGTTCTTCCTCTGAAAAATGTAAAATATTGACTCCTTTTTCCTCGAAATATTTTTTTGTTATATCATCAGGCGTGTCATAAGATAACAAATAAGCTCTCTGCATATCTTCTGAAAGAATATTTTGTAATTCGTTCATTATCATCTTCAGATTCAAGTCTGCAAAAGAGAAACCAACGAACAACACCAATTTACTTGCAAAAAGGGACTGCACAAAAGCCCTTATCAGAGGAAAATTATTTTTATAGTCAAAATAATCTTTCTCCGTAAGAACTATATTGTCGGTTGCATAATCTCCATGCATCTTTACCAAACAATGCTGCTTTTCCATTTGTGGAATATCCTTGTCTTCCCTAATGATGTCATATTGCTTAAATTCATTGGCTAATTCTTGCTCAACCAAATCATCATAGTTTGTAGTGATAATATGACACGGATTAAGTGCAATAATGCTTTTATGCAATGGATTAGGAACAGCCTTATTATAGAGCAAAACATTTTTGATCTTGTCCATATATTCCTTATGTCCACGTGAATCCTTATACATTTGTGCCAATTTAAGCACATCATTTTCTTTGCTTAATTCACTTGGAAGTTCTTCCATCATAGAACAAATCAAATTATTCCACGTTGGAATGCCGGAGTTTTGTGAAACCCCAGCTCCGACAAATACAACAAGTTTATCTGTCCTGCTTGCATGTTGTATTCTAAGTAGATTTGCAATCTGTTGTTTATCCATTGCGTATATTTTGTTTACTTTATCTTTTGTAATATATCACCGAACTTGGCGTAGTTCACTACCACACCGTCATCGAGGTCGAAGCTGATGGCTTGTTCGGCTACTACCTGCAGGCGCTCGTGGTATTCACGGCACTCGTCGAGTTGCTTCTGCAGAGCCTGCAGCTGCTTGGTCTCTTTGGTAGAGAGTTCGGCACGGCGAGCATCGAGCTTGTCGATTTCTGACTCCAGATGTTCGATGTAAGGGAGGAGATATTTCGAGCGCACACGTTCTGCGGTGTAGGCATTCATGCGATGCATGTAGGCAATGACCTGGAAGGCGCCCTTCTTGGATGTGAAGAGCCAGTAGATAGGGCGGTTCTGATACATCTTCTTGTGGTCTTTCCAGAAGTCCTTCACGAAGTATTGCTCCACGGTCTTGCCGAGGCATTTCTCCACATAGTTGAGGTTCTCCACATGCTCCTCGTTGCCTAACGACACACGCATGAAGTCGGCAAAGCGCACAGAGGCGTTGTCGGAGAAGCCACAGTCGTTTGGCATGAGCGGCATGATGCCGTCGTCGTCGATTTCCCAGGTCTCGCCATTGTATTCGTAAGGAGCAATCTCATCGTCGGTTGGGTTTGGGTGGGCGATGTGCAGCCCAGGCTTGTCGAGGCGGTAGCGTCCGAGCATACAGCCTACAGCATAGCTGATGAGTTGCTTGATAATGGCATCTTCGTGCCATACGATATGTTGTTTGTTGTTTGCTTCCATAATTCTGTTCTATATGAATTGAACGTTTATTCTTTCACTTTCTTTTTTGTATACGACTTGTTTCTATTGCCTCCATGAGCTTCCAAGTAACCGAACTCTGTCAGTTGGCGCAGATATCGTTTGGCTGTGGTTTCAGTCAGACCAAATTGTGTGACAATTTGGTCGGTCCTGATTTCTTCTTTGTCGTCCATAAAAACTATGATATCGGCCAGTTTTCCTGCCAAAGTTGGTTTTATCGACCATTTATCGACCATTTCTTGCTGAATTGCCGTTTTATCGACCATATCATCTGATGTTGATATAAGGAACTGGTCGATATCTTGCTGCAGATGTTCGCAATGCAGTTTCGCCATACAGTTGATGAAGAGTAAGCGTATCCGCGATGCAGCCTTGTACACGTTCGTTCATCATTATACCTTTGCTGCCAAATCAAAAACTTTAATAATATGACAGCAGAAGAACGATACGAGTGGGCATGGAAACGATACCTTGTACGACTCAACGAGAATTCAAAGATTCGTCTGACCTCCTTTCTGAGAGAAATTCATGTCTACCAACGCGGCATGGAAAAATGGATGTATGCCCGGGGGCTTAGCGTCGGTGAAACGAAAAGACAGATACGCGAGTCCCAGAACATGGCAAAACACGAACGGCTGCTTCCGTCTTCCGACACCACCGGTGCGATGTTCCTGCCGGTAACGGCAGACGGTGCGGACGGTTTTGCCGAAGCCGCAGACCTGATGTCCGGAATCAGCTTTATTTTTCCGGACGGTACACAGGTGAACATAAAACATGGCAGCGCACAAGCCGTCATGTCATTCCTCAGGCTTTATCAAATGGAGGGTCTTCCATGTTTGGACTGAACGACGGAATGCGCTACTATGTCTGCCAGCGCTATGTTAGAATGAACATGGGGATAAACGGTCTGTACAAGCTGGTGTCGCAGGAGATGGACCTGCCTCCGCTAAGTGGGGCTGTGTTCATCTTCTTCAACAAGAACCGGCAGCAGGTAAAGCTCCTGCGTTGGGATACGGACGGTTTCACACTGTATCAGAAGCGGCTTGAAAGAGGTACCTTCGAGATACCTTATTTCAATACCGGCAAGAAGGCCTGCGTAATGCCCTACAAGACCCTGTCCGCTATAATGAGCGGAATATCGTTGAAGTCGGTAAGATATCGCAAGAGGCTGAACATTGGCAGCACCTTGTTTGTAAACACCTGATAATCAGTGATATTATCATCAAAATACATGATGTTTTATTTGGTAGTCTCGTCTTTTTTTCGTACCTTTGAAGTATGAATAAAGACGAGATTATTGCATTGTTGCAGCA
>ERZ870052.777-NODE-777-length-12078-cov-10.381218_pt1 | contig 12078 bp, 8 predicted proteins | sample MGYA00520889_ERZ870052 | MGnify/ENA primary metagenome ERZ870052 (study PRJEB32232, sample SAMN07284988) | human gut metagenome | biome: human-associated habitat; material: feces | host: Homo sapiens | place: Tanzania | collected 2014-08-14 ...
CCAATGGGAATCGTGCCGCCGTTGTACTTTCCCTTCAGAACATTCTCGGTCATGCCGCGCACAACTTTTTCAGAAAGCTCTGCCGAGTAGTATTCAGCCATGCCGGTGAGCATACTCTTGACCATAATACCCGCTGGGCCTTCCGAAATCGGCTCAGTGGCCGATACCAGCTTGACATGGTTTCGCTCCAACTGGTACTCATAGTGTGCAGAATCGTAACGGTTACGGGCAAAGCGGTCAAGTTTCCAGACCAGCACAATGTCAAACAACCGCTTTTCACTGTCCTTGATCATCTGCTGGAAATCCGGGCGGTTGTCGGTTTTAGCGGAAAGGGCACGGTCAATGTAGTGCTTGACCACGGTGATGCCGTTCTTTTCCGCATAGGCAGTGCATTCCCGAATCTGACCTTCGATGGATTCTTCGCGCTGATTGTCGCTGGAATAGCGGGCGTAGATTACGGCGGTCATGGCAGGCACCTCCATTTATACGTCATTGAACGGCAATACGTTCATCAAAGCAGTAATTCGTATAATGTATATACCACATTTTGAGTGAGAATGCAAGATAAAATTTTATTATTTGCAAATTTTGGGACGCACATGGCTGCGTCCTTTTTTCTATTGGCATTGTCAGTTGCGAAGTGAAATCTACCAGATACGAACTTTCTCTTGCCGTCCTAATTTTACCGTGCTATTTTCATGCAGCTAAATGTGAAAACGATACCACGGAAAGTGAAGGAAACTATGAAGCGGTTAAAACGATTGATCTGTTTGTGTCTGGCAGGCTCCTTTATGGCACTGACCGCATTTGCAGCACCAGCCAACGCAATCCAGACACTCCCCACCCTTGAGCCCTCATCGGATGCAGTTTCCGTTGTGGATGAGATAACAGCGGATGATTGGTTCGATGATCTCAGCACTTCCTTTGAGCAGGAGGCTTCCTCCACAGAAAGCATCTGGGATGATATCTTTGCCGATGACATCTGGTCGGCCGAGGAAATTTTTGAGGATGATTCGGATATTTCGGACGATTGGGAATATGGCACCACAGACTTTGTGGAGTTCGCCGAGAAAACCGACCTAGATGATCTGCTGGATATTGACGAAGAACAGACCTCACTGGACGAGCTGCTCTCGCAAGCTGAGCCCGATGCGGATGATCTTCTGTCGATTGATCCTGCACCTTCATCGATGATTGGCGGCAAGCTGGATGGGGACTATGCCTACATCTCAGAGGCCGGATTGGTCAGCGACCCCACAACTAAGTCGGGCTATGCCATTTCAACCGGCACAAGCCCTTGGGATGAAAACAGCACTACACCGGGCAACGATGCCACGGAGAACGACAATATCGTTCGCAGTTTTGACATTGTAAATTATACGACATGGTTCCGCAGCAAAGTCCGGGCAGGTGCTCCTTACAGTGCGTATGAGACCGGAACGCTCTGCTTTGAATTTGTTCTGCCGGGCGATTCATCCTCAATTCAGTTTGAAGAAGGTTCAATGGGCTGGCTCACGGCCAAAAAAGAAGCTACCTACGAAATCACCGCAGGCATCTATGACGGAAAGCTCTGCCAGATCCTGCGGGGCAGTTATTTATGGGAGCCTAGTGTAGATAATCCCTCTGCCATCGGCGAAAGCTATCAGGAGCTGAACATTGCCCTTCGTGTGCTGGCCATGCGCAACAGAGAGATCGTGCAGCCGCTGTTCACCTATTGGCTGGAATTCAACGACGTGCCGGCTGGTGGCACCGTGACCGGAAGTGAGCAGCGTTGCACAGAGCATCTGGAGCCAGAATACAAAACCATCACTCCACCGGTGATCACCGTGACCGCCACACCGCGCTACAACATCCAACTGAAAGCGGCCGATACTCGTGCTTCTTACATCAGCAGTTTTGATTTTTCCACCGGCAATTCCTACGCCATGAATCCGAATGCCGGCGATGTCTACGGACGTATCAGCGTGATCGGCATCACCATCCAGTTGATGGGCAAGGATGCAGAACACGGTCTGCGCGGCTGTGAACTGCCGGATGGCAACGCACTGTCCTTTACGTTGAATCTCTCTGACGAATATCTGGGCAACGATGGGCGTATCCACGATACCACAGACACCTATACTCCGCTGGTATGGAGTCTGGAAGGCAACGATAAAAACGACCACACGAAACATCAGTACGATGGACGTGAAATCACCGGAAAATACAAGCTGGCCGCAGGCGGCGCACCGTTCAATGTGCTGGACGGTTACACTTATTCCAGCTGCGCAGATGGCGGCGCTTGGACAGGCGAACAGTCCGGAAGCACAGTCAATATCACGGTCAGCGACTATAAAATCGACCTGAACCAGCTGCCCTATACGGATGCCAACACCAATGCCAGCCGGGTGGTCTACTATGACCCTGCCACCGTTAAAAACTACTGGGACATCCAGACCGCCTGTTTTTCTGCCGGTGAATTGTGGGTGGTGCAGCCCTTCTTCACCAAAGACGGCAAGTATGTTGTGGATGAATTTGGTACTGGCACGTTCAATCTGACCATTACAGACAGTTATTTGCACATCACCACGGCCAGCGGCCAAACTGCTTGGGATCAGGAAAAAACAACGGATGACCAGCTGGTTCTCCCCTATGAGTTGGAAAAGCCCGGCGATATCGACCATTCTGTGACCTACCAGAAATACGGCGAGGTCAGCTACGGCAGTGCGTTGACCGATGGCAGCTACGAGGACGGCAAGGACTGGATCGTGGCTGGAGGACAGCTTGGCATTCAGGCCATGCTGAAGCACAACACAGCAGAGGGCATGAACACCGGCACAGCGTACGATGATCTGGTCAAGTTCGACGATGCCTTCTTTGAGATTGAAGGCATCCAGACCGGCAGCAGTGCCGGTCTGGAAAACATGACTCAGACCTTCCTCTACGGCGCAAAACCGAATGGAAGCGGCTGGAATCATGCTGGGCTGAAGCCGGGAGACGTTGGTTATGATGATGAAATGATCAACGCCACCGCTGATGACCTGATCTTCTTTACCTCCTTGGAAGCGTTGAAAGCCGCCGGGTATACCTGTGTGGCAGTTCTGTGGGAAGCACGCGGCGTAGCCTCCCCGCAGTCTACCAACTGTTACTTCTCCCTGCAAGGCCATGTTGCGGATACGGCACAGGCAAACTGCGTTTATATGGTAACGCACTCGGCACAGGCATGGAACAAAGCCAATGTGCAGGCCGCTGCCGCCGAATATTTTGGTGTAGATGCTGCGGCATTGACCGATGACCAGTATGCTGAATATATGAAAACCGCCTTTCCCAGCCGGGCGGACGGTAAGCAGCTCTCCTATGAGAAAGACTATCCGGCTGCTTTCTGGGTGAACAATGCAGAGACGGACAGCGGTCTTTCCAGCTATATCAAATCCGAATATGACGCTGACGGTTATACAGGCGGCTCCGCAGGTGTGAGCCACGGTGACTCCTGCCTTGTGGTGCCTTATGTGACCCAAATCACCAAAAAACCAATGCAGACTACCAGCAGCGGTGCGGAGAAGCTCTCCTATGATATGGACGCCAACCAGCGCGTTGCAGATTACGCTCTGCACCTTTCCGTTCTGCGCACCGCTGGGGAATCCAACACCGAGGGTGCACAGATCATCACCGACCTGTACCTTGAAGATACCCTTCCGCAGGGGCTGACCTACATTCCGGGTTCTGCTTACTGGGGTGGAACCTACCAGCAGACAGCAGAAGGCCAGCAGGGAACGATTTCGGGCGGCACTGCCATGGAGCCAGAGATTACGGAAAACGGCGATGGCACCACCACGCTGCACTGGATTCTGGAAAATGTGACCGTTACAAATGAAGAGGTTACGGTTTTTGATTCCATCTACTACTCCTGCAAGATCGGCACCCCCAAAAATGAAGATACTGATGTCAAAAACAACGACCAGCTTCTGAATCAGGCAATTATCTGGGGCAGTAACGAACAAAAGCGTGATTTTACAGCTGCGAACGGAAATCTGGCAGAAATGAGTATTCAAGTCAGCAAGAACAATGCGGTCAGCTTGTCCAAAACAACTACCACTCCCTTTGTAGAGCAGGGCGACCCGATCCAATTCACCCTGAGCATCGGGAACAATGCTGCCAATACCATGAATATGATTGCAGTGGACAGCCTGCCCTACAATGGAGATGAAGCAGGTTCTTACTTCAACGGAGAATGCTTGGTTACCAGTCTGACGGTTCAGACACCCGGCTTGCTGGACAAAATCACCCTTTACTACACCACCGCCGAATCCGAACGTGGAAAGACCAGCGCAGATTATGGTTTTGCAGATTTTGAAGACAGTTCTATCTGGAAAACGTTGGATGTAGACTCTGTGACTGGAGAGGTTACTCTGCCAGAGGAAGCTTTTGCACCGGTCATCCTTGCGGCGGTGGGTGCACTGCCCAGCCATCAGACGCTCAAAATCGACCTGACGATGGAACTGCCCTATGGACAGGTCGGCGACAAGGTCATCAACCGCCTTTCCTGCGGCGACCTTGAAACTGGAACGACTGTTGAGGTCACCGGCGAGCCGCCCTACACCGGGCTGCACCTGCCGGGTGGTGCGAAGATGCTGATTTCGGCTCTGCTGCTGGCCCTGCCGTTGGTCGGAACGGAGACCATTCGCCGCAGAAAGCGTGGCAGCCGATGAAACTGCAGTGGACAGAAGACTTGTTCTTTCTCGCCCTGAAATTGGCCTTGATCGGCCTTGTATTGGCCGTCATGCTGCTGTGGGTGTTCGGGGTGGTGCGCTGCACCGACAATGCCATGTCTCCTGCCTGCAAAGACGGCGACCTTGTGCTGTTTGACCGCATGGCAGATGACTATCTGGAGCGGGAACTTGTGGTTCTGGAAGTCAACGGCAAAACCCAGATCCGCCGTATCGTGGCGGTTCCGGGCGACACGGTAGAAGTTACCGAAGAAGGGTTATTCCTCAACGGATACCGCCAGCAGGAAGCCGACATCACCACCGACACCCTGCCCTACGAAGAGGGCATCCGCTACCCGGAGACGCTGAAAGCGGGCGAATATTTTGTGCTGGCCGACCACCGCACCAATGCGGAGGACAGCCGCATCTACGGCCTTGTGACAAAAAAAGAGATCAAAGGTACTGTTATTACTCTTCTGCGCCGCAGAGGGTTTTAACCATACAAAATGATGAAAGAAAAGAGAGGGTAAATAATGAAACTGATGAAGAAAATGATCGCGGCTCTGACCCTGACCGGTCTGCTGGCTGCAAGCCTTGGCCTGTCTGCTTTTGCAGATGATGCCGCCAATGTGGCAACGCTCACTGAGCAGCAGGTCACCAAGCACCTTGTGATGGCCGAAAGTCTGGATGTTCCTGATGCAGAGTTTTCTTTCGCAGTAACTGCTGTCACCGCAGATGCACCGGCTGTGACCATCGGCAGCATTTCTTACAGCAGTGCAGATGACAAGGGAACCCTTTCCACTGAGGGCGTTTACACCGTGGATAAAAGTGCTGATATCACTTTCGGCACCTTTCCTCACGCAGGCACTTATGAGTACACCGTAACGGAAACCACTGGCAGTGCAGAGGGCATCACATACGACAGCACCAGCTACACCATGACAGTCTACGTTGCCAATGGCAGCGATGGTGCTTTGGCGGTTCAGCGCATTATCGTGGAGGCTGACAATGGCAAGCAGTACGAACTTTCCTTCACCAATACCTACTGCAAAAACGGCAGTCTGACCATTACCAAGAACACTGAGGGTGATCTGGCCGATAAGACCAAGGACTTTGCGTTCACCATCACCTTTATCAAGTCCGGCACCGAGAGTGACAGCGTTACCTCTTATACCGGTAAGATCGGCGAAGAGCCCATTGAATGCACTATCGGTCAGGAAACCTCCTTCTACCTGCACGATGGCGAGAGCCTTGTCTTTGATGATCTGCCCGTTGGCACCCGCTATGTTGTCACCGAAGCTGCCGCCGCAGATGGCTACACCCCCAGCGTGAGCGTCATTGAAAACGGTGAACAGACCGTTACCAGCAACACCACCGCTGAAGAAAATGCACTGTCCACTGCAAATGCTGGTTTCAGCAATCTGGTAGGCAAAAATGAAAACAGCGTTGTGTTCACCAATACTTACGAAGATGTGCCTGTCACCGGTCTGGTGCTGAAGAACCTGCCCTTCCTGATGCTCATCGTTCTGCCCGCACTGGCTCTGATCCTGCCGGTGGCTGCAAAGTCCCGGATGAAGAAGCGGAATCACTGATGCACTTCGTACTTCGGCTGCTGGACGCCCTTTTGGATGTTTTCATTGTTCTGTTTGTACTGGCTGCTGCCGGTCTTGGGGCGTATGCCCTGTGGGATAACCAGAACATCTACCAAAATGCGGATGCCGCAGTCTATGCGGCCTACCGCCCTGCCGAAGAAGAAGCTGACGGAGAAGATGGGCTGGCGGAACTGCGTGCTGTGAACCCGGATGTCGTGGCATGGCTTCAGGTCGATGACACCCAGATCAACTACCCTGTTGTGCAGGGCGAGGACAACAACCGGTATGTCAATACTGATGCCGCCGGGGATTACTCCCTCTCCGGCAGCATCTTTCTGGACTACCGCAACAAAGCCGATTTTTCCAGCCGCAACAGCATCCTCTACGGACACCACATGGCAAAAGGCACCATGTTCGGCCAGCTGGACGAATATGGTGACCGCAGCTTTTTTGATGCACACCGCACCGGCTCGCTCTATTACAATAACGCATGGCATGGCATCACGTTTTTCACATTTTTGCAGGCAGATGCGTATAACACCATGCTGTATGACCCCAGCCTGACGCAAAGCGGAAGCATCGAAGCATTCTGCGATTATCTGCGCAGCCATGCACAGTATTTTGAAGAACCCGACCTTTTCCCGGAAGCACGATTTATTACGTTATCCACCTGCCGTTCCAACGGTGCTGCCAATGGCCGCTATCTTCTGATTGGCATCCTGCACGAAACAACCTGAAACAGTAAAGGACAATTTTTTATGAACCTCACTCCCATTAAAATGCCCGCTGCTTACGCAGCGATTTCCGAAGAAGAGCTGTGCTATCTTCAGGGCGGTTCTGACAATGACGCATGGACGACCTTCCTGAATATCGGCAAGACTTTCGGTTACATTGCCTACATTTTTGCCGGTATGAGTTCCATCATCAACAACGTCAATACCATCAACAATGCGTTTATCAACCTGAACAATATGCTTTCGCAGTTCTGATCCTGAACGCCCCCTATCCTTCATAATGCCATCCTCATAGCAATCCCTCATATATTCCCACACAAAGATGACCCGAAGCCGTACCGCAAACAGCTTCGGGTCATCGGTATTACTGAGGAATAGGAAGCATGACATTCAGGGTGAAAATATCCTGTTCGAGCTTTGCGGTCAACTGTCCGTTGTACTTTTCCACAATTTCCCGGATACTTCTGGTTCCGTAACCATGTTCCTCTTTTTGGGCTTTGGTCGTAATCGGAAGCCCCTGCTCAAAGGTCAGCGCGTGGTCGCAGTAATTGCGCAGACAAAGCAGTGCAAGGCCTCCCTTGCGGCGGATGTTGACCGAGAGAAAACGCTTTTCCGGTTCCGGGATAGAGGTCAGACATTCCACTGCATTATCCAGTGCATTGCCCAGCAGGATATATAGATCAAACGGATCCATAAAATCCAACGCCGCCCCATCTGCCATGCAAGTCCACTGGATGCTGCGCTGTTCGCAGCTGTTCCATGTTTTGCTCAATAGCGCGTCCAGTGTGTTGTTTCCGGTGTTGATAGAGGCATCGTACCGGCTCACAGCGGTTTGCATTTCCTGTAAGAGCGGCCCGCTCCGGTCGGTGCAGCCCTCCTGCTGCAAGGCGGCGATCAAGTGTTTCAGATCGTGGCATTTGTGCCGGATGGTTTCTACCGATTCCTGAAAGAGCAGAAACTGTTGATATTGCTGCTGCCGCAGCTGGCTTTCCATGGCCAGCTCCCGGCGGTAGCGGCTTTGGCGGAAGATCAGGACCTGTGCCACCAGAAGCGAGGCCGACAGCAGCATATCATACAGCAGTATAATGCGGAGCAGCCCGGTTTCGGCACTGGTAAAGCCAATGCTTGCCAATGTGCCAAGGGTGCGGCCAATAAACAGCACTGCGATCATATAGCCCAGTGCTGCCCAGCAGCTTTTCGGTTCCTCCCCCTTGACCAGAATGCGTTTTGCAATCAAACGGTAAAACAGCAGACTGTAAAGAATAAGGATCAGAAGTTCCAGCCAGAAATCCTCCGGGATACGGGGCGACCTGCCGCGATGTGCAGACGCCGGGCGAAAAAACACAAAGATGGTATAGGCAAGGTCTTGCGTCAGATAGGTGCAGGCTGCACAGTAAGCAGCGCGCAGCAAACCGATGTCGCAGCAGACCGCAAAGAACGCTGTAACGACCAGAAGATACAGCAGCATCTCTACACCGGAAGCAGCCGCGATGGCGGCCTCTGTCCCCGCAGAAAGCTGCCGTGCCGCAACAGATGCCCAGCTATGAAATGCCGACAGCGGTATTGCACACAAAAGGCAGAAAACTGCGGAGGTGCCCAATCGGACAGAAAAGTTTTTGCGCTTGGGCAGCGGCTTCATAAAGAACGCAGCCACACAAAGGCAGCACTGCAACAGTCCGGGTGTGAAAATATAGGAAAGCATTACAAATTTCCCTCTCCGGCGCAGTACTCCGCAAGCGCCTGCACAAAGTTTTTGTAGTAGGTCCGGCTCATGGGAAGTGCCCGCTCTCCCAGAAAAACACTGCTTCTATCATACCCGGTCACATAATGCAGATTGACAAGGTATGCCTGATGGCACCGTGCAAAGCCGGAATCCGTCAATTCCTGTGCCAGCTTTCCCAGCGATTGGATCCCGGTGGTATAAAGCATCTGTTGTTTCGTGTGGTAGCAAAGAGTGTGATCCTGCACTTCCACGTAGAATATCTGTTCCGGCAACAGTTTGATCTGCCCCTCCCGGCTGCTGATCAGGATCGGTCTGTGCTGCCGGAATGCCAAAATTTCGCAAACCTGATCCAGCTTTGCGGCAAACGCATAATACTGAACCGGCTTCAGCACATAATCCAGCGCACGGACAGAATAACCTTCAATGGCATATTGCGTCAATGCCGTGATAAAAATGATCAGCACATCCGGATCAGCCTTCCGAATCTGCCGGGCGGTGTCCATGCCATTCAAGAGCGGCATTTCAATATCCAGCAGGATCAGGTCCCATATTGGGCGGTAGCCGGCAACAAACTCCATTCCATCCTTAAAACGAGAATATCGGACTTGTACGGAATGCTCTGCTTCATAGCGTTCCAGATATGTCTGCAAAACAGCGCTGTTTGCGTCCTGATCCTCTACAATGGCAACACGCATGAAACCCCTCGCTTCCCCTAAATAATATCCATTATAGCATAATACCGCAAAATTGTGAATCATAGAGCAAAAGGCCGACAGGCTCTCTGCGACATAAAAAAGCAAATCTTTGAAAGGAGCGTTTTCTATGGCATTTTCAGACTCTTATGCGTGGGCCGGCACTGCGCTTTTGTTGTTGGAACTATTCCATTTTGGTATGCAGCGCAAATTGTATGATCAGCGTACCCGGCTGTTTATACTGTTGCTCTGTACCTCACTGCTCATCTGCATCAGCAGCATCGTGCTGACCAGACGGATTTTGGCGGGCTGCGTAGCAGAGCCTCTGGCGCAAGTTATGGCTGCTGTTACTTATTTTGCACAACTTGTCATGCCCTATCTGTTGTTCCGCATGAACTTTCAATTTGCACGAAAGTCCTCACATTTTAGCATCCGGCTTGCTGCTGCACTTTTTGCGGGAAGCAGTCTGGCCGCACTCAGCAACCCGTGGACCGGAATCATTTCCTACCCCGGACAGGATGGTCTGCTTCATGTTGGAAAAGGGTATCCCTTTTTTGTTTGGGGACTCATCGCTTTCTATCTGGCAGACGTCTGGAGTCTGGCTCTGTTACGAGGGGATGTAAAGCAACGCCATCGCATTGCACTTACGGAAGTGTACCTTGTTTTGATCGGCGGAATGCTGATCCAGAATGTTTTCCGTATCCGGCTTGTCGTTGGCTTTGCTGCCGCTCTTGCCATGGCAGTCTTATATGTTACCGTCCAAAGCCCCTACGCTTATATCGATTTCACCACCCATGTGTTCAATGCGGACTATTTCAACTACTGGATCTGGGAACGCTTCTCTGTTGGAAAGCCAACCTTTCTCCTTGTGGTCAGGCTCAGTGCCTTGGAGCGCATCCGTACCATCTACGGAACGGACTCAGAACTCAGCCAGCAGGTGGCAAAAAAGCTCTGGGAGATCTCAGAGGGGCATCAGGTATTCCGTGTCCGTTACGGCAAGTACGCCGTCTTCAGCGATACAGCCGAGGAACACCAGCAGGTCCTTCAGCGGGTGACGGAATTGTTCTCACGAGAGATCGAGCTGCCCGGTCGTACCCTGTACTGTCCGGCCGTGTTGGTCGATATAGAACACACGGAAACCGTCTGTCATGGCAGCATCCCAGAGATGATGTGCTATGTTCGATTCCTTTTAAGCCAAGCCTCCAATCAAAACACCCTGCAGATTGTCCATGATACGCAGCAGCAACGGGATCGGTTCCGTTATGAGCAAACGATCCAGCAGTATCTGAATCAGGCCATTGAGCAGGATCTTTTTGAAGTCTGGTATCAGCCCATCTGGTCGGTTTCCGAGCAGAAGTTTGTGGGGCTGGAGGCATTGAGCCGTTTGTATCATCCAAAACTCGGTTGGATCAACCCAGAGTTGTTTATCCGACTGGCCGTTAAAAATGGACAGATCTTCACACTGATGCCGCAGCAGCTGCACAAGGTCTGCCGTTTTTTGCAGGAACATCCTACGGAACTGAACGACATCCGGGACGTAAAGATCAATCTTTCCCCTGCAGAGCTCACAAAGAAAGGCTACTGCGCACAGTTGATCGATATCATTCGCTCCTATGGTCTTTCGCCAGAAAAATTCCAGTTCGAAGTGACCGAAACCGATGCCACGGAGTACACCAGAGAGGTAGAACGCTGCATTCAGGTATTACAGCAGGCAGGCATTCGGCTTTGTCTGGATGACTTTGGCTCCGGCTATGCAAACTTGAGCAGAATCCTTCGTTTGCCGTTTCAGGTTATTAAAATGGATCGCTCGCTGCTTCAGGGGATCTGCGAAAATAAAAACTCCGCTGCTATTTATCACAGTGTAGTCGATACGCTGCGCAATATTGGCTATCAGATCATTTCCGAAGGCGTTGAAACTGCGCAGGAAGCGGATCTGCTTGCCCAGTGGAACGTAGACATGATACAAGGCTACTATTACGCAAAGCCGCAGCCAGAGAATAAAGTGTTGAGGATTTGCAATAAACCGAATACTTGATAGCCGATTCATCTGCAAAAAGTCGCACTTTCATTGTTTTACCGCAATAAATTTTTCAAAAGCCACTTGACGCATTCTGCATACCGTGGTATTTTTCTTGTAAATCCCACTGATTTTGTGGATCGGTTTGAAACCATCCACAAGATGTGGTCGTGTTCATTTTGAACACCGGCACAGAAAGTGGTGGGTTATCACCGTGAGACCCACCACTTCAGTGAGGAAAAGTCCACGAAAGAATTTACCGCCCCGCAACACACCCGATTCATTTTGCCGCCGATTCACCCGACAAAATCATCGCTGCGCTGCGTGGGCGGTATTTTTCTTTTTCACAAATAAAATCTTATGTAGTTGTTCAATCTTCCAAAATTTGTTTTTAGTTGTTGACTGCACAACCTCAAAGTGTTATTCTTGTGTTTGAAAGAAGCAGAACGTAGTGTCCGCACTGCGCCCGGCTTTCTTCATATCGCACCTTGAATCCTTCATAAGCCGTCTGAACGTGATACCGTGCCATGACCTCACACTTTCCGTGAGCGAGCCGGACAACGCCGCTGCACAAACAGGGGCAGGAACTTCGTTCGGAGCAAACGGCGATCAACATACACGAGCAGCGGAACTCT
>ERZ870052.779-NODE-779-length-12063-cov-4.961789_pt1 | contig 12063 bp, 8 predicted proteins | sample MGYA00520889_ERZ870052 | MGnify/ENA primary metagenome ERZ870052 (study PRJEB32232, sample SAMN07284988) | human gut metagenome | biome: human-associated habitat; material: feces | host: Homo sapiens | place: Tanzania | collected 2014-08-14 ...
CGGTTCGATCACTCCATCTGCAGATGCTTTGATCAGACGCTCAATAGAATATCCTCCGACATTTCCCGGAACTCCAGTATTCGGGATCGCACTTCCGTCCCATATTATATTTCCCAGTGTATGTCCTCTCTTTGTCTCAACCACGCAATTGCAGTCTTCTCCTGCAGTAAAACCAGGGCCGACTCCGATCACAAACGGTGCATCTGTGATCTTTGTTCCGAGATTTCTCTTTGCAAGGATTGCATCCACGATCACATCCGGCTGAAACCACTGTACGCATTCTGCCTTTGGATCAACAACCACAGGGATATCTCCCTGTTCCATAATTTTCTCTGCTTCTTCCTGATTCTTTGCCAGACGTGCTGTCATATCTTCTACAACCGCCTCCCCTTCATAAACCGCTCTGGAAAATGCAACCAGTCTGCGGACTGTCAACGGCACAGCAATATCTGTCATCATGATCTGGTGTCCTGCACCATATAATCTGGATGCGATTCCCGTTGCCAGGTCTCCCGCACCTTTAATCAATATCTTCATACCAACAACTTCCTATCTATTTTCCTGAGAACCTTTTTCAAATTCTCATTTATTTTCTTATTCATTAGCATTTTAGAACATATTCTTTGCATTCTTACTGCAATCCCATTATAGCATATAAGATGTCACAAATATATTTTTAATTCCATTTTCATGTAAACACTTTGCGATCTTACATGCTCTTTCCTGTAACTCTTTTGTATCTGCCTTATTCAGCACAACAACATACTCTGCCTGCTTCAGGCAACCTTTTCGTCCGCCCTGTTCATGGCAGGCAAGCTTTACCAGATCTTCTTCTGTCACCTTGTCTTCCGGCATCTTTCCAAGAAGCTCTGCCGCCTTTTCACTTCGAAAGCAGATCTCTTCCAACTTTTGATCCAAAGCATCCATTCCATAGACAGAAAATACATGTGTTGTCTGTAGCAGGATCACGGGTTCTTGTTCTCCCGGAACTTTTAATGGCAGCATTCTTGCTCCGTCTGCTTCAACCAGCAGGGGGATCTTCCATTTTTCTATTTCTTTCAAAATCGTCTCTGGAACACTGCTCATCTTTCCCTTTTTCGCTTTTGTTCCAATCCAAACCTGTCCGTATTGCTCGAGACATTTTTTCACCTGATCCAGCAGTACTGTCCCTTCTCTAAGCCACTCCTCTTCCTCTGCCACACAGCTCCACAGAGTTGTCTCTTCTCTCATATGAGTCGTCGTAAGAACGATTGCCTTTCTTCCGGAGCTTGCATACTCTTCTGCCAGTCTTCTCAGTGTAGAGGTCTTGCCTCCGGCACCAACAGCAGCAATCACCGGACAATCCGCAGAATCAAGCTTTACTGCTGACAAAAAAGATTCTGCTTCATAAAGTCTGCCGTCTCTGAAATAACTTATCATTTATACAGACCTTCCTTCTATATACTTGCTTCTTTTGAAAAGAAGATAGCCCACAGGCAGATGCCTGTGAGCTATCTTTCTCACGTATTATCACTCTGGTCTCACTCGATTTCCACCGGAGTAATCTCACCAAAACCTTCTGCTATTATCTTAACAGATATGTGTAGTCCTTGCAAACAGTCTCCATTAATTTCTGAAGTGCTTCCGGAATCTTTGTCTCTTCTCCAAGTGTCCAGTCGAGGATCTCTCCACAGAAACGAACCTTGCAGTGTACTGCATCTTTATCCAGTACTGTGAATCCCTGGTTCTTGCTGTCTGCCATGTCGTTCTCATCCATGAATAATGTGAATTTATCCAGGTACGGAGCGCTGTCGTATGGGCAGAAGCTCTTACAGTTACCACACTCATTACACATGTAATCTACGTGGATGATCTGGTGTTTCTCCAGTCCCGGAACCTTGATTGCTACATTTGCTCTGTTCGGGCAGACTTCCTTACAGTTCTCACAGATTCCTGCACAGTTGAGACATCTCTTAGCTTCTGTGCTGTCTTCGCGTACGTCTTCGAGGTTACCCTTTCTTTCGTATACAACAGCTTCATCTGTCTCTGCATCGAAATCTCTTACAAGAGTCTCTCCGATCACTGCCTGAGCAGCTTTGAGACCATCACGGATACCTTCTACTACTGTAGCCGGTCCGCCAAGTCCGTCACCTACAACGTAAACATTCTCTACGTTTGTCTCTAATGTCTCTTCATTTACAAGAGCACGTCCTCTGTCGTTTACGTTGATTCCATTTGCCTCGTAAAGAGCAGTCGGAACTTTTTCACCAACAGCTGCGATCACTGTGTCAGCCGGAATCTCTTTGAGTTCTCCAGTCTTCACAACGCCTCTTCTTCCGGATGCATCCATGTCACCAAGAACCATAACTTCGCAGATCAGTTTTCCATTCTCAAGTTTTACAGGAGAAAGGAGTTCCATGAACTCTACGCCGTCTTCTACTGCCATTACCAGCTCTTCTTCGTCAGCCGGCATATAGCGTTTTGTTCTTCTGTATACAAGATATACATGCTCAACGCCTGTTGTACGTTTTGCAGCTCTTGCTGTATCCATTGCTGTGTTACCACCACCGATAACTACAACATTCTTACCGATGTCAAGTTTTCCATCGTTTGCCTTGAAGTCAGCCAGGAACTCAAGTGCATTCTTCGCTTCACCCTGCTCAAGTCTTAATACTCCAGGCTCAGAAGCTCCTACTGCAAGGATCACTGTTGTAAATCCTTCTGCTTTCAGTGCTGCTGTATCTTTTACTTCTGTGTTCAGACGAACCTCAACGCCCATCTTCTCAAGAAGTGCTGCATCTTTATCAATCGATGTTCCCGGAATTCTGAACTCTGGGATTACATGACGAACAACTCCACCAAGAGCGTCGTTCTTCTCAAATACTGTAACTGCCATTCCGGCTCTGCGCAGGAAGTAAGCAGCTGCCATACCAGCCGGTCCTCCACCGATTACTGCTGCCTTGCCTTCTTTTGTGATTGCAGGTGCTGTCAGCTTATTCATCAGTGCTTCGTATCCGTTCTGAGCAGCCTCAAGCTTCATCTCACGGATATGTACCGGTGACTCATAGAAGTTACGTGTACATTTGCCCATACAAGCATGTGCACAGATTGTTCCTGTGATAAATGGAAGCGGGTTCTTCTCTGTGATAACATCCATAGCTTCCTCATACTTACCAGCCTCTACAAGCTGCAGGTATGTTGTGATATCCTGATGGATCGGGCATCCCTCTTTACAAGGAGCGATGAAGCAGTCAATCAGCGGAACCTGTTTGTTGATCTTTCTGGATGGAAGTGGTTTTACAGCCTTTACATGATACGGGCTTGTCTTCGCTTCCTCAACCAGTTTCTCTGTCTTGGCAGCGTCGATACCTGTGAATACAACGCCTTCTTTCTCAAGAAGTCCTGCGATCTGGCAAAGTCTGTCGTATCCGCCTGGTTTCAGGATTGTTGTAGCCATTGTTACTGGCCAGATTCCTGCATCGATGATTCCTTCGATGTTATGGAAATCAGCACCGCCTGAGTAGGAGATTCTCAGTTTTCCACCGAAGTCTCTTGCCAGCATATTTGCTACAGAGATGGAAAGTGGGTACAGAGATTTTCCTGACATATACATCTCTTCACTTGGAAGTTCATTCTGTTTTACGTCAACCGGGAATGTGTTTGTGATCTTCACACCAAACTCCAGGTTTCTTTCCTGACAGACAGCGATCAGTCTGTTCAGCATCGGAACAGCATCCTCGTACTGCAGGTCGTCTTTGAAGTGGAAGTCACCGAATGCGATATAATCGTATCCCATGTCGTCCATTGTCTTTCTTGCATACTCATATCCAAGAAGTGTCGGGTTACATTTGATAAATGTATGGAATCCCTTTTCTGTGATCAGATACATTGCGATCTTCTCAATTTCTTCCGGAGGGCATCCGTGAAGTGTAGAGATTGTAACAGAATTACAGATATCTCCGGAAATGCTTTCGATATCTTCTGCTGTCACTTTCTCGAACAGGTCAACATGCTCAAGAAGATAAGCCTTGCAGTGCTTGAAAATCTCTGAGTCCTGTGCATGCTGCATTGTGTTCAGGAATGTGTCAACCTTCTCTGATTTGATTCCGGCAAGATCATATCCAACACTGATGTTGAACTGGAATCCGTCCATGCTTCCAAGTCCGAATTCTTTTGAGATCACTTTCAGAAGGAACCATGCTTTGATGTACTCCTCCATTGCCTGTGGAACAAACAGCTCTGTAGACCACTCACAGTTGTAGCACTCGTCATCAGCCTTGATACATGGTCTGTTGATGCATGCTGCAAGCTCGTCTCCGTCCATTACCTGAACTGTCTTCAGTTCGAAGAAACGGCTTCCTGTGTAGTAAGCTGCGATAATATTCTGTGTCAGCTGAGTGTTTGGGCCTGCTGCCGGTCCGATTGGTGTCTCAAGATCGCGTCCGAAAATTGTGCGGTTGAATTTGCTGTCCGCATGATATGGATGACGCTCTCCAAATACTGTTCCATTCTCTTTGTACTCTGTCAATGTCCAGTTTAAAAGCTGTTCAAATGACATAGGTCTCATAATTTCACTCATACTTTTTACCTCTCTTTTTTTCTTTTATCACGGAAAACCTGCCATCGGCAGGTCCTTCCGTAATGATTCAATCTTTGAAATCTCTGACAGATCATTCCCCAAGAATCTGTCTTTTTCCAAAGATCTGTTTCCTTTTATTTTGCCTCCGGCTTTGGATCTTTCGGAAGAACCAGATTCAAAATAACTGCAAAAATTGTCGCCAGTACAACCGGTGATGATGCAAATGTGTTATTGATAATGGACTGGAAGTTCTCAAGTCCCATTGTCATTCCCAATCCGTCGTAGATTGTTGATGTCATCTGATTTAAACATCCGCTGCTTAAAGAAACACCCATACCGATTGCAATAGATAATCCTGCAACTGTTGTATTTCTTGTAGACATTCCCTCACTTACGAGAAGCTTGATACCTGTCATTGCGATACCGGCAAATACAGATGCTACTGCTCCACCAAGTACACACTGAGGAATTGTTCTCAGAAGTGCTGAGAATTTCGGAATCAGTCCTGCGATCAGAAGGATGAATGCAGAAAGTGAAAATACCTTTCTTGATACAACCTTTGTAGCACCAACGATACCTACGTTCTGGCTGTAAGTTGCTGTCGGAGGGCATCCGAAACATGCACTTACGATATTACTGATACCATAACCGATGATACCGCCGTTGAGCTCCTGGTCAGTAGGAAGACGATCCATACCACCACTTGTTGTAGCGGAGAGATCTCCCATTGCCTGAATAGAATTGACAAGGAACAAAATTGCCAGCGGAATAATCGCTGAGATATCGAATTTCACACCAAAAGCGAACGGTTTTGGAAGCTGGAACCAACCTGCATTTGAAAGTGCTGAGAAATCAACCATTCCAAAGCACAGTGCAAGTACATATCCACAGACCAGACCGATCAGGATAGATGCAAGTTTGAAAAGTCCTTTTCCGTAATGGTTCAGACCGATTACGATTGCCAGTGTTACAAGGGATACGAGCCAGTTCTGCCAGGAACCATACACAAGTGCTGCTGTCTGACCTCTCTGCTCTACGATCACTTCATATGTGTTCGCGGAGTTTCCAGCCATGTAGTTGATAGCTGTCTTATAAAGAGACAGACCGATCGCAAAGATAACGGTTCCGATTACCAGTGGTGGGAACACCTTTCTGATCTGTTTAACAGTAAGTCCAACAACGATTGCTACGATACCACCTATGATCATCGCTCCAAAGATCGTATTCACATCCTGTGCCTGTGCTGCAATTGCTGTCATTGTCGGAACATAAGCGAAACTTACTCCGATGATGACCGGGAGTCCGGATCCAAGATGGAACTTATTTCCATACAGCTGAAGGAATGTTGACAATGCTGCAAATACAAGTGACATCTGGATCAAAAGACCCATATTTACATTTCCACCTGCGTTGTTCGCCGCATTTGCAACCAGGATCGCCGGTGTAACACATCCTACAACTGCTGCAAGTACATGCTGGGCAGCCAGTGGAAGTATCTGACCGAATGTCGGGTTACCATCCCACTTAAACAGTTCTTCATTTCCTCTGCGAGGTGCTTCTGATTTCTTTTCTTTCATTATTTTATTGTCCTTTCCGGTTAGTTTTGACAAAATGTGCGACCAAAGATACTGTCCACATCTGTTATATATGTTAACATTAATGAACAGTATCCGTCAATCTAAGCCTAACGGCTGTTGATACGTTTTCCGAGTTCGGCTGCTGCCTGTCTGCAGTCTGCCATTACTTTTGCTTCATCAATCTCCGTCAGTCTTCTGTCTTTCATCAATACTTTACCGTTTGCAACAGTTGTTACAACGTCATGTCCTGTCACACCGAATACAAGATGGCCATTGATATTATTCTCATTCATTGGTGTCAGCGGATTGTAATTAACAATGATCACATCTGCTGCTGCGCCTTCTTCAAGAACACCGAGCTTCTGGTCGAAATAACGTCCTGCAATCTTCGCATTGTTCTCGAAAAGCATCTTCGGAACTTCTCCCCATGCTGCATTCGGATCACAAAGGTGATGTTTATGAAGAATATTTGCCACTTTGAAGGATTCCATCATATCATGTGTATATCCGTCTGTTCCAAGTCCTGTAAGGATTCCTCTGTGTACAAGTTCCATTGTCGGAGGGCATCCGCAGGCATTTCCCATATTGGATTCCGGATTATGAACAACCATTGTGTTTGTATCTTTGATCAGATCCATCTCATGTGGGTTGATGTAGATACAATGTCCAAGCAATGTCTTCTCCCCAAGAATATTGAAGTCCATCAGACGGTCAACAATTCTCTTTCCGTAATGTTTCAGGCAGTGATGCAGATCTTCAATTCCCTCTGCAACATGAATATGATAACCAACTTCATCCGGTTTGTTTGCTGCTGCAAGCTCCATTGTCTCATCTGAGATTGTGAACTGTGCGTGCATACCCATCATTCCGGCGATCATTCCGCTGTCATCCTTCAGTGCATGACGGATAAATTCTGCATTCTCCATTACAGACTCTTTCGCCTTGTCTTTTCCATCTCTGTCGGAAACTTCATAACAGAGACAGGAACGAACTCCTGTTTCCTTTGCTGCTCTCTCGATTTCAAATAAGGAACCTTTGATAGCTCCAAAACTTGCATGATGGTCAAATACTGTTGTTACACCATTCTTAATAGAATCAATATAAGTAGCCATAGCACTTAAATAAGTATCATTCAGTGTCAGGTTTCTGTCCAGTGTCCACCACATTCCGTCAAGAATGCTGAGCAGTCCTGTTGGATTGTATCCATTAATAGAAAGTCCTCTTGCAAAAGAACTGTAGATATGCTCGTGCGTATTAATGAACGCCGGCATGATCACTCCACCTTTTGCATCAATAAACTCTGCGTCTGGATAAGCTTTCTTCAGCTCATCTGTCGGTCCAACCTTACAGATCACTTTGCCATCAATTGCTACTGCACCCTCTTCCATATAAGGACATTCAGGGTTTCTTGTCACAACTCTACCGTTACCTAAGATCAACATAATTGTAACTCTCCTTTTTTATGAATTTCTACACTTTGATGTAAAAATGCCATCTGCCTGTTATGTGCATTTCGTACATCAATGTCTCTGATACTCATAGAATAACATCTAAATTGTCTAAATGCAACAAGAAATCTAAAAAACTTTTTTGTAACCTAAAAAATTTTTAGGAAAGGTATTGACTATCGCGATTTTTATGATATGATGGGATTATGAAGACAGAAAGCATACAGAAAGGCAGGTGGACATATGCGTCATACCTTAGATTTTCTTAAGCAGCTTGCACACGGACTTGCAATTCAGTTTGGAAGCTCCTGTGAGATTGCAATTCATGATTTGAAGACAAAAGATCTGGAGAGATCGATCGTGTACATCGAGAACGGACATGTATCGAACCGACAAACCGGAGATGGTCCTTCAGGAATTGTTCTTGAGACACTTCAGTCGGATCCGTCAACGATTCATGATAAGCTTTCCTATCTTACTAAAACAGAAGATGGACGGATTCTGAAATCGAGTACCTTCTATATAAGAGACGACGACGGATCAATCTCATACATCTTCTCATTAAACTATGACATCACAGCTTTTACAGCTGCGAGTACAGCAATTCAATCTTTGATTGCTACGAAAGACAATTTTCCGGATCTTACAGGTGATTCGCCACGGCAGATCACACATAATGTAAATGAACTTCTGGATCTGTTGATCGAGCAGGCCGTTGCAAAGGTCGGAAAGCCAGTTGCAATGATGAACAAAGATGACAAAGTTGCTGTTGTCCAGTATCTGGATCATGCCGGTGCTTTCCTTATTACAAAGTCCGGCGACAAAGTCTCTTCGTATTTGGGGATATCGAAATTCACACTTTACAGTTACATGGGCAAATGACACGTATTAATTTAAGGAGGTCACTACAATGGAAACTATCAAATGGGCAGTAAACGAAATGCCAAAAACAGATGACTCTCAGCTTCAGGTAATGTCACTTGAGAATGTAGCGAAAGCTCGCGCATTCCATGAGAGCTTCCCGCAGTACAGTGTTACACCACTTGCAAAACTGGATCACATGGCTGCATACCTTGGACTGAAAGAGGTCTATGTAAAAGATGAGTCTTATCGTTTCGGACTGAACGCATTCAAAGTACTCGGCGGATCTTTCGCAATGGCTCGCTACATTGCAAAGCAGACAGGAAAGGATGTTTCAGAACTTCCTTACAACGTTCTTACATCTGACGAACTGCGTAATGAATTCGGACAGGCTACTTTCTTCACTGCAACAGATGGTAACCACGGACGTGGTGTTGCATGGGCAGCGAACAAGCTTGGACAGAAATCTGTAGTACTTATGCCGAAGGGATCAACTCAGACAAGACTGAACAACATCCTGAAAGAAGGAGCGAAAGCTACGATCGAAGAAGAAAACTACGACGAATGTGTTCGTATGGCTAACGCTATGGCAGAGAAGACAGAGAACGGCGTAATGGTTCAGGATACAGCCTGGGACGGATATGAAGAGATTCCGGCATGGATCATGCAGGGATACGGAACAATGGCTAACGAGGCTGATGATCAGCTTCATGAAGCTGGATGTGAGCGTCCGACACATGTATTTATTCAGGCTGGTGTTGGTTCACTTGCCGGAGCAGTTCAGGGATTCTTCGCTAACCGCTATCCGGAAAACCCACCGAAAGTTGTTGTTGTTGAAGCTGAGCCTGCTGCATGTCTTTACAAAGGAGCATGTGCTAAGGACGGAGCTATCCGCATCGTAGACGGAGACATGGTTACGATCATGGCTGGTCTTGCCTGTGGAGAGCCGAACACAATTTCATGGGATATCCTGAAAAACCACGTTGATACATTTATCGCAACACCTGACTGGGTTGCTGCCAAAGGTATGCGTATGCTCGCTGCACCTTTCAAAGGTGATCAGCCTGTTACATCCGGAGAATCCGGAGCCGCACCGTTTGGAACACTTGCGTGCATCATGACAATGGATGAGTACAAACCGCTCAGAGATCACCTCGGACTGGATGAGAACTCAAGAGTACTTCTCTTCTCTACTGAGGGAGACACTGATCCGGACAGATACAAATCAATTGTCTGGGACGGAAATGAGAGATAATCATTTCTTATACTAATAAGAAGAAACTGTAACACAAAAACAAGATTTTATTTCAAAAGGAGAAGAACAATGGATCTTAACAAAATCAAAGAGTATGCAAAAGGCTATGAGAAAGACATGACAGCTTTCCTTCGTGCTATCGTAAAAAATCCAGGAGAAAGCTGCGATGAGAAAGCTCACGTAGAGACAATCGCTGCTGAGATGAAGAAAGTTGGATTTGACGAAGTTGTCATTGACCCACAGGGAAATGTTATGGGATTCATGGGAACTGGCGACAAGATCATCGCATTTGACGCACATATCGATACAGTAGGTATCGGTAACATCGAGAACTGGAAATTCGATCCATACGATGGATACGAGACAGAGACAGAGATCGGTGGACGTGGAGTATCTGACCAGTGTGGCGGTATCGTATCTGGTGTATACGGAGCAAAGATCATGAAAGATCTCGGACTCATTCCAGAAGGATACAAAGTAATGGTTGTTGGTACAGTTCAGGAAGAAGACTGTGACGGACTTTGCTGGCAGTACATCATCAACGAAGACAAGATCCGTCCGGAGTTCGTAGTTTCTACAGAGCCTACAGACGGTGGTATCTACCGTGGACAGAGAGGACGTATGGAAATCCGTATTGATGTTAAGGGAGTTTCCTGTCACGGTTCTGCTCCGGAGCGTGGAGACAACGCAATCTACAAGATGGCTGACATTCTTCAGGATGTTCGTGCTCTTAACGAGAACGATGACGCTGACGAGACAGAGATCAAAGGTCTTGTTAAAATGCTTAACCCGAAATTCAACCCAGACTACGAAGAGGCTCGTTTCCTTGGACGTGGAACAGTTACAACATCTCAGATCTTCTACACATCACCAAGCCGTTGTGCAGTAGCAGATTCCTGTGCTGTATCTCTTGACCGTCGTATGACATTCGGAGAGACATGGGAGAGCTGCTTAGATGAGATCCGTAACCTGCCAAGCGTTAAGAAATACGGTGATGACGTTGTTGTTTCTATGTACAACTATGATCGTCCGTCCTACACAGGATGTGTATACGAGATCGAGTGCTACTTCCCAACATGGGCTATTCCGAAAGATCACAAAGTAACTAAGGCTCTTGAGAAAGCTTACACAGGACTTTACGGAGATCAGAGAATCGGTGCTGCTGACACACTTGAGATGCGTCAGGCTCGCCCACTGACAGATAAGTGGACATTCTCCACAAACGGTGTTTCTATCATGGGTAGAAACGGAATCCCATGTATCGGATTCGGACCTGGAGCAGAGGCTCAGGCTCATGCACCAAACGAGATGACATGGAAACAGGATCTCGTAACATGTGCTGCAGTATACGCTGCACTTCCACTGTCTTACGCTGAGTAATTCAGTAATTGCTAACGCATTTGCGTGTGATCACGCAACGATTTCATTGAACCTATGGCGTTCTGACCGGGATATTTTCCGGTCGGAACTGCCTTGGCTAATAAACCTAAAAACAAATAATTCATTTTAATCAGGAGGATTTTAAAGATGGACGCAAAATTACAGGGATATATTGACAAACTGAACGCACTCAACTTCAAAGAGATGTACAATGGTGACTTCTTCCTTACATGGGAGAAAACAGACGACGAGATCGAGGCTGTATTTACAGTAGCTGACGCTCTTCGTTACATGAGAGAGAACAACATTTCCACAAAGGTATTCGAGAGCGGACTTGGAATTTCTCTGTTCCGTGACAATTCCACACGTACACGTTTCTCTTTCGCTTCTGCTTGTAACCTTCTTGGTCTTGAGGTTCAGGATCTTGACGAAGGAAAATCTCAGGTTGCTCACGGTGAGACAGTTCGTGAGACAGCTAACATGATCTCCTTCATGGCTGACGTTATCGGTATCCGTGATGATATGTACATCGGAAAAGGACATGCATATCAGAAAGAATTCATGGATGCAGTAACAGAAGGAAACAAAGATGGAATTCTCGAACAGAGACCAACACTCGTAAACCTTCAGTGTGATGTTGACCATCCTACACAGTGTATGGCAGATATGCTCCACATCATCCATGAATTCGGCGGTGTTGAGAATCTGAAAGGCAAAAAGATCGCTATGACATGGGCTTACTCTCCATCCTATGGTAAACCACTCTCCGTTCCGCAGGGCGTTATCGGTCTGATGACACGTTTCGGCATGGATGTTGTTCTTGCTCATCCGGAAGGATATGATGTAATGCCTGAGGTTGAGGAAATTGCTAAGAAGAATGCTGAGAAATCCGGCGGTTCCTTCACAAAGACAAACAGCATGGAAGAAGCTTTCAAGGATGCTGATATCGTTTATCCAAAGAGCTGGGCTCCATTTGCAGCTATG
>ERZ870052.782-NODE-782-length-12037-cov-4.575753_pt1 | contig 12037 bp, 13 predicted proteins | sample MGYA00520889_ERZ870052 | MGnify/ENA primary metagenome ERZ870052 (study PRJEB32232, sample SAMN07284988) | human gut metagenome | biome: human-associated habitat; material: feces | host: Homo sapiens | place: Tanzania | collected 2014-08-14 ...
ATATTTCCCGCATCTCTGTACTGAAGCAGTATATCACAGGCTTTCTGCAGATAATCTGCGCGCTTCTTACTTGACGGATTATAAAGACAGATCACAAAATCAGCCATTCCTGCCGCATGTAGACGCTTCTCAATTGTCTCCCATGGTGTCAGAAGGTCACTTAAGCTGATTACTGCAAAGTCATGCATGAGCGGCGCCCCAAGAACTGCTGCACCACCTGATGCTGCTGTAATTCCCGGAACAACTTCAATCTGAATCTCAGGATATTCTTTTCCAATCTCAAAGATCAATCCTGCCATTCCATAAACTCCGGCATCTCCGCTGCAGATCATTGCAACATCCTGTCCTTTTTCTGCCTCTTCAAATGCCATTCTGCAACGCTCCGGTTCTTTTCGCATCGGTGTGCTTAAGAATGTCTTCTCCGGAAATTGTTCTTTCACAAGATCGATATAAACATTGTAACCGATCAAGACCGGGCAATGTTCCAGTACCTTTTGTGCACGCACGGTCATCTGTTCTTCTGCTCCCGGTCCGAGTCCTACCACATATACTGTACTCATTTCATCTATTCCTCTGTTTCCTATCTTTTCTCTATGTTCTGGTCATCTCCGTTTTGTCCTGAATCTTTCTTAGAACAGGAGGCCTGTCTGAATTCTGTTGTGAATGTTGGATCATAAAGCTTTGACCGTTCATAAGTCCCCTCAAGAACTTCTCCGACTACGATAAGAGCTGTCTTTGTAACGTCTGCTTCTTTCGCTGTCTGCTCCAGTGTTTCCACTGTACAGCGAAGTACTTTCTGTTCCGGCCAGGTCGCTTTATAAACAATAGCTGCCGGCGTATCTTCGCTGTATCCACCTTCCATCAATTCCGCTGAAAGTTCCTTTAACAGTCCTGTACTCAAGAATAAAACCATCGTTGCCTGATGTGCCGCAAAGCTTCTGACGGACTCTTTCTCCGGTACCGGTGTCCTTCCAGCCATTCTCGTAATCACAACAGACTGAGAGATCCCTGGAAGTGTATACTCTGCTTCCAGCGCTGCCGCAGCTCCGCAAAATGAACTGACTCCCGGACAATCTTCATATGGTATCTCAAGTTTCTTCAGTTCATCCATCTGCTCTCGGATGGCACCATAAAGGCAAGGGTCTCCGGTATGCAGACGTACAATTTCTTTTCCGTCCCCGTGGCCCTTCACCATCACTTCTAATACTTCTTCCAATGTCATCTTCGCACTGTTATATATCTCGCACTCTTCTTTACACAGCTTAAGTAATCCCGGGTTCACAAGAGAACCTGCATAGATCACGATGTCTGCTTCTTTCAATAGTCTTTGTCCCCTTACTGTGATCAGATCCTCTGCTCCCGGACCTGCTCCTACAAATGTAATCATAATTCTTCCTGCCTTTACTGTTTTTTCTTGTCTTTTACGATTAGAAGGGAATAGTATCCCATATCTTCTGAAATCTCTTCAACTGACCGGACAATACGTTCGTTGTCCATCCCACAGTTTTCTACAAGACAGATATCCTGACTGCTTTCTTGTAAAAACTCTTTTATCTTGCCCATCTTTCTTCCAGTCTTCATCAAAATCTTTGTTCCCGGTAACTGCAGACCTTCTCCTGACTCATAAGAACCCGGTAAAATATGAATCTGCTCTTCCTGTTCTCCAAGTGGCTGATTCAACCTTGCAGCCGCTGCACAAAAAGATGGAATTCCTGAAACTGTCTCAACCTGATAGCCATCCTGTTCAATCATCTGCTCCACATACATACATGTAGAATAAACCGTTGGATCTCCCAGCGTCAGAAATGCCAGATTCCATCCTTTCTCAAGAAGCTGCTCTATTGCTTCTGCTCCCTGTGCATGAATCTTTTTCAGCTTTTCCTTATCTTTGATCATTGGCATTGGAAGAAAGAGAATCTTTTTTTCCTTAAGTTCCGAGACTGTCTGCACTGCAATCTGATAAGCTGTACAGCTTTCTAAATATCCTGCTGCTCTATTCTCTACCTCTACTTCATTTTGCTCTAGTAGTAACGGCTCTGTCAGTTCTCTATTCGAAACTGGAAGCACTACGATATCACATTCCCTGATCCTTCGAACTGCTTTCAATGTCATAAGTTCGGGATCTCCCGGTCCCACTCCGATTCCATAAAAAATTCCTGTCTGTTTCATCCATTCTCCTGTATCTTCTTTAACAACTCATCCGCATTTTCTGACTTTCCAAGAATGCCATCCTCTGTTGAAAATAAAATCACGCCGATTTCTAATTCTTCTCCGGCTCTGTTCTTTAAAAAGAATTCAATACGTTTCATCACACTTTTCATCACCGGCTCAACCAGATTTTCTCTGCGCAATATTTCCAGTGCCTCAGTTGTATTGATACATTCCATAATTTCCCGCACAATTGTTGCATCCGCGCCATTCATCGCCGCATGCACGCCAAGTACTTCCATTCGACAATCTGCTTGTCTGGAATGCGTATTCATCACACCTGCTGCCAGCTTGATAAACTTACCAATATGTCCGATCAAGAGAATGCCTTTCATTCCAAGAAGCTTTGCATCCTCAATTGTCTCACCAACATAATTACTGCATTTTACAGAAAGTGCTGTGTCCACCTGAAGCTTTTCCCGTAAGAAGTCCATCCCATAATTTCCCGGAACAACATAACACCAATCTGTTCCATTTTCTTTGAGCATCTTCATTTCCAGATAAATCGTATCCGTCAGCGCCTTCTCACTCATCGGTTCCACAATACCTGTTGTTCCTAAGATTGAGATTCCTCCCTCGATCCCCAGTCTTGGATTAAATGTCTTCTTCGCAACCTCTGCCCCTTCCGGCACGGATAGGCGCACTTGCAGATTTCCTGTATAGTCATACTTTCTGCAAACTTCTTCCACCGCTTCACAGATCATTCTCCGCGGTACTTTATTGATCGCTGCCTGACCGATTTTCTGTTCCAGCCCCGGTTTTGTTACCCGACCGATTCCTACACCGCCATCCAGATTGATTCTCTCGGAAAGATCTACACTATTCTCCGAATTTATTTTACTCTTCTTCTCTACCTTTTGAACTGTTGCATACACAAGTATTCCATTCGTTACATCCGGGTCGTCTCCACTGTATTTTCGCACTGCACACGATACTTCTGACTTCTTACGCATGATATCTTCCAGCTCAAGATACAGTTCAATCCCCTTCGGTGTCAGCAATCTCACCTGACGGATTTCTTCACCTGACAGCAACATCTCTGTCGCCGCTTTTGCCGCTGCCGCCGCACAGCTTCCAGTCGTATAGCCCATCTGAAGACCTGATCTGGTCTTTCCGATTTCTTTCATTAGTACTCAATCCCTTTTCTCGCATAGATTCCCTGATCAAACGGATGCTTCACTTTCTTTATCTCTGATACATAGTCTGCAAGTTCGACAAGTTTTTCATCCGGATTACGCCCTGTCAGTACAATCTCCAGTTCTTTTGGTTTCTTTTCGAGGAATTCAATCGCTTCATCCTTTGGAATCAGATCATACATATAAGCTGCCATAAACTCATCGATTACAAGCACATCATATCTTCCTGTAAGAATCTCTAACTCAATTGCTCTCCATAAATGCAGATAAGTTTCCCTTACTTCCTGCTTTTTCTCTTCGGAAAGATTTTTAAAAAAGCCATAAGACTTTTCCAGATGAAGTACTTTAATCTGAGAAATATCATCAAGAATCGCCAATTCTCCGGAGGATTCATTTTTTAAAAAACGGGTAAACAAAACCTTAAGTCCACTTCCCGCAGCACGGACTGCAAGTCCGATTGCCGCTGATGTCTTCCCTTTTCCGTCTCCACAATAAATGTGTATCAATCCCTGTTCCATCTTCTCATCTCCTGTTCTGCTTCCTCTACCGACAATCCCTCTTCTATCGGCCTTCCGATTACGAGAAGAACCGCACCTGCCTGCTCTGCTGCTTCAAGCTTTTCTGCAAATCCGCCATTCTTTCCGGATTCTTTTGTCACGAAATATTTTGCCTCTGTCTGACGAAGAAGTGCAAGATTCATTTCCCTGGAAAATGGACCCTGCATTGCGATCAGATGCTTTCCTGAAAATCCAAGTTCTATACTCTGCATTACTGATGGAAGCACTGAAAGCACTCTTGCATAGCACCGTTCTTTATAATTTGTCAAACGAGTATATTTATCCAGTTCTTTACTGCCTGTTGTTATCAGAATATTTCCCTGCGTCTGTTCGAGATAGTCCACGGCCTCATCCACGCTATTCACACAGACTACAGAACTGTCACTCTTAGTAATCGCATTTGTTCTTTCACAAGCAAACTTTTCTGACCTGACTGCCTTTGCTTCTGTCAAAAAATCTCTTAAACATCGTAAATACTCTATTCCGTTGTTTTTACATGCCCTCTGTATATTTTCCGTCACTGCAACTGCAAACGGATGAGTCGCGTCTATGACAAGCCCTACTTGCTCTTTTTCAAAGAGCATTTCCATCTCCTGCTGATCCATACGTCCGTGGATCACACGAAATTCTGACTTCTTATTCTTCTCTTTTTGCAACTGCAGATCATGTTCCAATAATTCTTCACCATATTCTGTCGCAGCACTTACGATACAGGAAATTCCTTCTTTAACGGCGTATTCTGCCAGTTGTCGTCCCTCTGTCGTACCGGCAAAAATAAGGATATTTCTCTTCATCTAAACCACCATCATTTACTTAATAAACTTATCGATTGCCTCGTCAAGAGCTCGGATCGTCTCCATATCATTCTGCTCAACAGCTTCAACAATACAGTGATCCAGATGGTTCTTCAGAATCACTTTTCCTGTATTATTGATTGCCGAACGAACTGCCGCAAGCTGGATCAGCACTTCGCTGCAATCCTCGTCACGCTCTACCATTCGTTTCACAGCCTCAAGATGTCCAATTGCCCTGGACAGACGATTTACGACCTTCTTCTTCTCTTCTGCGCTGTGTACATGACGGTGAACATGCCCTGAGCCTCCATGATCATGATGATGTACATGTGACTCTGCCACCCCATCTCCGTTATGATGCACATGGGTATATTCTGTTCCGTCCTCCCGGAAATGTGTATGTTCTTTCATAATCACTCATCGAAACCTTTCTTTTTACTCTGTCACTGATTATAAAACAAAATCTCTTTTTCTTCAACTTGTTCCTTTTAACGCCTCAATATTAGTCACGGTGAACAGTAACCGGTGCACAAAATTTTCTCTTGCATTTTTTCAAAAGCCATGGTATCTTAGTATGCAAGACAAAGACGTCTGACAGAAAGGTAAGAGATTGCCCTTCTATCAGGCGTCTTTTTGCATTATCAGATAAATTGGGAGGATTTAAAAAATGAACACCGGAAACACTGCTTTTATGATGATCTGCACTGCGCTTGTCTTCTTTATGACACCGGGACTTGCCTTCTTCTATGGCGGTCTTGTGCGGAGAAAAAATGTATGTAACACAATGATGGCCTGCGTTGCGATCATGGGACTATCTGTTCTTCTTTGGACCATGTTTGGCTATTCTCTTTCTTTTGGCGGCAATCACGCCGGAATTATCGGAGATTTCCGCTGGGCCTTTTTAAATGACGTTGGCTGGGATGCCGGCCCATATGCGGATACCATTCCGCACCTCGTATTTGCTGCATTCCAGATGATGTTTGCCATGATCACACCTGCACTGATCACCGGTGCTGTAGTCGGAAGGATGAGATTCAAAGCATTGTTTGCATTTATTGCACTTTGGTCTTTCCTCGTTTACTATCCGATGGCTCATATGGTCTGGGGCGAAGGTGGATTTCTTGCTGCAATCGGTTCTGTTGACTTCGCAGGAGGAAATGTAGTACATATCAGTTCCGGTGTCAGCGCTCTGGTTCTTGCCATCTATCTTGGCAGAAGAAAAGGATACGAGAAAACATCTTACCGTATCCATAACATTCCTTTCGTTGTACTTGGAGCTTCCCTGCTCTGGTTCGGATGGTTTGGATTCAATGCAGGAAGTGCCCTGGCAGCAGATGGACTTGCCGCTCATGCATTTATGACAAGTGCAATTTCTTCCGCTGCTGCTCTTGTATCCTGGATGCTGATCGATGTGATCAAAGACGGAAAACCTACTCTGGTCGGTGCTTCTACCGGACTGGTTGTCGGCCTGGTTGCCATTACGCCTGGTGCCGGCTTTGTTCCGATCTGGTCTTCCTATATCATTGGTGCACTGGTCAGCCCGATCTGCTACTTTACAATGAACTTCATTAAGCATAAACTGAAAATAGATGATGCACTGGACGCATTTGGCTGCCATGGAATCGGCGGTGTGTGGGGTGGAATTGCCACCGGACTTTTTGCAAAAACTTCCATTAACTCTGTTGCAAGATGGGACGGACTGGTCTTCGGTAATATTCATCTCTTCGTTGCACAGGTATTAAGCATTCTCATCACTGCGGCTGTTGCAGTTGTCGGTACTCTGATCTGCATTGGGATCATCCGTATCTTCACTCCACTGCGCGTAGATCAGAAGGAAGAGGCTCTTGGACTGGATATCTCCCAGCATGGTGAGAATGCATATCCGTCCTTTAACGGATTTGATTAACATGATCTGTCCAAAATTTATATATCCATTAATACAGGAGGATTTTTAAAATGATGATTAAAGTAGAGGCCATCGTCCGGGAAGAGAAATTCGAAGACGTCAAGGCTGCCTTAAATGAAATAGAAGTCAATGGTATCACTGTCTCCCAAGTCATGGGATGTGGTGCACAGCGAGGTTATAAGGAAATTGTCCGTGGTTCTGAGATTGAGATTTTCATGCAGCCGAAGATCAAATTTGAAATTGTTGTCTCTTCCGAAGAATGGGAGAAGAAAACAATCGAAGCGATCCAGAAAGCTGCCTATACCGGTGAAGTCGGTGACGGTAAGATCTTCAGCTATGAGATCCGCAGTGCCATGAAGATCCGAACCCGTGAGACAGGGTATGATGCACTCCAGTCAAAAGAGCAGATACTTTAGTAGAAAAAAGTTCCAGAATGTCGGAAGATTCTGGAACTTTCTTTCGTTTTAAAATTGAAGTGTTACTTCTGTCTCTGTCAATGCCACCGTCATCTGCTCCCTTATGCACTTGGGACACAGCAGTTCTCCGTCAGCATCTGCTGTCCGTGCGGCTCTCTCACACACATTGTCAACACCTGTCACCTGTTTCACAAAAGAAGATTTTTCTGACACCTCATTTATCTTCTGTAGCTGTTCAGCCGGATATGTCAAAAACGGTATGCTATATTTCTTAGCATATGACAATATAGCCTGTTCTTCTTTCTTGAGATCAATCGATGCAAGCTGTTTTAACTGCGTTGGTTCAAGCCCATATCCTTCCAGAACACCATTCAGTCCCTTTTCAAAAAGTTCTTTTGAAATCTGTTTTCTGCAGCCAATTCCAGCCGTGATATTGATTGGATACAAAAGGAGAATGCCTGGCTTACGCTCACATCCGCATACGTTATTCCTGACATCTCCCCACAGGGAGCCCGCTAGGGATTCCACGAACTTTCTCCCTTCTCCCGCGGTCTTTGTGATCACGATCACAGGATGTTCCTCTGCAAAGGAGTATAATTCTTCCTTTGAACCACAAAGTATAAGTTCTTTTAAACAGCTTTTCTGAAAATCTTCCTGTTCAAATACCAGACCTTCACCGATCCACAGACCGACCTGCTTTCCATCCAGCACTGCTGCTGATATCTGCTTCGCTGCTTCGCGCTCTGTAAGATACAGGTGATTTTTCTTTGCAAAAACATCTACTGCAAATTTTCCCTGAACATCTGTCGCTGTTGTCTGTACCGGAACTGCGCCGGTCCATGTTGCAAGCTGATTGGAAAGTTCTACCGCGCCACCAAGATGTCCAGACAGGAGCGGGATCACATATCCTGCTTTTTCATCCATGACTATAACCGCTGAATCAGTAAATTTATCTTTTACATAAGGCGCAATATATCTCACTGCGATTCCAACTGCACCAATAAAAAGGAAGGATGTCTCTCCCCATCCTTCCCTGATCAGTTCTTTTGGATTGTCCGGAAACGGAAGAACTTCAGCGAATGTATATCCGGCAGGTGCATAGTTCTGACACGTAATCCCTTCGTTCCGGAACTGACTTCCGATTCTCTCACCAAGTCTTGTTCCTGCCTGTGTAAAACTTAATATAACAACCTTCACGTTCTATTCTCCCTTAAATCCCTGAAACTATTCTTCTGTCTCTTCTTTCACAGTCTCTTCCTTCACAGACTCTTCTACTGCATCCACTGCTTCTTCTGCCGCCTCAGTAACTGCCTCAACTGCTGCTTCCGCAGCTTCTGCAACGATCTCTTCTGCTTCCTCTGCCTCTTCTCTTACTTCCTGAGTCAGATCATCTGGTTCAAAGATGTCTTCTTCCTCTGTTACAGGTGATCCGCAGTATGGGCAGAATGCCATATCTTTCGCAACCATCTTGCCACACCGTGTACACTCACACGCACCTTTGAGCCCTTCAATCTTATTCTCATACTCTTCTATGCTTTCCTTGCGGCTTGCAATTGCCTCACAAAGTCCCTTGGAAGCCTCATCCAGTTCTTCTCCATTCTCAAATCTGTCATAAATACTCTGACCAAGTTCCATCAGATCTTCTGCATTTCCTCTTGCAAGCTCTCTGATCTGCGCTTTTAACTTCTGGATTTCAATCGCATCTCCTGCCTTTGCTGTCACTGCCTCTGCTGTCTCACTCAGACGTTTTCCTAAATCTTCAAAAAAATCTTTCATACTGAAATCTCCCTTCTTATCATTGCTGTATTATCTCAATCACCAGAAAGGTGATCTACAATTTCTCTTGGTCTTATTATATCGTATTCTTCCAGTTTTTGAAGTCATTTTCTATTATTTTTAGACTAATTTCATAAATAGAATCCTTCTTGCATATCCTTTCTACAACTCAACTCAGGAGTCCTCTTATGAATGATCTTGAAACCTGCCGGGAACAGATTCTCTCCGAAGATACGCGCGACTTCATCAGTAATCCGCTGCGCACTCCACTGTTCAATGAACTTCTGAAAGAAGATCCCTGTGTCCAGGATGCCGGGCTTGGATATCAGTGCATTTACTTTTCCAAAGAACTCGTAGAACCAATCTCTCTGGTGCGTTTTTCTTACAATTCCATTCCGAATTGTTTTGCTCCTGTTGCTATGGAGACGTTGAACCAGACCGGCATCCTTCCCGTACAGAACTATCCGGCACTTCAATTAAAAGGGAAAGGAGTTCTGATTGGATTTCTTGACAGCGGGATCGACTATCAAAACAAAGTTTTCCGCAATCTGGACGGCACCACGCGAATTGCGGCACTTTGGGATCAGACCATCCAAAGCGGAACTCCACCAAAGGACTTTTTCTACGGAAGTGAATACCGTAAGGAACAGATTGATCTGGCACTTTCTTCTGATTCCCCACTGTCACATGTCCCTTCTGTCGATACCGACGGACATGGAACTTATATTGCCAGTCTCGCTGCCGGAAATGCTGACGCAGACGAACAGTTTCTGGGCGCCGCTCCGGAAGCCACTCTCGCTGTTGTCAAATTAAAACAGGCGAAACAATATCTGCGGGATTATTACTGCATCCCGGAAACAGCTGTCTGCTATCAGGAAACAGATCTGATCCTTGGATTAAAATATCTGAATGATCTGGCAGATGAACTTGGGCTTCCGCTTGTCATGTGTATCACTATAGGCTCTAACCTTGGCGGTCATGTCGGCACGCTTCCGCTTCCCGCATTGCTTGGCAGCTACAGTCTGATGCCAGACCGGATTGCTGTGGTCGGCACGGGAAATGAAGCTGACAAACGGCATCATTATTTCAATACGATCCAGTCCGAAAATGACCGTAAAACTGTAGAAATCCGGGTTGGTGAAAATGTATCCGGATTCACTTTGGAACTTTGGGTACTGATCCCCAATCTTTTCTCCATTTCAATTATTTCACCGTCCGGGGAAAATACATCCAAAATTCCATTTCATGTAGGCGCAAGCGCAGACATTGATTTTCTCTTCGAAAAGACCCGTGTCTCTGTCGACTACCGGCTGCTGGTCGAAAAAGCAAACTCCGAACTCATTTTCTTCCGCTTCCGTACCCCGGCAGAAGGCATCTGGAAAATCATTGTAGAACCAACCCGCCTGATCAATGGTGATTTCCATATCTGGCTTCCTGTCACAGAATTTTTAGACGGAGAAGTCTATTTCCTTGAATCAGATCCTTACACCACTCTTACAAACCCGGCCAATGCCCCTAGTCCCCTGACGGTCTCTTATTACGATGGCAGCAATGGTGCAGTCGCCCAGGCATCCGGACGCGGCTATACAAGAACAAGCTTTGAGAATCCTTCCATCACTGCTCCCGGGATTAATATCAAAGGAGCTCTTCCAGGAGGCCGTTTTGCTGTGCGCAGCGGCTCCTGCGCCGCAACCGCTATCACCGCCGGGGCAGTCGCACTTATGTTGGAATGGCAGCTCTACGAGCGCAAAATGCCAGGCATCGACGTATTCCAGATCAAAAGCCTTCTGATTCTTGGAGCCATCCGGCCGGACAGTATGGAATACCCTAACCGTGAATGGGGATACGGACAATTAAACCTCTATAACACATTTGAGGTCATGAGACAGCTTTAACTGTCCCATGACCTCAAGGTTTCTACAATATCTTTTATCGATTCTTTTCTCTTTTGTTCTATCTGTTATCTTCTCGATTCTCATAGTAGCTTGTAACCTTCTTAGCATCTTCTACCTGTGTTGACGGTCCTGTTCCAGGAGCGAATACCACTTTCAGAAGAATCGGTGTGATGACCGTTGTAATAACAACCACTACGATAACCGGTCCTAAGATGGAAGAACTCATAAGTCCGAGTGCGGAACCTTTACTTGCTACGATCAGGGCAACCTCACCACGGGAGATCATTCCGACTCCGATTCGTTTTGCCTGATAATTCTTGTAACCACAAATCTTTGCACCAAGTCCACAGCCGACTACCTTTGTCAAAACTGCCACAATCGTAAGAACAACTGCAAACATAATGATAGATACTGACATCTGCGGAAGTTTTACCTTCAGACCGATACTTGCGAAAAATACCGGTGATAAAAGAAGATAAGACAGTGTATCAAACTTAGACTCCAGATAAGTAGATCTCTGTACGTTGGAAATGATCAGTCCTGCGATATATGCACCTGTAATATCTGCAACCCCGAAAACTTCTTCTGCGATAAATGCCATAAGCAGGCAGAATACAAATGCAATGATCGTATGACGATGCAGTTCCTTCTCAGCTCCGTCAACCCATTTCTTATATACCTTATAGAAAATGAATCCGACAACACCTGAAAATGCGAAGAATCCAACGATCTTGATCAGAACCATTCCAAGCTTTACAGAATCATCTGCAAGGCTTGTAACGATTGTCAGTGCGATAATACCGAGGACATCATCGATGATCGCAGCACCAAGGATTGCATTTCCCGAACGGCTCTTCAGTGCTCCCAATTCTTTCAAAGTCTCTACTGTGATACTTACAGACGTTGCTGTAAGTACAACTCCGATAAAGACATTCTGAAGAACTACAGGGGATGACAGGTTACTTCCTGCCATACTTGGCCGGTTAAAGAACCAGGCGACACCATAACCCCCGATCAGTGGAACGATCACACCACAAAGAGCAATAATAAAAGAAGCTTTTCCACTTGCTTTCAGCTCTTTGATATCCGTCTCCATACCTGCAGTGAACATCAGAACGATAACTCCGATTTCTGCAACTTCATGGATAAATGAAGTCTCCGCCAGAATTCCAAATCCTGCCGGTCCGAGGATCAATCCCGCCAGAAGCGCACCAACAACCTGCGGCATCTGTACTCGTCTCGTTAACAGCCCAAGTAGTTTTGTAGATATAAGAATAATTGCTAAATCCAGTAAGTATCTGTATGTGTCCATTTTTCTCTCTTCCTTTTTGTAATTATTTTAAACTAAT
>ERZ870052.784-NODE-784-length-11990-cov-4.484093_pt1 | contig 11990 bp, 12 predicted proteins | sample MGYA00520889_ERZ870052 | MGnify/ENA primary metagenome ERZ870052 (study PRJEB32232, sample SAMN07284988) | human gut metagenome | biome: human-associated habitat; material: feces | host: Homo sapiens | place: Tanzania | collected 2014-08-14 ...
CCATCAATGGGTCAAAATACAAATTACTTAAAAGGACTATTTTTCGCGCCATCAGTTGTTGCAAGTTCATTAAAAACAATGGTATTTGCAAGTAGAATGTTAGAAAAATTACGGATATAATACAAGTCCAAAATATAATGAACCAAGAGTTGATATTGTTCAAAATATAATATTCAACGACAAAGAGAAATTAATAAAATTCTGCCAAGGAATTCAAATGGGTTCACCAATAGATTCAAATGTAATTCCAGAACCAAGTGCAATGGGAGGATATGATGACCAAGTAATTATGGCTGCTGGAACATTTACAGAAGGTTCAACAATAGAGCTTAGCTGTGATGGACCAATCCGCGCACCTTATATAGCATATATGCAAGGTGGATTAACATATGAATATGGAAAATTTGGGATTTTGAAGGCTTTGTCAGTGCTTTAAAATTTATATCATAAAAATATGCAAGATAAGATATCCAGTAATCCATCTTTGTCTTTCTTGTCTTTAATAGAATTGATTTATGATTTTTGAATTGTTGCATAACTTCTGGCGTAATTTCCGACATTCCTACCTGTTCTGCCGTAACTCCCAGAAGAGTTTCAATTGCTGTTTCGAGTTTTACTCTGCAATTGTCAAGTTTATCTGCATCACGTATAATTTGGGCATGCATCAATTCCCGCTCATTCGTAATTCCTTTTAAGCAGTAATCACTATGATGTCCTATTGCTGTTTTTATAATTTCATCCCACTTATTTTCTTCGACAAAACGCCGAATCAGTCTCTCCTCAAATAAAATTCTCACACCGAATGCTGCATGATCCATCGTTCCCGGTTCAAAACTGTTGTAACATTTCAATTGTTCAAATCTTCCAATATCATGTAACAATCCAATAATCTGAGCGAGCTCACAATCTTCTGCGGACAGTTTCATATCTTCTGTAATTTTTTTACTGCATTCCATCACTCCATAAGTATGCACAATCTTCAACTTTATCTTTTCATTTTTTTGGTCATAATCATTCAAATAGTTTTCAAAAGCTTTCTTCGCATATTGTAAATCAATCATTTCGTTTTCCCACCTTATTTTCAAGATTTTTCAACATAATATTCCCGTCCTGTATCTAGACAAACTGCAGCCAAACGTCCATTTCTTCGATTACAGCCACAATCAATCGCAATATGATGATTCTCCCTGTATACATAACCCGGTTTTGGATTCCCCATAATTCCTTGTGTCGGTGTATGTCCTGTCACCACATAGGTATCTTCAAAATATTGGATATCATACTCAGCCCTGTCCCATATTAATTCTTTTAGGGAATATTCTTCCATATCTTTTCCCGGATAATAATTTCCCAATCCTCCGTGAACTAATACGTAGTTTTTCCCATTAACTGTCAGTTCTTCGTAAATCATAAAGTCTTTTATAAAATCAATCACTTCATATTGCATTTCCCGGCTCAATGTCCGAAACTCATCGATGGTTGACTTGCTTCCGTTGTATTGCCAGGTCACAAGATTCTCTAACATTTTTTCATCAACTTTTTCGATAGAAATCTCTGTAATTTCCTGCATTAAGAATTCCAGACACTCTAACGCCATAAGCTCATGATTTCCTGTCAGACATACCACATTTGGCATTTCCATAAGCTTCAGAATAATCTGAATCGGATGAGGACCTCTGTCCAGAATATCTCCAAGAACATACAACGTATCCGTCTCTTTCAAATGGATTTCTTCTAACAATCTGATAAACAATTCGTACTCTCCATGAATATCTGAAACAACATAAGTAGCTATGTCAATCATCCCCTTTCGTTCCCAAAACACCCTAGCGCACTCTAAATTTTTCCGCTTCCGGTATCACTTAACATGCAAATCCAATCTTCTTTATCTTTCTTTTCATTTCCGTCGGAATCTCTGGAATATCGCTTTCTTCAATGGTAGTCAGCACTTCTGTTTCAATTTTTGTTTCGTCCATCTGACATATTCTTTCTGCCAGATTCATCTCTGCTTCTTCCAACATTTTTCTAGCAAATCTTCCATTTCCATAGTCTCTGCTTTCTTTTACGCTCTCGAAATTCTTTTTTAACTTTTTCATTCCTGCCTCTGTGATTGTCATTTGTTTTCTTGAAAGCATCAATTTTGTAATCTCACAAAGTTCCTCAACAGTGTAATCATCAAATTCTACGCTAAATACAATTCTGGAACGCATACCCGGATTTCTGTCAAGAAACGCCTTCATTGGTTCCGGATAACCGGCAAAGATTACAATCACATTATCCCTATGATTTTCCATCTCCTGAACGATCGTATTGATTGCCTCATCGCCAAATCCATTGTCATAGCCGTCATACAGTGAATAAGCCTCATCAATAAAAAGGACTCCTCCTTGTGCTTCTTTAAACTTTTTCTTAACTAACGGTGCCGTAGCTCCTACGTGTTCACCCACAAGATCTGCACGCCCTGCCTCTACAAACACGCCTGTTGATAATATTTTCTCATCTTTCATAATCTCTGCAAACAATCTGGCTACCGTAGTCTTTGCTGTTCCCGGATTTCCTGTAAAGACCATGTGTAAAGAAGCTTTATCCCTTTGAAGACCTTTCTCCATACAAAGCTTGTTTATCTTATGTTTGGCAATCGCTTTATGGATTACTGTTTTAACAGAAGCTAATCCGACCATTTCGTCTAATTCTTTTCTGGCTGTTCCTGATTCTCTTTCCTTCTTTTCTCCTTCTCCCAACATCTGTATATCCGACTTCGTAATCTGAAAAAGCTCTTCCTTTTGAATGTCACTCGCGCTTTCGCTTGTTGAAAGCAGCCTTACTGACTGTTGTCTAACCGCACGTTCCATCAGATTACGGACATATCTTCCATTCCCAAAATCATCAACATTTCTTACTTTTTCAAAGATGTAATGTGCCTCTTTTATAGCGTCATCTGTCACACAGAATCCTTTTTCATGGATCATCCGCTTAAAAATATCTGTAAGTTCCTCTGCTGTGTAATCCGGAAAATCAATCCAATATGGTATTCTGCTTTTCAATCCTTCATTTCTCTTCATAAATGCTTTCATTCTTTCATTGTATCCTGCAAGAATGACAATCACATTTTCTCTTTGATTTTCCATTTCCTGAAGCATCACTGTAATAGCTGTGTCACTCTTCATAGCATACGCTTCATCTATGAACAGAACACCTCCTCTTGCTGCCAGAAATGCTTCTCTGATAGCACTTACGCATCCTAGTCCATCCAGATCCATTCCTCCACGCTCAACAAATGCACCGCTTTTTAAAATGCCTTTTTCTTTTGTAATTCCTGCAAATAATTTCGCAACTGTAGTTTTGGCACTTCCCGGGTTCCCGCCAAAAATCATATGCATCGAACTGGTATGATAATCATTTCCTTTTCGTTTTTTTCGTTCTTTTTCAACAATATCTGCCGTAATAATCTTATCAATCTGCTCTTTTACAATTTTCAGGCCAATCATGTTATTTAACTTTTCATAAGCGGATACTTCATTTTCATCTCTGTCCAACAAGAAATCTTCCGAAAAGTTGTAATCATATGCTTTCAATATATTTTTATTTAGACACCATGCTTCAAACTGCTCGTAAGCCCTCAATACATCTGTCTGCGAAAACTTATGTCCTGGGAACAATGCCATGAACTCCTGTGCCTGTCCTGCATATTTTGAATATTCGGATTTTTCAATCAGCCTCTGCATATAATCGACCGCTGCTTTTCTATCCCCTGTTCCTTCTCTTAACATAATCGTCATCATATATCTTTTTAACTGTGGCAAGAGATAATAGGCAAATCCCGGATGATCCATATCATATGTAAATACAAACAGGCATTGGTTCCGATACTTCTTTATAAGTTTCTCCAGATATTGACTTGCCATTACATAATCAACCGGATCACACCCAAACTTTTCAGATAAATCTAAGACAATCACTCCGCCATAACTGTTTTCGATAATTTCTTCAAGATGGTTATTTTTCCTAAACAGATTAGGTTCTATTTCACTGACGATTTCCATTCTTCTGCTGTTGATTCGATTCGCTTTGCGTAAGTTCTGAACAAGTACTTCTGTCATTTCACCTGCTGCTTCAAAGCTACGACTGGATATCACATAATGAACCAAATTTCCACTGTATTCAGATAGATTTGCATGCGCCTTTATATTTCTCAGTTCCTCCACAAAATCCTGATGGTAGATACTGCAGATCTCACACTCCTGTTCAGAAATAATACGCTCCTTAAAATCATAAGGAAATGGTCTTGTATCATTCATACAAGAATAATAATAGATCCATAAATTTGACGATTCTATGATCCGATTAGAATAATCAAAACATCTTCTTCTTTTACATTCAAGAAAACATTCCATGAACTGATGCATCGTTATCTCAAATGGCTCTACTTTTACCTGCTTTATTCCAAATGTATCTCGCAACATTTCAAGAATACCTTCATATACATTTTGAAAACTTAGCTTCTGTTCATCGAAAGAAAAGATTGCAGAAATCAGATTGTCCTCTTCCCGATACACTAAAAACGTCCTGTTATTTTTCATATTCTGATACATATACGAGTTGATAGATTCGAGTACATTGTCGTAACCATAGTGTCTGAGTTCGATTTTTGCATTTTCCTTAATCTCCTCTACATTTGTACCCAACTTAAAACCATAATATCTCATACTTTTTTCCTCCCACTGAAGAACCTGTTTTTTGAATATCATCTATTCTTGTTATATCTGATATCATAAAAATAATAGGACATTTTATGTCTTAATTTCCATGAGCTAATTAATTTTTGAAACAAATGTATCTTATTAGAGCGAGAGGCCAACACCTCTCGCTCCAATTATTTGATTCGTCTTTCCAAAGCCTCTTTCATCCGTTCTTTCAATATCAGTTTCGTTTTATCGCCTTCCAGAATCTCCAGACAATCTATATACTGCATCAGCCAAAAAGAAAACGCTTTGATATTTATTTTCGGGAATTTTAGTCGCACCATTTTCACTGATTTATTTTCTAACTGATCTGTTTCTCTATTTTTCACTTGCTTTTCCGAATAATAAGTTCCCAGAATTTTGTACAATCCATTTTCCTGTGCTCCAAACCAGTCTACAATCTGCGTAACCTGTTCCTCTTCAAATCCAATTATGACATCTTCTTTTAACATCCCAGAATAAAAATAAGGATTTGCTGTCATAAACTTCTGCGGATTCGTCCACTCACTATTCTGCACTTCTTCACTTTTCAGATTATCCAGTACCTGGATTTCACTCATCAAATCAATCCGATAAAACAGAAAATCTGAGACATGCACTTTTTTTGCCATCAGGTAATAACGCCCATTACTCATCATAATCTGAAAAGGTGACACACAACGATTCTGATCACCTGTTGGCTTCAGATGAAATTCTTCCTCTTCATATCGGTACGCCTCTAATTTAAACTTAATCTTCTTCCTTCTGTCGATTGCATCCTGAATCTTCAACACATTCTTCATGACATTTATGCCACCATCATCACTTTCTGAATACGGCATATATTCTACGATTTGTTCCATAAAATCTGTCATGTTCTTCACCTGACCGCAACCAAAGATATCCTGGAGATTGCTATAATAATCCGGCTTAAATTCCGGTGTTAAAACCTTGGAATAGATTACCGCATCCATCAAAAATCTTGGAAATTCCCCCGGCACATCTTCCATAACTTTTTTCTCGTACCAGTAACCGGTGATTTTCCTTTCCCGCTTTCGAAATCCAAGGCAATAATTATCCCTTTCTTTCAGACCATTTCCTTCTTCGTCTAACTTTATCTGCTCGATTTCCTCGTCTGTACCAAGTAATTGTCGCAGATTCCGGGATACACTTCGAGAGTCTATTGTGCGGGGAAGCTCATTGGCTTCCCCCGCACGGATTTTTTCTAAATCTTCCAGTTTATCGTGTATTTCTGTCACTGTTGCTGGATTTTGTTTTGTTGCTCCAGTAGACTTTAGAGCTTGGATTAATTCTTGTTCTTTGAATTTTGACATATTTATACCCCTTGACTACTTTTTTATCTCTCCTTCCAAAAGATTACTTTTATTTTTATGTTTTGCTTTTAATTCATTTAGTTCAATAAAATCCATAAATGCATTACATATTTCCATCTCCGAATCATAAAAATTCACATGAGGATTATAATATATATTTGTACCCGACTCATCAATTTTTCCATCTCCATTTTTTGTAGATTCTGGATATAATTCATATGAGTACGTTATATTATTATTACATGCAAATTGAATTGAGTTTAAAACACATTCAACTTGTTGTTCATTTTTGTTTAAAGCCATTCTAAAAAACATTAGATCATAATTACAGTTTCCTGTACTTACTCTCAAATAGTTAAATAAATTTCCATAATATTTCACCTTTCCTTCACATTTTTTTAAGCTCCATCCATCTTTCTTTTTTAACAATCCCTCAAGTATATGTCTTACATTAAGCAATTTACCCAAAATCATTTTATCTATTTCATCTTTATTGCAGCACGGAATCAAATGAAAATTTCCAAGTTTTTTACTCCCGTCAAAATAATAGGCATTTCCTTCATTTTTATCATCAAGAATATATTTTCCTTTCTCGTGCTTAGCAATATTTACTTCTTCTTCTCCAATATATAAATGTCCCTTATACTCTAATGCTTCCTTTATCGTCATGCGTTTTCTCCTTATTCTCTACAACCATCCCTCAAAATCTTCCTCAAACACCAACGCCAGCGTCCTCAACAGTTCATTCTGAAAGATTCTTTCCTCTGAGTATCCAAGATTTCCGTCTTCATTCTTTTTCTGAATTTCCGAAAAATATTTTTCCTGATCGGTCATTTGCTTTTCATCCGGATAGCATGCAAGTTTTGCATCACACAATCCCATAGCGATTTCACTATATTCCTTCGGGCATGCTTTCTTTAGATCAAATGCACAATCAAAATATAGGATCTTAGGATTGATTTTCTTCCATCTTGTTACCACCCCTGGGATTTCGTACTTTCTTACAAACACTTCTGTTTCATCCACGATTTGTGTCAGTTTTTCCTTTACTTCTGTTTCTCCAAGAAATAAAACATCTACTTTCTTTCTGATGTCCAGCAATTTTTCTCCCATATAATCCCAAATATCAATTTCTTTGTTCTTCTCTTCACTCGGAATATCATTATAGCCGGATGTTTTTTCATATAAAGCCAATACGTCCCAAAGCATTCCATAAACTGTTTTAATTGATGTTCTGAGTTCTTCTTCTCTCATAGGCGCCTCCTACTTTGTGCTGTTTTTGTTGTTGATGCCATTATATCATATTTAAGACATTTTTTGTCCTATTTATGACTTGCTATTATTTTTTTAATTTTTTCTGTTAAACAGCAAATTCCTTTGCAAACACCTCATAATTCAATGTATCTCTCGACGAACAGTAAATGGCTAATTCGATAGTTTCAAAATCATATTTATGTTCGTCAATTGCTGCATGCATTGCTTTCGCAACCAACTCCGGCGGATTTGCAAAGGCTCCACATCCAAAAGCTCCCAAAATAATAACGTCCGATTTCGCACTACTTGCTATGTCTAAGACTCGATTTATTCTCTTCTTATATATATCAAACAACTTTTTATCCGTAATAGTCTTTTTCCAGTTTTTATCATACTGTAACATATATCTCAGATTTGGTGCTGCACAACTAATTACATCTACATCAAACCAGTCTTTCTCCGATAAAAGAGCCGGTTTGGCAGTATCACTCTTAAATACCGTCACGTCGCATGTTTGTATGCAATCATCATTATAAAGAGAATTCATCTTTCCTGTTTTCAATGCATATCTGTGTTTTTTATGAAATGCTTCTGTAATCTCACTTGCTGATATACATTTGTACAGAGTACTGATTCTACATAAGCATTCTTCCTGAGCACCGGCTCCTTTTGTCACTCCGCCGCCTGGATTAGTTGCTGAAGCAAAGTTTAGTACACTGATATGTTTTCCTCTATACGCTGAAGCCGCCTCAAAACTTCTTTTCTTTGAAACGATAATCTCAGCTTCTTTTCCTGTTTCGCGTTCATGTGTAAGATTCTGCAAAATAGCATCTGCATTTTTCTCCGAAATTACTTTATTACATGCCATAGAATTTTTAATCTTGTCCTTCAACTTATGATTAGTTTCACACATCCATACTGTATTTTCAAATATCTTTATCAACTCTTCTCTAGCCATCTACTCTCCTTTTTTTCAAACATAAAACTCTTCTTTTGTTTCCAGGCATAGACATCCTAATTTTCCATTTCTAAAACCACATCCGCAATCACACATGATAAGATTCCCTTTTTCATTTCTCCAAATCTTATGATTCACAGTGTTTCTATGACCACATATTGAAGTATAACCTTCTACTCCATTACAGAAATACTCTGGGTTCATCTCATTTCCAATTAAATAATAATACTTATTCTCTGTGCATTCAGGCTTTGATGTCATCGCATGCGCAAGCAGATATTTTTCATTATTCACCTGAACGCTCAGCTGAAGTGGCCAGGTTAAAATTTGTCTTGCAAGATTCTGAACATCCACCTCTACCAACCTTCGAGTAAGACATCGAAATGTATTGTACTGATATGGTTCTGTTTTTCTTCTTTTCCACTCCGGCATTTGATAAAATTTTAAAATGTATGCCGCCAGCCATTCGTCATGATTACCTCTAATCATAGAGCAATTGTCTCCCAGTTCCATTACTTTAAAATATAAATCTACCGGATTCGGATTGTAATCAGAACGGTCGAACAAATCTCCTAAGATGAACAGCTTGTCCTCTTTGGAAAATTCAATCATCTTTAATAATTCACAAAACTTTTGATAATCATTATGAATATCACTAACGACATAATGCATTTTTTATTTTCTCCTATAACATTTTTACCACAGATTCGGATAGTCTCTAAGATTAAGACGAGATTCTTCTCTCCAGATAGGCTCTCCCCAATGACGATAATCGCATATATCCCACGATTCATTTTCTTTCCGATAATGGTTCGATTTTCCAGTCAGACTATCATAAGGATTCCTTTTTGTTCTTCGCCGAATTCTTCTATTTGCCAGCTTTTTAGCAAATCGATCTTTATCACCTTTATAAACTGGTGTATGTTTATAGCTTCGACTCATAATATACAGTCTCCATATTCAACATATTTTCTTTTTATCCCGATGTCTACAGCATAATATCTTCTGGCTTTTGGGCTTCTTCCATCATCTTTTCTGATAAGCTTTTTTCTCTACATACTTCAGCATATTTTCTGGCATATTTCAGAACCAAGTCTGGGCAAAATTCTTTTCCGTTACTTTTATGACTCAAATAATCTCCCAACGCTTCCGTTGCATATCTCAAAGCCTGTCTTTTTGGATCATCTTCTATATATGTTGGAAATTCCACTTCAAGATACAATGGATTAATATGTTCATGTGACCAGATTCCTGATTCTGTTAGTTTATAACAAATCATCTATATATCTGAAAAATCAACATACCAATTTTTCTCTTCTATACGATTCAGATACCGATCCCAATCCGCTTCTCCCTCTACCAAAACATAATAGGAACCATTTCTTATATCTTTTACCTTAATTTCCAGCCTGAAATAGCCTTAAAAAATTGATAAGATCTACCATCTTCAGCAATCATAATCACGCACCCTGGTCCACCCATTCCAGATGGCGCATAAAACCCATAGGCAACAATTTTCTCCAATAATTCTTCTGTCAAATCTGATAATTTTAACTGTACTCTATCTTCAAATTTCATACTTGTCCTCCGCAGTTATTTTGCATCTTCCATTAACATCCGGATTTTTTCGAAATCATATTCTCTTATTATCTGGGCTTCTTCAGTATATTTTACTTCGTGATCTGTTACCACCACATCTGCTTCCATAGGATCTTCAACAATTTTTTCCGCCATCATAGAAAAAAAATCATACATATTCATAACATCTGTAAGAGGAAAATAATCTGTCAAGAATGAAAGATTTGTATCTCCGGCCACCCTTGATTTACTATTTTTTGCTACATTAAGCCAGACAAATTCATTCGTGAAAAGATCGATTCCAAACAGATATGCAAAGGTACTCTCACAATTCACAAGATATGCCGATTTTACTGTCTTAGGTTCATATACTTGTCCACTATCTTCCCAATCTCTCAGCATATACCCCGCTTTACAAAAGCATTTATTAAAGTTTTTCCTAGAATAAACGTTATCGCAAAAAATCAAATATCGATATTCAGAATACCGTGCCTTGAATTCCGGAAGATTGATATCAAAGTATTCAGAACCTCCCAGATAACCGCTTGTTTCATCACCAGAATAGGTGATTGCTCCTGACTGGTGTCTCGACATCGTTCTCCAGGAAAATTCTCTCCGATTACCATCTTCTGTAAGTGCAAATACCGAAAGATCAATATCGTTCACCTTCTCCCAATAGGTAAATGCCCTTAGCTTTTTTCCCTCGTCTATTGGAATCCTGCTTCCTTTAGAAAGAACACTCAATCCTCCTTGCGAAGTATTTTCTGCTAATGGAAGTGTATAATTTTTCATGGAAGGTTCAATATATACCTTTCCAAGTCGATTTCTAAGTTTCTCAGAAAGTTTTGAACGAATCATTTTTCCAACTTCTTTTACCTGCTCTTCTGTAAGCCTGCTTTGACATTTCTTACTCTCCTCTGGTGTTTCATAATGAACCTTCATGAGATTATGCTGTGTAAACTTGAAAATACGTCCGTCCTTTCTCTGCACTCCTTCATATCTAAACAATAATTGTAGCAAAATCAATGTACTGCAATCCTCTGGAAATTCCGAAAGGAATGTTTGCTCATCTTCTCGATCCATACGGCTGATAATGTAATCCATATTTCGAAGCAATGCAGATGTTCCTTTCTTTTCCCGCAATAATTCTGCTGCTTGCTGATATCTGTTTTCCTGCATCAGCTTTTCAAACTCACTGTATACGGACTCATTGCCTTTCGTTCTCATGGCATGTACAAATATTTCCGCCTCTTCGTTTTTCGGCTGATAATGAATATGATGTAAGAACCCATTCCATAGCTGCTTCTTTTCATAACATGTACAAATATCGCACCTGTCACCTCGAAACATTCTATCCAGTAGTGCCGTTAAGAATTTTCTATCCTGATTTTTAAAATTCAGTTTTTTCGGATTATCATTGTGATAATACCGATAGTTTAATTCATCTACTATTTTCATAACATCCGACAGATTCAAACTGTCTGCCAGTGAAAGATTTTTCGTGTCAATTAAAAGTCTTACACAGGTATTCTTTGATACAATATCCGGAATATTTTCAAGATGGTCACGAATAAATGTAAGTACAAGCGTATACTGCCTCTCACTCAATGGTCGCGAACCTGATAATAAATCCTTCACAATCACTCGTACCGTTTCTTCTGCTTCTTCCTCCGTTTGTATCACAAATTCCTGTACTTCTGTCTCTTCCTGAAAAGCCGCACGTTCAAAATCTTTTTCAAACATAGACTGCCCCGGCTCTTCAAAATTGCCAAGCCCATACGTATTAAAATAATGTGCAAGCTGATCAAATAATAATTCCTCTGTAGAAAGATTTCGGACACTCTGAGGGAATCCTCTATAAAACGGTTTCGGAACATTTTCTCCAAATCTTTTTGATAGTTCTTTTACCATTCCGCAATGCACAAGCTCCCTGCCTTTTGTAATTTTTACGCCAAAGAAATGTGCCATTGCAAACAAGGTTTCAAAAACATGCTTTTCTTCTGTCTCTTCATCACTGACAAGAATATGCTTTTCAAACAAATAGTCTTTGTATATTTCTTTCATGCCCGCACCTCTTTCTACTACTATACTTTAATCAATGCCGACTGATCTTGTCACTCAAATACACCTAATTTGAAGTAAGTA
>ERZ870052.785-NODE-785-length-11985-cov-7.642089_pt1 | contig 11985 bp, 10 predicted proteins | sample MGYA00520889_ERZ870052 | MGnify/ENA primary metagenome ERZ870052 (study PRJEB32232, sample SAMN07284988) | human gut metagenome | biome: human-associated habitat; material: feces | host: Homo sapiens | place: Tanzania | collected 2014-08-14 ...
TCGGCAGGACACTCATGGCAGAGTGGGTACGGCAAGGACGCCATACCCTCCTACAGATTGCCGCTCATATATAAAGCTAAATATGAACTCGTACTTAACTCTAAAATTTTATTGTCTAACTTTTAAAACATCTTAACATTATGATTGAATATTCTGTTTATATGACCACCAACCACTTGAGTAAGGATGAGGGTGCTAAGGCTTATGCAGCCGCTCAGATTAGAGAGAAGCTGGGTACCGACAAGTTTGTCGCTCACGTGGCGCGACACAACAGCGTGTTCTCTAAGGGCACTATCAAGGGCGTGCTTGCCGACGTGGCGTGCTGTGTGCGCGAGCAACTATTGAACGGCAACAAGGTGCAGCTTGAGGGCTTGGGTACATTCGGTTTCACCATCAGCAGCCAAGGTGCAGAAAATGTGAAGGATTTCACCTCTGCCAACATCAAGAAGATTAACGTTATCTTCACCCCGGACAGCGAACTGGAGAACCTTATCGACGACGCTGTGTTTAGTCCAACGTCGAGTCGTGTGGTGCAGGCTGCTGCGCTTAAGGCGGAGAAAAATGGTGAAGGCAGCGTGGACTTGGAGGCGATAAAGAAAAAGGGAGTTTAAGTGAAGAACGAAGAGTGAAGAATCCAATAGTTAAGTGAAGAGTGAAAAGTGAAGAGGGAAGAATCCATATGTTAAGTGAAGAGTGAAGAACGAAGAGTGAAGAATCCAATAGTGAAAAGGCGGTTATCAGAAGTTAAAGGAAGTTTGGGCTTCGCCAGAAGTTATCAGAAGTTAAAGGACATATGTATTGTCCGTTCACTTCCATCCATCGTAGATGGATTAACTTCTTCTTAACTTCCGATAAATCCTTATCGCTTACGAAACTTAACTTCTTTAACTTCTCTAACTTCTGAATTCTATAAACTTGCTAAAGTTTCATCAAAAAATTATTATTATGACTCAAGAACAAAAACATTCAGTAATTCAGGCGATATTGACTTTCATTTCGTCAATCCTTTGCGCAATAACCGCGAGCTCGTGCGCATCGCATTTTTAGTATTGCTATAGTGAGGGGAAAAGTTCCCACAGAACGCACAGACTACACAGAAGCCTACGGGATTAATATTTCGGAATTCACAGAGCGTATAGACGCTGCGCGTCATACGACAGAAAGCACAGAATTGATTGCTTGTGTAGCGACGCCGAGGTTAAGCATGGTTGCCGTCTATGGCGGCGCAAGGCTCTTGTACTTGTATCTCCTTTGCTTGTAGTTCCCACAGAACACAGACCAGCAAGCATTCATTTCTGTGGATTCTTGCATCGCGAAGCGTAGGCCATTCTGTGGATTGAAAAGCTTAAGCCCGTAGGCTTCTGTGTGGTCTGTGCTTTCTGTGGGAACTACATACAAAAGAACTACAAGTAAAATTATACGTTCATTATATATATTATGCGAAAAATTGATTTAATAATAATCCATTGTTCGGCTACTGCCGAGGGCAAGGACTTTCGGGCTGCCGACATCGACCGCTGGCATCGACAGCAAGGTTTCAAATCTATTGGCTACCATTTCGTGGTGCGATTGAATGGCGAGGTGGAGCGTGGCCGACCAATTGCCGAAGTGGGCGCACATTGCAAGGGACACAATGCCACGTCGATTGGCGTGTGCTACATCGGTGGTCTTGCAGCCGACGGCAAGACGCCTAAGGACACCAGGACCGTGGAGCAACGAAAGGCTATGCGCAATCTCGTTAAGACGCTCAAGCACGTGTTCCCAGGAGCTGTTGTTCGCTCGCATAGAGATTTTGCTGCCAAGGCTTGTCCTTGCTTTGATGCAACGAGAGAGTATGCGTGAGAAGAACATCCTGTAGGAGGTAAGCATACCTTGCATTATTATGCACTTTTGTAAAGCAAATAATTTATTTTAATATCTTTTTGATATTTTCACGGCTTTTTATTTTGCCAATCGATAATTATTCTATACCTTTGCATTTACAAACGTATAGAACATAAAGGATAAATATTACAAAACAACAACATAACACACGATGAGCACACTTATTCGACCAGAACACTATTGTGCCTTGCTCAACACCTACAAGACAGAGCAGGGCATTAAACTTATAAAAGACTTCTTCCAGCAAAACCTTGCCACCGAGCTACGACTGCGCCGCGTAACGGCTCCGCTGTTTGTGCTTCAGGGACTTGGCATTAACGACGACCTTAACGGCGTGGAGCGTCCTGTTACTTTCCCAATTAAAGACCTTGGCGACCAGAAGGCTGAGGTGGTGCACTCGCTTGCCAAATGGAAACGACTGACACTTGCCGAATATCAGGTGCAGCCCGGCTATGGCGTGTACACCGACATGAACGCCATACGCGCCGACGAAGAACTGGACAACCTACACTCGCTGTACGTTGACCAGTGGGACTGGGAGGCTGTTATCGCACAGCACCAGCGCTCTATCGCATTCCTAAAGGATGTGGTTCAGCGCATTTATGCAGCCATCAGACGCACAGAATACCTGGTGTGCGAGACCTACGAGCAGATTAGACCATTCTTGCCCGAGGATATCCACTTTATACACAGCGAGGATTTGCTGGCCATGTATCCAAACCTCAGCCCCAAGGAGCGCGAGGACGCCATCTGCAAGAAGTATGGAGCTGTGTTCATCATTGGTATCGGCGGCAAGCTTGCCAACGGCGAGAAGCACGACGGACGCGCCCCCGACTACGACGACTGGTCGACTATTGCCGAGAATGGCAAGGCTGGACTTAACGGCGACATCCTTATATGGTATCCGGTGTTGCAACGCTCGTTCGAGCTGTCGTCTATGGGCATCCGCGTAGACAGCGAGGCCTTGAAGCGCCAGCTTAAGCTTGAGGGCAAGGAAGACCGCGCATCGCTCTACTTCCACCGCCGACTGCTCAACAATGAGTTGCCCCTTTCGGTGGGCGGCGGTATTGGCCAGAGCCGCCTGTGCATGGTTCTGCTGCACAAGGCCCACATTGGCGAGATTCAGGCCTCTATTTGGCCAGAAGATATGCGCAGAGAATGCGCTGAACTTGGAATGCCGCTAATATAGAGATATTGGCGAGGATTATTACTGTTATATGTAAACAACGCCGACTGTAAGAATTCTTTTATTCTTAACAGTCGGCGTTGTCGATTTTTGTTTTACTTGCCGATTTCGACAGAAGGGGCAACACGGCCATACTAACTTGCGTGGCGCCTTTGGTACAGAAATACGCAATATGCCAAACGTAACGCAAATACCACCATTATTTTATCAGTCTTGTGTAATAACAACCGTTACGTCTCTTGCTGCCTGAGCGCCCATAACAAGCGCCTGTTCTATGTCGGCAGTTTTGGATGGACCCGAGATAAAGCAACCCAGTCCGGTTGTAGGCATCTGTATACAATCGTAAGCCTGGTGCATATTGTCGACAATGCCACTCTTGGGCAACACAATAACAAGCTGCTCAACTATAAAGCACACAGCCTTCTGGCGCATCGACTGCGGTATCCACACACATCCGTTCTCTGCCACACCTATTTGTCCGCGCACCACACCTACGTCGGTGCCGTTAAGCTGTTGCGCCTCTTCCACCGTGTCGGGGTTGATGGTGGCTATAGACAACTCGGCTATGTTGGAGGCTATAACCTTTGCCTCAGGATAGGCTCGGCGCACAATGTTGTCGAGACTCTCGCCTGCCTGCGCTATCAGCACATGGGCGCCTACAGCCTTGCTTGCCTCAACAAACTGTGCCACAGCGTCGGGGTAGGTTATGCCAGCAATGTGGCTGTCTGGCATGTCGTATTGCTCGCGCGTGTTGCGACGGAGCTTCTGCAATAGTTCTTCCTTGTACATTTGTTGTTTTTTTTGATTGTTCCTACGGGAGCGTTAGCCCCCAACTGCTACTCTACCTTACCCTTCTTCCATAAGGCTTGAAACGACTGGCGCGCAAACTGCGGCATGGCATGTCCCACACCCCAAGGGTTAATGGCGCGTATGTGTGTTATACCGTCAGGAACTGCGTTGGCCAACGGCGCAAGCTTTAAGGCCGAGGCATACAGATGCGGATGTTCGAACAACAGTTCCATACCCTCGGACATGAGCTTCTTCATAGAGTCGGCACGGTGCAGCGAGTCGAGTTTCTGTCGCCACAGATACACCTGCGAGCCTGGACCAACCATAGTTGGGCACACATTGTCGCACGAGAGGCACAGCGTGCAAGCCGACACATTGTCGCTATAACGGCTTGCATTGCGTAGCATGCCAAGGTTTATACCTATAGGACCTGGTATGAAGTAGGTGTAGGCATAGCCACCCGAACGGCGGTATACGGGACAAGTATTCATGCACGATCCGCAACGTATGCACTTAAGCGTCTGCCAATGGTCAGGGTCGGCAAGCATATCGCTGCGCCCATTGTCCACCAGTATAACGTGCATCTCGGCTCCTGGGCGCGCCTGACGAAAATGCGAGGTGTAGGCAGTTGTGGGCTGGCCTGTGGCCGATCGGCACAACAGGCGCTGGAATACGGCAAGCGAGCTGTAGTCGGGCACTAACTTCTCTATGCCCATAGCCACAAGATGCAACTTTGGCATAGATGTAGACATGTCGGCATTGCCCTCGTTGGTGCACACCACTATGTCGCCCGTCTTGGCTACACCAAAGTTGCAACCCGTCATGCCTGCCCCTGCCTCCATAAACTGGTTGCGCAAGTGCTGTCGCGCACAGCGTGTAAGGTATGTTGGGTCGTAATTGCCGTGCTCCTTGCTTATGCCTTGCTGCTCAAACATGCGGCCTATCTCCTCGCGCTTAAGATGTATAGCGGGCATAACAATGTGGCTTGGTTTCTGATGCAACAGCTGCAAGATGCGCTCGCCAAGGTCGGTCTCTACCACGTCTATTCCGTTTTGCTCGAGAAAGGGGTTCATGCCGCACTCCTCGGTTAGCATCGACTTCGACTTAACCATCTTCTTTACGCCGTGCTGGCGCAGAATATCGAGTACCGTGTTGTTGAAGTGGTCGGCATCCTTGGCCCAATGCACTATCACGCCACGGCTTTCGAGCTGAGCCGCAAACTGCTCAAGATAGTCGGCAAGATGTGTAATGGTGTGGCGCTTTATTTGGCTGGCATGCTGGCGCAGGTCTTCCCATTCGGGCAATGTATGTGCCATAGCGTCGCGTTTCTGCCTTAAAGCCCAAAAGGTGGCGTCATGCCAGGTTGTTTTCTCTCGGTCTTGATTGAAGCGGCGTGCCGCTTCGCTGTGTAGTGTACTCATAATCCGGCTGCTAATATCTGTACTACGTGGATAAACTTTATTGGTTTTTTCTCTCTCTTGGCTATACCTTGCATGTGCATGAGGCACGACGAGTCGGGACCGGTAACATACTCGGCTCCGGTGGCTATGTGGCGTGCTATTTTGTCCTCGCCCATGCGTGTGGACACATCAGGCTCCTCGACAGAAAACATACCGCCAAATCCACAACACTCATCCTTACGTTCGGGCTGGCATATGGTTATGCCATCCACAAGGCGCAACAAGTCTACTATCTTGTTGAACTGAGGCTCGTTGCGCTCTGATGGCGACGACAAGCCAAGCTCGCGTACGCCGTGGCACGAATTGTGCACACTTACAATATGCGGGAATTTTGACTTAAGACTCGTGGGTTTTACCACGTCGTGCAAGAACTCCACAACATCCATTATCTTCTTAGACGTAAGACACTGGTGCCCCTCCTTTACAAGACGCGGATGATAGAGCTTTACGAATGCGGCGCACGAGGCCGATGGTGCCACTACATAATCGTAGGCATCAAACAGTTGGTCGAAACGGCTTGCTATGTTATCTGCCATCTTCTCGAATCCTGCATTTGCCATTGGCTGTCCACAACAAGTTTGGTTGAGGGGATAGTCTACGTCAAGGGCAAGGCTCTTCAGGAGCTTGTAAGTGGCTACACCCACCTCAGGGTAGAGCGCATCGACATAACAAGGTATAAACAATCCTATTTTCATAATGTTAAAAGTTATCCACCTTAATGTATTTCTAATATTTCTAAACTGCTGCAAAAGTACAAATTTTGAACGGATTAGCACAACTTATTGCGTATGAACATAAAAAAAACTTTGCCCATTGGTGCAATAATTTATATCTTTGCACATTAATATTATGTATCGACACAAGTGTCGACGCAATATATAAGATGAACAGATTTGTAAAACGTTTGTACAGCCTGGCCATTATGGCAATGGTGTCGATGGTATGGGTATTGGCTGTGGGCACATTGCAATCGTGCACCAACAGCGACGATGCCGCATTAGAGGGATCGTACAACAGCGAGGGGGTTACGCCATATATTGGCAAATGGACTGTAGGCAACCAGACGGCTGCCAAGAGCACGGTGCTGGTATGCGCCGATTATTTCCAGATGAGTAATGTACCATGCGAGGAGATACTTAACCAACTGTTTCCAGGCAAAACAATAAGCAACGCACAATGTAGCATTGGCACAGGGCGACTGAGGTTTGACTGCACACCTACGTCAGACAAGTCGATAACCTACACTATCAAGCCTACTGAATGGCTACTAACCGCCACTATCGACGGGCAGCCTCATAGGCTGGCGCTTGCCATATCGTCTATATCAAGCTCTACGGACTACGGATCATGGGCATCGTTGTCGAGCGCCGGAATACTGACAATTATCCTGCACGCCACATCTGTAACGACCGACAACAACTCGCCACAACCATTGTCGCTCAGACTTTCCTTTACTGGCAAAAAGTAAGGGCTGCAACAACAAATGAAACAAGAGGAACAACTCGTTAGCGATATACAACGGGGAGAGAGGTTGGCAATGCGCCGCCTTTACGACCAATATTCGGGATTTGCCATGGCCATAGCGCTAAGGTACGTTCCGGACAGGGACGACGTGTCGGATATCCTGCAAGACTCGTTTGTAAAGATATTCCAGTCGATAGGCTCGTACGAGTATCGCGGCGAGGGTATGCTTAGGGCATGGATAGCACGAATTGTGAGCAACGAGGCTTTGGGATTTCTGCGGCGACGCAACGGCATAACATTTACCGACAACATCCCAGACAACACACCCGACGAAGATCCCGACATCAGCATGATAGACGACGACACATTGGCCAAGATGATTGCCCAGCTGCCCGAGGGCTACAGAGTAGTACTAAACCTTTATGTATTCGGCAACTTGAGCCATAAGGAGATTGCTGCCAAGTTAGGCATAACGCCAAGTACATCGGCATCACAATTTTTTCATGCCAAGAAGATGTTGGCACGTATGATTAACGAACATAGAAAAGAGAATATAATATGAAACACGACGATTGGACCAGACAGTTAAACAGGCGACTTGCCAATAGGGAAACTCCTGCGCCCGACGACTTGTGGGAGAAGATAGAGATGCGGCTCGATGCCAAGGACTACAAGCCTGTAATGAAGCCGCGATATACTATACGACGCATTGCCACATGGAGTGTGTCGGCTGCTGCTGTGGCTGCCTTGCTGGTGACTATAGGCTACAAGGCAAACGAGGACACTATCGAGAGACTTGCCGCAAATAGCCCTAAAGCACATGCTGACAATGCTATAAACAACGCTACACCCAATACTGCAAGCACAGCCAACCCAAACATAGAGCTAACATATGGCAGCAGCACCAATGCTGCAACCCAACTTGTTGCTGCAAAATATAATTACAACGGAGCTACAAGCAACAACCATACAGGCAAGGCTACGGCTGCTGCTAACGAGGCTATGGCTATAGACAACGCAAATGCAGAAGACATAACCGAAGCCAATACCGAGACTAATGTGGCTTATAAGGAAGATGAAGCATCGGTTGCACAGCATTCTGCAGAGATGGAAAGGAAGGTGGTTGTGGCCGACAACAAGAGATATGCGCCACACAACACGGCTCCACGAATGATGTATGTTGAGAACGACGAGCAAGACAAACAGTTGGCTCATTGGAGCATTGGCGCTCACACGGCTGGCAGCATGATGGACAGCCAATATGCCAATATGCCTGTGGCACGCTCTATCAACGCCTCGATGATGGGAGATCTTACTAACGACGACGAAACTTCGCATCCTAACATACACAGACCTGTGGGCAATGCCGCCCTTATGTCGCGATATAGTGAGACCAAACATCATGCACAGCCTGTATCATATGGCGTTTCGGTGGGTTATGCCATCAACAACCGTATGTCGCTTATTATGGGTGTGGTGTATACACGTGCCGTAACCGACTTTATACGCTCTTCGGGTAAGGACGACATTACAGAGACTCAGCGCCTTCACTATATTGGTGTGCCTCTTGGCATAAAGTATCGTGTTTGGAACAACAAGCATATACAGACATACGCTACTGCTGGAGGACAGGCCGACTTTAATGTAAAGGCCACAATGACTGCCGCTGATGTAAAGACTGATGTAGACCGCGACAATGTACAATTCTCGGTTAATGCAGCGGCTGGTATACAGCTGGATGTAGTGCCGCATGTGGGACTGTATGCCGAACCTGGTGTGAAATATTATATAGACAACAACAGCCAGGTGGTGACTATATTCAAAGACAAACCTTGGGCATTCAACCTGCAAGTGGGATTGAGGGTTGAGTTCTAAATATACCAAAACATATAGCGTATCTATTAACCTACCCCATAATGTGGTGAATGGAAGTTATAAGACGAAATTTATAAAGGGGTACGGTTGAAACGACTCACTTGAAGGGTGTGATTACATGTCATACCCTTTTTTGTTGTAAATACAAAAAAGGGTACGATTGATCGTACCCCTATATAAAAATATTGTCTCACAAGGATGCTTGCCACCCATTATTCTACAGCAACTTTCTTCACGCTACCATCGCTATACTTCACAATGTTCAATCCCTTGGTTGGACCTACCAATCGCTGACCATTTATAGAATAGCGAGATACTTCCTCGACATCAGTAGAGGTTGTAGTCTTGTCGATGCCTGTTGCATCGAATTCTACTATATTCTCAAAGTAGCCAAATTCAGAGAGCCTGTAATTATCATAAGTTCCCTTAGGTACATAAAGTGTACATTTCCTGGAAGCACAACCTTCGAATGCATAACGACCTATTCTTGGTACTTTCTCTGCATATACATATATACTAGTTAATCCGCTACAGTAAGAGAATGCGAACTCGCCTATTGAAGTAATACCAGCAGGAAGGGTTAAACTCGTTAATCCGCTACAGCCAGAGAATGCGTACTTGTCTATTGAGGTAATACCAGCAGGAAGGGTTAAACTCGTTAATCCGCTACAGCCAGAGAATGCGTACTCGCCTATTGAAGTAATACCAGCAGGAAGTGTTAAACTCGTTAATCCGCTACAGCCATAGAATGTGTCATCGCCTATTGAGGTAATACCAGCAGGAAGGGTTAAACTCGTTAATCCGCTACAGCCATAGAATGCGCGACTGCCTATTGAGGTAATACCATCAGGAAGGGTTAAACTCGTTAATCCGCTACAGTCCAGGAATGCGCCATAGTTTATTGAGGTAATACCAGCAGGAAGGTTTAAACTCGTTAATCCGCTACAGTATGCGAATGCGCTAATGCCTATTGAGGTAATACCATCAGGAAGGGTTAAACTCGTTAATCCGCTACAGTCAGAGAATGTGCTCTCGCCTATCTCGGTAATACCAGCAGGAAGGTTTAAACTCGTTAATCCGCTACAGCCATAGAATGCGTACTCGCCTATTGAAGTAATACCAGCAGGAAGTGTCAAACTCGTTAATCCGCTACAGCCAGAGAATGCGAATTCGCCTATTGAGGTAATACCAACAGGAAGGGTTAAACTCGTTAATCCGCTACAGTATGCGAATGCGTACTCGCCTATTTCATCATTAGAAGTATACACTTTATTATTAAAAAGATTATCATAATAATAATAATCACCACCTGCTACAATCTTCGCCTCAGACAAATCTAACACAGAGAGATTTCCTTCTGTACTACTTTCCTGATAATTTCTTCCTGCCATCTCACGAATCATATTCCAATCCGTGCCATTTATCTCACCAACAATCTTCAGATTCGTAATTTTATACATCTCACTACTTGCAATCTTGTTAGGTAAAGTACCAGCCTTGTCCAAGTTGATTGTAATCTGCTTGGTAATCAAGTCGTCATTAGCTGCTTGAATTGATAAACAGCCAAGCAACATAAATACCGCAGTTAAAAACAGTCCTTTAAAAGTAAAATTTCTCATATTTCTTTTTTTTGTGTATATTCTTTTGAAACATGTGTACAGACATCGTCTGCTATTGTTTATCACTTTGTCCTATTCTACATCAAAGGGGCGTACCATAATGGTACTTTTAAATATGAAACAATTGATTTATAAGCAACAAAGAGAGGATGCTTCAACTCGGCGTGAGCAGAATGGATATCTGTATGCGAAGGTAAATAAAATATTTTAATATGTAACACCTTTTTCAGAATCTTTTTTGATACAAAGGCGAAAAAGATGAATGTGAAGGCACACAAGAAGCATGTTTCAACATGCTTAATTTGCACTAATATAGAACTCTTGATATTTTCTTCAAGTCCATCTATTCTTAGCCTCCCTTACCCAAGAGGAAATCGTAGAGGCTCATCATCAGAATACCCTCTTCATTATACCCCGAATGATATCTATCCCCTACAATAATCAGTTTGAGGAAGATGTTGAAGAGAAGGAAGGATTTACCACATCGGCGGATGCCTGTGATAATCTTTATCATCCCATTGCCTTCGGCAGAGATGAGCTTATTTAGATATTCCTTGCGTTCAAAATATATCATTCGTTGAATTTTTTTGTGTCAAGACACATATTTTTGCAGCAAAAGTACACTTTTTACTTGATAATGCCAAAGTTTTAAGAGAAAAAAGCAAAAGAGGGAGATGTGGGGGCACAAGAAAGAAAAATAGATGCTCGAAAACAAAGCAAAGAGCGGAAAAACAACTGTAACCCCCAGTTGCCTTTCCGCTCTTGCTTTTAATCTCTATAATAAGAAATCTGTTATTCTGCCAATAGCTTCTCTGCCATAGCCTTACCCAAAGCCTCGCATTGCTGGCGAACTTCAGGAGTGATGGCTTGCTTCATGTCTACAGGCTCGCCTACTGCCTCGTAGTGTAGGTGGTTGTCGTTCCACTCCTGAATCTTGGCAACAGCCTTGCTTGCCCAGCAATGAGAGCCATACCAGCCGAGGAGATGGTTCTTGATGTCCTTGTTGGCAAGTTCTGAGAGCAGAACCTCCATCTCGTGATATAGACCAGCATTATATGTTGGAGCACCAACAATCAAGCCACGATAGCGGAATACGTCGCGAAGGATGTAGCTATGGTGAGTCTTCGAGATGTTGTACATCACGATGTTCTTAACGCCAGCCTTGCTTGCAGCCTGAGCAATAATCTCAGCCATACGCTCGGTATTGCCATACATGGTGCCGTAGCAGATAACCAAGCCTGGTTCTGTTTCGTATTTCGACATTTTGTCGTACATGTCGATAACCTTAGCGATATGCTCGTGCCATACAGGACCGTGAGTAGAGCAGATGTAGTCGAGTTCTACGCCTGCCAACTTCTTCAAAGCATTCTGTACAGGAATACCGTATTTGCCAACGATATTAGAATAGTAGCGCACCATTTCGAGCCAGAAAGTGTCGCAGTTGATGTCGGTATCGATAACTCCGCCATTCAACGCTCCAAAGCATCCGAATGCGTCGCCCGAGAAGAGCACCTTGTGCTGAGCATCGAGAGTGACCATGGTCTCAGGCCAATGAACCATAGGAATGAGCACAAACGAAAGCTCGTGGTTGCCAAGGTTCAAAGTCTCGCCATTCTTAACCTCCACAACATCTTCTGTTACGCCATAGAAGCCTTCCAGCATGCCGAGAGTCTTCTTGTTGCCCACAATCTTGATGTTAGGATAATAC
>ERZ870052.787-NODE-787-length-11957-cov-5.511195_pt1 | contig 11957 bp, 7 predicted proteins | sample MGYA00520889_ERZ870052 | MGnify/ENA primary metagenome ERZ870052 (study PRJEB32232, sample SAMN07284988) | human gut metagenome | biome: human-associated habitat; material: feces | host: Homo sapiens | place: Tanzania | collected 2014-08-14 ...
ATAAAAAGAACGTAGGTCTTTACAGCATGGCCAGACAAAATACGGACAATTATAAAACAAGCCCCCTGCGTGACCAAATGTGAACTGGTCCGTAAAAAGTAGACAATAGACAAAAGGCCTCCCCATGTAGGATAATAAAACTACATGAGGAGGCTTTGCTATGTTCAGAAAATATACAAAAATCGACCAATACGAAAAGCAGATTCTTTCCATGCGAGAAGAGGGAAAAACGCACAGAGAGATTGCCGAAAGTCTTGGACTGGAAAAAGAACAAATAAAAAAATGGCTCCGGCGTTACAGGATAAAAAAGGAAAAAATAGAAGCAGGAATACCGATTCGAACAAGAGGGCAACACCGCAAGAACTCTGAGCCAAAAAACATCATCGCAGAACAGGCATATGAGATTCAACGCCTGAAAATGGAGAATGACCTGCTGCGGGATTTTCTGCGGTTCGCAGAAAGGAGGTGAAGCCAAATTTCAAATATGCAGTGATTCATCGCCACCGGGAATGCTATCCCCTAAAACAGATGTGCCAGTTCTTTGAGGTTTCCCGTAGTGGTTACTACAAGTATGTCAAACGACTGGTTTATCCCCAAAAGGACTTTGAGCTTGCTGAAAAGATTCGTGCAAAGCAGGAAGTCTGCCAAAAGACATACGGCTATCGCCGGATGAAACTTTGGCTGGATAGCGAAGGAATCGTCAAAAATCCAAAGACGATTTTAAAAATCATGCACAAGTACGATCTTTTAAGCGAAATTCGTCGCAGAAAGAAATGGCGGCGTATGGGTGAGGATAAGCACAAATACGATAACTGGCTGAATCGGGAGTTCAACGCAGAACATCCGAATCAGAAGTGGGTCACTGACATTTCTTACATTCCCACCAGAGAAGGTGTTCTCTATCTGTCCATGATCCGTGACCTGTATGACAGAAGTATAGTTGCCTACAAGACCAGCGACAGCCAGACGGTCAGCCTTGTATTGGATACCATTCATCTTGCGATGAAGTCTGTAAAAACAGAAAGTCGCCGGGAGTTGCACCTCCACAGCGACCAAGGGTTCCAATACACCTCACAAGCATATTTCGACCTGACTAAAGAATACGGCATTTTGCCGTCTATGTCAAGGCGTGGAAACTGCTATGACAATGCGTCGGCTGAAAACTTTTTCGGAATCCTCAAAACGGAGTGCATCTACCGACGCAAGCCGGAAACTTTTGAGGAAGCTAACAAGATGATCGATGATTACATTTACTTCTACAACCACGAACGCATTCAACTAAAAACCGGACTGTCTCCGCTTTCGCTTCGTCAGTCCGGTTAAGCCACACCCTACATGAGGCGCTTTTTATTCATGTCTACTAATTTTGGGGCAGTTCATCTACTGCGTGAAAGTGTCGCTGAAAGTCCGTGCAGATGCCGCTCTCACTCCGATTTATGCATTACAGCGAAACCTGTCGTAGATTTGGGGTAAACAGCAGAGATCGGATCAAATCATGGGAGCGAATCTATCTGGAGGAAGGGCCGGAAGGCTTTGCCGTCGAACGGCGCGGCCGCGGCAGCACTGGTCGGCCAAAGAAACTGCCAAAGGATGTAGAAGAAGATCTGCTGGCCGAAGTGCAGCGATTGCGTGCGGAGAACGATTACCTAAAAAATTTGCAAGCCTTGGTTTTGGAAGACGAGCGACGCCAGCGCGGAAAACGCTGGTAGTTCAGAAACTAAGGCAAAAATATTCTCTCAATCTTCTGCTCTCAATCGCTCAACTGCCCCGTGCAACTTTCTACTATCATTTGAAGCAGATGCAGAAAGAAGACAAATATGCATCTGTTAAGGAAGAAATCACAACGATTTACCACGAAAACAGGGGTCGGTACGGCTATCGCCGGATCACGGCAGAACTTCGCAAGCGTACATTCTCTGTGAACCACAAGACTGTCCAGCGGCTTATGAAAGAGTTGGGCTTAGTTTGCCGTGTCAGGATGAAGAAGTATCGCTCTTATAAGGGAGAAGTGGGCAAAATCGCACCAAATCTGCTAAATCGGGATTTCCATGCCGAAAAGCCGAATCAGAAATGGGTCACGGATGTGACAGAGTTCAGCCTGTTTGGAGAAAAGCTCTATCTGTCCCCGATTCTCGATCTGCACAGCAGCGATCTGGTCAGTTACACCATATCGGATCGTCCTGTACTCAGCATGGTAACCACCATGCTGGACGAGGCGTTTGCAAAGATCCCGGCCGGAACAAACCTGATTCTCCACTCTGATCAGGGTTGGCAATATCAGCACAAGCAGTACCAGCGGATGCTCCGCGAGAAGGGTATCCGACAGAGCATGAGCCGCAAGGGAAACTGTCTGGACAATGCTGTGATAGAAAATTTCTTCGGACTGCTCAAAAGTGAACTGTTATATCTGCAAGAATTTCAATCCATGGAACACTTCAAACAGGAACTGATCGAATATCTGGATTACTACAACAACCGCAGGATCAAGGCAAAGCTAAAGGGCTTGCCGCCTGCAATTCACAGACAGCAAGCCCTTTCGGCCGCTTGAACAATTTTTACTTCAAAATATTGTCTAACTTTTGGGGGTCACTTCAGATATGCTGGGTTTTTTGTTTGTGAGTTTTTATGAAGCCCGATTGGGAAATAAAACGACGTTTTGTTTGTGTGAATCACAATAACTACCCACCGTATCCCTAACGGCTTTTTCCTGTGACTTGCATAATTGTGTCAAGGATACTAAACAGATTCAGCCCTTTGGGGGATGGAGGACAAGCAATTGTAAAAAATCACTGAAAACAAACACCTATTATTTCAATTGTTCGCAGGATAATATAAACAACCGCAGAAGTAATAACACAAATTGCTAAAATAGCAAATGTACTAGAATAGCTTTTTGAACTTTCCAGTAAAAGTTCACTTTTATGAATGAGTTGCTTTTCTTCAGAAAGGGACTTTTCCAACTCTTTGATACACTCCTCGCAGCCGTGTATCAATGTGCTTGTTCTCTGGTCAAGCCTAAGAAAGCAAACGGAAACAAGCACAATGAAAATGGTAATAAAAAATTCAGCAATTGGGAGGCGTGAATCGAGTTGTATTAACGCAAACAATCCACCGTATAGAACAACTGTTACAGTGATATAAAAATTTATCATCTGTATTCGCTGCTTGCTATGAAGCTCAAAATATTTCCAGTAATAATTCAACAAATCTTCATCATTCATAAAATCACCTGTCTACGATTTCATTCCATGCCTCTTGACTAAACTTCCAAACCATTCGGCGGAACCCTTCTTTCCATAACAAGTAGGCATCAACATCGGACTCTACGGGATCTACTCCTTCGTTGATTGCAGTTAAAACTCTGCGACCGGCTTCTCGATTTTCATCATTGAGATATTCCAAACTTTTCCGGCTTTCAGGAGCTTTGGATTCTGAAAACGATTTGTCACCTTCGTCAACATCAATGTCATATATACCTACCAAACGGGAACGCAGCGTGTTGTCGACAAGTTTTTCGAGATTTTCAAATGACGTTGAATGCGATGTGCTGACCTGCAAAGATAAAAACGGGGGTAATATAATCTCCTGCTCTTCGCTCTTTTCAGAGTAATCTTTACCTAAAGCTGCCGCTATATCAACACAAGGAGTTCTAGGAGAAATGTGAAATATAAGGAGCACGGGATTGCTTATTTTGTCAGCACGATTGGATAAAATCTTGTACGACGTAGATGTGAAAGAAATTGTTCGGTTTTGAGCCAGCAATGCATCGGCATCTACTTTGCGGCAAATTCGATAGGTAGTAACACTTTTTTGCGATGCAAAGTACCAGCAGGCATATTGTAACATTTTTGCCCATTGAAATAATTGCGGCGCATCATCAAAAATAGAAGGATCAAGGACTTTATTCTCTGGGGTTTTGTTCACTGCGACTTTGTTCTCGGCAGTACGTTCTTTTTCACTTACAATTCCATTATAAAAAAGTGCATTAAAAGTAACGTGGGCATTATACTTCCCCCAAAACTCATCCGAGGACGCTGAGTGAACAGCGAGGTTGGCATAAAATTCAAGCGCATCCTTCATTTCTTGCTGCAAATGACGCATGTGAGACATATGAAGTAATTTCACCTTTTCATACGCAAGAACCACATGGTACTCTGGAAGCTGCGAGAGATCCCGGAGATGAATAATCCAGCTTGAATAGTCGATAGGGAGATTTACGCTCTTGCGTTGATAGGCTTTTTTCTCGACATAGGTCAAATCATAAGGCAATAGGAGTGCATAGGCAAAAGTATTTGCAAGGAATTCACGTTCCTGCACAAAGTCGTACAATCCGGGGCATGCTTCCTCTATATAGAGGAGACCGATGGGATTAACTGTCCGTAAGACAAAATGACCCAATTCATGGGCGATGGCAAAACGCTTTGAATTTTCATCGAGGTCTTTTTGGACATATATCGTGCCTGCAACGGTACCTGCCTCATCATCAAACAATTTCTCACGCATCTGCATTCGTGCAATGGCTGACTTGCCAAGGTTTTTTTGAAGTTCAGCCCATGTGAATTCATCTGTCATGGCTTGAAAGTCAACTTCAACAATCTCAAAGCCACAACGCTGTGCAACTTTGCGCACGGGAATCGGGAATTCCTTAGCTGACCCCAATGCACTGGACAATATTTTTTCTGCACGGTCATAGATTATTTCTGTCAACAACTGACTGTTAGAAAAAAGCTCTTTTATGGTTTCATTTGAAGAAATATATTTCGATATTTCTTCGTTTTTGGAACCACTTGACTTCCGGATAAGAGAAAGAAAGCTTTCACCGTCCAGATCTTTTTCATAATCGCGGCTAGCATACAGAGAAGAAAAATCGAAAGTGTTTTTTCCCTCTTTTGTAGAGGTCTTTTTTGCGGAAGGTGTGGTCGCTTTTTCAGTATTCATTATATAAATATCTCCTTGGCTTACCTAGGTAAAATAGAATACAAACTATTTTAGCAGCAAGGCAATGAAAAAAAACACGTTTTTTCTTAAACGCTAAAACTATTCCTCTTTCGATGTAATGGAAGCCCATCTTTCCAGTTTGTACTGGTTGACCGCCGAGGGAACATCTGAAACGACAGAACGAATAAAAAATTCAATTTGCCGTAGATACATGTGTTTCAAGTCTTCCTTTGAAATAGCGGTACGCAAATCAGATGCGCGTGCATTTAACAATGTTTCCGAGCAGGAGTCCTTATTCCAAATTGCATCTTCCCACCAATTTAAAACAAGCTTGACAAAGGCATTCTCATAATCGTCTGCAGCAAAGTCACGAAGATATCTGATTCCATTCCAGACTTTTGAAATTTCATTTTTGTAGGTATTGTAATCATCATAGTAGGCAAAATCTTCAGCAACAGCATTGCTCATGGGCAAAAAGGAACCCTTTATCTGGGAAGGAAAGACAGCATAGCCAAAAATTTGCAGAATGACCGTGTTGAAGAATTTCTCTGGATTGGACAGAAATTCGATATCGCTCCATTTAAGGGAAGAATCCTGATGGACACCTTTCAGAGACTGGTCAGCATCGGTCAAAATCCCCTCATATGCTTTTTGCATAATATTCAAGAGCTGCCGTTGATTGGGAGATTCCTGATAACGAAGATCAAGAGAAGAGCCTTCGGGACGTTTTTCTTCGTTCAGAAAGCACTTGTGAACGCGAACGATGCGATTCCATAACTTATCGTCTATATTCGCATACACATTTTTGTAAAAAGGTTCGGCCTGCCATGCAGCCTGTTTACAAACCTTCAGAATGAATTTCGCTTTATCTGGAAGGAATCTAGAGTCTCCTGTATGGTAGGGCTCTTTCAGGGCATCGAAAAGCTGATATACCGATGTGATAGGATTATTAGCATTATCAGCGTCCATGGTTTCCAAAGAAAGGGTGACCGCTTGGGGAAGACTGCTTCCAAAAGCCATTAACATACGATTCTTCTTGTTTTCACTTGAGACACAGCCTCTGGTCGCCGGAATAATATTGCTAGTAACTGAATCCGTTACATTCAAGGCGGAAAGACCATCCAAAGTTAAAAGTTGCATGCGCTCAATGCTGCGATCCTCGCTCAAGTGTCTCATTCGGTCGAGTAGAAGGTTAATCATATGTGAATCTTTATAGATACTCGGCCTTGCGTGAAGAGAAAGTACATTTAGACGGTTCATGCCGCCGATATCGGATGCAAGGGCAATGCTTGGTATACTATGTATCATCCAGCGGACGACCGGGCTTTCCCATAGTTTAGTTGTGCTTTCATTTTTGCGTCGACCAACTGTATTATCACGCCCCGATGGACTAACGTCCCAAGCATTGATTAAATCATTCACAAACGCTTGACACCACTGGTTAAGTTTATGCCAATGCTTATTGCAGAAATCCTCCGTTTGTGGTGACTCATTCAACAAGTCCCAAGCATAATCAGGAATTTCGACCAGTGCATGTAGCCACTTAGAACCTGAAGACGTCCTGTTTGAGAAAATAGCATAATGATGTTTAGAGTCAAATATTTCGGAAATGGATTTCCAACGAACCTGAGAGAGCGTGTCCCAACGCAAAGTTGGAACACAGGCATACTCATGCCATGTCTCTGATACATCACCATGAAAGTCGGAAGCTTTATCTTTGAGTGATTCGTCTACCGAATTCATAAGCTGTTCCATTTGCTCATTCAGATATGCCCAAATACAAGGCAGATCCTCGCCGGGATGAACGCACCCATTGGCTTTATCATCATGCAGGGAATCGTGAATCTGGGCAACCTCCAATAAAGCCATTGCGCACAGGAACGCCATTTGCTGAACAGAAAAAACAGCATCTTGTAAAGCATACAATTGGATGTTTTCCGGCTTTTTTTGATTGCTTTTTGGAGAAAAGTTCCGAACATAAAGCATTTTTTCAAGAACACAAAGCATGAACTTCGTAGAAAAGCTATCCGGCTGCCCAACAAATATTTGCTGGAGACGTTCACGTGCAACATGTGTACTATCAAGAATAGTATTCAATTCATTATTGGGGGAACCAAGAGTTTGGGTGTACAAATCCAAGAAATAAGAATTAATAAGCGTATCCAGTCCCGCATACTCCGTTGACTTATTGATAACAGATAGAAACTTTTCTCTAATAATTCTTTTCCCATAGTCCAACAAGCTGACAGATTCTAACTTCTGGTCAATAACTGCAAGCTTCTGATCCCGGAAATCGTCGTTCTCTTGCAAACACAGAGCATACTCATCATGTACCTTATGAATGATATCTTTCTTACAGGAGTCTAATTGCTGTATCGTCGTTTGGCTGATTTGAGACAAAACCATCCGTAGCGTTTTCGTTAATGTGGGAAGCAATGTGTCAGTCAGATACTGGCTTCCCTCCGCAGTCAGCCCATCACGGTTCATCTGGAGATAGGAATTCAGAGTGTCACTTTTTACATCGATAAACTGGATGAATGTATTTGGTATCCAATTATCTGGGCAATTGCAGATAAACAACCCTTTGATAAATAATTTGGTTTTAGCTTGATTGCTTTTCCGCTTTGAATTTAAAGATTGAAGATTCTGCCTGTGAGTGAGATTTTGTATACGTTGAGAGCCGCATACAAAGAAAGTTTGTGCCTCCTGACTCCAGATGTGCAGCTGTGCCTTTTTAAAATCAAGAAGATAGGCGCTTCCTCCTGAAAGAACACCGCTAAGCGGATCTTTTTTGAGCGTGGAAGAATAAAGCCAACACGACGGAGACTGGGGGATAGGTGCAGAAAGACTTTTCAGGCGTGTAGCCTTTGCGGTGGAGAAATCATGCTTTTTCTGAACATTAAAAAACATATCCCGCGTCAGCGCGACATCTGAACTAGGAATTAGTTGCAACTGCTCCAGTGAATTATCTAGGGGATAGCGGTAGATATGAATCGGGAATAGCATCTGACCCAGAAAATCATCTACAGCACTTTCAAGTTGCAGCATTAGTTCAACTGAGCGGCGAAGACTGCGGAGCATTTCATAGTCTGGACGATAGGGATCAATCGCCGCCCAACCGTCCATATTGGTTTCATGTGATTCCTTGAAAGTTTCTTCAATAAAAACAGAAAAACGGCTTCCGTAGGGGATGGTATTTCCCTTTGAGTCAACACCAGGATGAGGAATTACATTGATATATCCGTCTTGATTCATCCGCGAGTGGAATGTCATGTCATAGCACTCACCACTTCTGGTTTTTGTGATACATTTGAAGTTGTTGCAAACCAGAAAAAGGGATTGAAGTCCAACACCAAAATGCCCAGTGGGGCGTAACCATGACGGCATCTTCTGGATAGCAGTTTTCTGCCGTGCATGGCTGGTACCTACTTTGGCAATTTCTTTGATATCATTCTTTGAGATGCCAATACCGAAATCTTGAACTTCAAGTAATACGCCGAACTTGTGGGTTTCTTTGAGCTGTTTGATATTCTTGAGGTCTTCGCCAGTGATGTCAGACAGCTCAGGCTCGAAGCCACTGCTCAATTTCTTTACAGAAAGATAAATGTAAATCGGATACTTGCTCAATGCAATAGAGGCATTCGCTTCCTGCGGATTGGCAGAACAGACATTACCAGTGTAGATAGAAGCAGAGTAGTCCTCCCAATATTGTAACTTTACCGCATCACAGGCATTTTGAATTAGTTCCCGCAGAAATGTAAAATGGCTATTGTAAATATGAGAACCCTGCAGCAAGGAAAATGCTTTTTCCTGAGAAATTGCAAAACGTGTCGTAACCATTTCCGCAGGAATTTCAGTCCCATTCAAACGGATAGGATTTAGCGAAATATTCGGCAGGCTTCCAGAAAAATTTTCTGGTGCGATCTCATTCCATTTATAGGTACAATTTTTAAGAAATCCCTCCAACCAACGAATTTCGTTACAAAGTGTTCGTAGTGATTCTGCCGTTTTACAATCCGCAGAAATTTCAATCTTTCGTGGCGATATTTGAAGGGTACGAATGGAACGGTGCTTGTTGATATGGGTAATGGTAGTCTCCGTAATGAAGTCTGCACCGCTAAAATCTTCCATGAAAAGGTGGAAGCGGTCATTATCCAAATCAAGGCCGTCGCCGATGATGAGGAGAGCTGCAACAAAACGTGGATGATACCAATCATGTGCGTATCCGCCATCTTTTTGAGGACACTTTTCAATAAGAGTGAAATCGGACTCCCCATGAAGCTCGGCACAGACTGCGGCCTGGTAAAAGATGCGCATGGGAATCTGCGTCAATTCAAGACCGGCCTGTAGTTTGCTGGGACCATCCGTCCATTTCTTGACACGCTGCTCCGAAATTTTGGCATGAAGTTTTCGCTGGTGCTCACCCAGAATGAGACTCATCGCATCGAAAACTTTTAGCTTCTTTTCGTAAAGCTTCTTCATCCGAGCCTTTCTATCAGGCTCCCCTCTGAAATCGTAATTTACATCTTGAAGTTCAGCGGCTGCTTTCTGTAAAACTGAACTTGAAGAACTTCGAAGTTCATCTATCAGTTCAGAAAACGAATCACTCTGAAGCATATCCTGACGGTCGGAATAGGTAATGACCATACCGATGTCGTGTAGATAAACAGCAATCAGAATGACAAAGCAGTCTGTAGCAGATAATTTTCGGATTTCAGGCTCGCCAAGTAAGCACTCGATATTATGCAAAATGGCCTGACAGTGGGTCTCGTTGTGTAAACTGTATGCTGGGAAAGAAGCTAATGTATATTCCAGCATTTGTGATAGCCAGCGTTTGATTTGTTTCCATGAGTACCACAAGACTTCATGACGTTCGGTGGCATCAAGATGAGTGGCATAGGATTTCAGCTGGCTTTCAATCGTCCACGGAATGTAGACATCAGAATGCGGAGGGGGAAAGGCGTTCTCGCGTTCAATGGCATTCTCCATTTTAGACATCCTCTTTCGTTGACAGCTTTCAAGTAATTATATATAAATAATATTATAGCATATTTTACAGGCTAGAACAACAAAAAAGTACCCAAAAAGATGATGATTTATAGACTTTTTGATGATGTATAGCATTATGGCGAGCGGATGCATAATGACATTTGAAAGATAAACATAAAAGCTTTTGGAAAAAGAGCAAATTAAAGATGCGAATACGCCAGTACAGCGCGTGATCAGCTGTACAACGATTAGCGGCGGTGTTGAGGTGACCTATGTGGCAGAACACTCTACCCAGAATGTTATGGAAACACTGTCCGTGACCTCTTACTGGTGCTATGGTACCGAGACGTTCGACATGGCCCCCGTCAAGGCGGTTTGGGGCTTCAACGGCACCGAGCGTCCCGGCGCGGTGTATCTGGCTGTGGTTCTAACAGCACACGATCAGCGCGGCTTGCCTGCTTTCTCCATCTATGGTCACGATGTGAGAGAAGCAACCGGTGATATGATTCCCGATGACGTGGAAGAGAAAATTCTGCGCCGCATTTCCATCGGCATCTATGATCATGACGAATATGAAAAGGCGCTGGCATGGGTGCGCGAGAACTGCAAAGAGGGCTTTGATAAGAACCTCGGCAAGAATCTGCCACCCGTCATCACGAAGTCGAAGATCGTTCCGGCAGACAAGGATTGGGAGTTTATCGTCAAGATGACCCTGATCATCCGTGACATCCTATACGGCAATCCGCGTCTGGACGAGATGGGCTGGCATGAAGAAGCACTCGGTCGTAACGCTGTGGTCGGCGGCTTCCAGGGTCAGCGGCAGTGGACGGACTGGCTGCCGAACGCTGACTTCACCGAGGCCATCATGGCTTCTACCTTTGACTGGAACGGCCCGAAGGCCCCGACTCCGTTCGCCACTGAGAACGACACCTGCAATGGTATTGCCATGATGCTGGGCAGCCTTGTTTCCGGATCTGCACCGTGCTTCCATGATGTGCGCACCTACTGGAGCCCCGAAGCCTGCGAGCGTGTGACCGGGCAGAAACCTGACGGCGTTGCCGCCAACGGCTTTATTCACCTCATCAATTCCGGCGCGACAGCTCTGGATGGTTCCGGTGCCTGCGTGGATGCCGAGGGCAACCACGTGATGAAGCCGTTCTGGGAGATGACCGATGCGGACATCAAGGCATGCCTGAACGCCACCGATTGGTGCCGTGCGGACTATGAGTACTTCCGCGGCGGCGGATATTCCAGCCACTTCCGCTGCAAGGCAGAGATGCCTGTTACGATGCTGCGCTTCAACATTGTGGAGGGGATTGGCCCCGTCCTGCAAATTGCCGAGGGTTGGACGGCTGATCTGCCCGACGAGATCCACAACACCATCGACAAGCGCACCGACCCGACCTGGCCGACTACATGGTTCTGCCCGCGCCTGACCGGACAGGGTGCGTTCACCGATGTGTACAGCGTTATGGCAAACTGGGGTGCCAACCATGGCGTGACCGTTTACGGCCATGTGGGTGCTGACCTCATTACACTGGCCAGCATGCTGCACATCCCTGTTACGATGCACAATGTCCCTGCCGAGAAGGTCTATCGCCCCCACGCATGGGCCAGCTTCGGCACACAGGATCAGCAGGCAGCGGATTATGCTGCGTGCAAGCAGTACGGACCGCTGTATCGGTAAGTTACCTGTCGTAAATATTCTGCCGGAAAGATTTTGACATAGCCCTTAATACCAGTTAAGGAGAGGTTTCCTTGGAAGCCTCTCCTTGTTTTTTTCATTTGGAGGTATACAATAAATTCAAAAGATAAAAAGTACCTTGAGGCCTCTTTTCTCAAAGCGCGGTTATAAGCCATTGCCTATAACTTAATAGGCTTTTCCTCTATACGGAGAACCGCATTATGAGTTTGTCGAATGAATAACTCTGGCAATTCCACGCGAAAAACGAAATGGAATTACCGCTGCCATATGCGAATCCTGACGGTACATGCTCCACACAGGTGGATATATACTGAAGAATTTGCGT
>ERZ870052.794-NODE-794-length-11926-cov-7.562579_pt1 | contig 11926 bp, 7 predicted proteins | sample MGYA00520889_ERZ870052 | MGnify/ENA primary metagenome ERZ870052 (study PRJEB32232, sample SAMN07284988) | human gut metagenome | biome: human-associated habitat; material: feces | host: Homo sapiens | place: Tanzania | collected 2014-08-14 ...
GACCGACCGGCCAGATTGGGACTGAGACACGGCCCAGACTCCTACGGGAGGCAGCAGTGGGGAATCTTGCGCAATGGGGGGAACCCTGACGCAGCGACGCCGCGTGCGGGACGGAGGCCTTCGGGTCGTAAACCGCTTTCAGCAGGGAAGAGTCAAGACTGTACCTGCAGAAGAAGCCCCGGCTAACTACGTGCCAGCAGCCGCGGTAATACGTAGGGGGCGAGCGTTATCCGGATTCATTGGGCGTAAAGCGCGCGTAGGCGGCCCGGCAGGCCGGGGGTCGAAGCGGGGGGCTCAACCCCCCGAAGCCCCCGGAACCTCCGCGGCTTGGGTCCGGTAGGGGAGGGTGGAACACCCGGTGTAGCGGTGGAATGCGCAGATATCGGGTGGAACACCGGTGGCGAAGGCGGCCCTCTGGGCCGAGACCGACGCTGAGGCGCGAAAGCTGGGGGAGCGAACAGGATTAGATACCCTGGTAGTCCCAGCCGTAAACGATGGACGCTAGGTGTGGGGGGACGATCCCCCCGTGCCGCAGCCAACGCATTAAGCGTCCCGCCTGGGGAGTACGGCCGCAAGGCTAAAACTCAAAGGAATTGACGGGGGCCCGCACAAGCAGCGGAGCATGTGGCTTAATTCGAAGCAACGCGAAGAACCTTACCAGGGCTTGACATATGGGTGAAGCGGGGGAGACCCCGTGGCCGAGAGGAGCCCATACAGGTGGTGCATGGCTGTCGTCAGCTCGTGTCGTGAGATGTTGGGTTAAGTCCCGCAACGAGCGCAACCCCCGCCGCGTGTTGCCATCGGGTGATGCCGGGAACCCACGCGGGACCGCCGCCGTCAAGGCGGAGGAGGGCGGGGACGACGTCAAGTCATCATGCCCCTTATGCCCTGGGCTGCACACGTGCTACAATGGCCGGTACAGAGGGATGCCACCCCGCGAGGGGGAGCGGATCCCGGAAAGCCGGCCCCAGTTCGGATTGGGGGCTGCAACCCGCCCCCATGAAGTCGGAGTTGCTAGTAATCGCGGATCAGCATGCCGCGGTGAATGCGTTCCCGGGCCTTGTACACACCGCCCGTCACACCACCCGAGTCGTCTGCACCCGAAGTCGCCGGCCCAACCGTGAGGGGGGAGGCGCCGAAGGTGTGGAGGGTGAGGGGGGTGAAGTCGTAACAAGGTAGCCGTACCGGAAGGTGCGGCTGGATCACCTCCTTTCTAGGGAGATACTTTTCTAGAGAGAAACACTTTAACTCGAATAGAGGGCAGGAGCCCGTCCGGTAGATGTCTCCCCGGCACGTCCCCGCAGCACCCGGTCCCCGGGGTCGCACCCGCGTACCTTGAGAGCCGCATAGCGATAGGAGAGAGATGGAAGAGAATCCTCTTCCAGACTCGATTCTTTTCTGCGATTAAATCAAAGAATGATAGCAATCATTCATCCGATCCAAACAAGAAGAATTCACTTATATATGAGTGAGGAGCATCTGATCGCGAGCACAGTACAACTTACTGTGCCGCGGTATGAGATACCCGAATTGCGACATACGAGCGCTATTCATGATATCGATTAATTAATTTTAGCGACACGTGGATATCCCGCGGGCCCGATGCGGTCCCGCAAGATACCACGGGCGCACGGCGGATGCCTTGGCACAGGGAGCCGATGAAGGACGCGGCAAGCTGCGATAATCCCCGGCGAGGAGCACACATCCTTCGACCCGGGGGTCTCCGAATGGGCGAACCCATGCACAGCAGTGTGCATATCCCCGGCCTGAACACATAGGGCCGGGGAGGACAACCCGGGGAACTGAAACATCTAAGTACCCGGAGGAGAGGAAATCAATCTCGAGACTCCCCGAGTAGCGGCGAGCGAAAGGGGACCGATGGCCAAACCGACGAGCGGGCATACCCGGCAGGGGTTCCGCCGTCGGGGTTGCAGGGCCGCGCATCCGGGGGCTGCCGCCCCCGGGCGCAGGTCCGGCTGGGGAGCGGAACGGCATGGGAGGGCCGGCCGCAGCGGGTGACAGCCCCGTACGCGAACCCAGACCGGACGGCGCGACGCGGTCCCTGAGTAGGGCCGGGCACGTGAAACCCGGTCCGAACCTGGGTGGACCACCATCCAAGCCTGAGTACTACCCTGTGACCGATAGCGCACCAGTACCGTGAGGGAAAGGTGAAAAGCACCCCGGGAGGGGAGTGAAACAGTACCTGAAACCGTGCGCCCACGAGCAGTCGGAGCACCCTTCGGGGTGTGACGGCGTGCCTTTTGTAGAATGAGCCAGCGAGTCGCTGGCGCGGGGCGAGGTTAACCGAAAGGGAGCCGTAGCGAAAGCGAGCCTTAACAGGGCGACTTGAGTCCCGCGCCGCGGACGCGAAGCCGGGTGAGCTATCCGTGGGCAGGCTGAAGCGGGGGTAAGACCCCGTGGAGGGCCGAACGCACGTCGGTTGAAAACGGCGGCGATGACCTGCGGATAGGGGTGAAAGGCCAATCAAACCCGGAGATATCTCGTTCTCCCCGAAATAGCTTTAGGGCTAGCGTCGCGCGTTCACCGCCGGAGGTAGAGCACCGGATGGACGAGGGGGCTTCGCCGCCTACCGAATCCAACCGAACTCCGAATGCCGGCGGCCCAGAGCGCGGCAGTCAGAGCATGTGGGCTAAGCTGTGTGCTCGAGAGGGAAACAGCCCGGACCGCCCGCTAAGGTCCCCAAGTTCCAGCCGAGTGGCAAAGGATGTGCGTCCGCCCAGACAACCAGGATGTTGGCTTAGAAGCAGCCATGCATTCAAAGAGTGCGTAACAGCTCACTGGTCGAGTGGACATGCGCCGACAATACACGGGGCTAAGCTGGACACCGAAGCGGCGGGATTTTGATTTTCAGAATCGGTAGGGGAGCTTCCCATGGGCGGAGAAGCCGGAGGGCGACCGACGGTGGAGCGCATGGGAGTGAGAATGCTGGCATGAGTAGCGAGAGACGAGAGAGTAACTCGTCCGCCGTGAACCCGAGGTTTCCTGGGCAAGGCTAATCCTCCCAGGGTCAGTCGGGGGCTAAGGCGAGGCCGGGAGGCGTAGCCGACGCGCAGCAGGCAGACATTCCTGCACCGCGCACGCGGCGCTACGACCGACGGGGCGACGGATGGGGGTGGCTCGGCGGGGTTCTGGACGTCCCCGTGATGGAGCGCGGCCCGCGGACCAGGGAAATCCGGTCCGCACGAGGGCGAGGCTCCGGACGAAGCGATAGAGCGAAGCGAGTGAGCCCGAGGTCCCTAGAAAAACCCCTAGGCAGGCGCGTGCGCGCCCGTACCGCAAACCGACACAGGTGGGTGGGTAGAACATACCGAGGCGATCGGGTCAACCATGGTCAAGGAACTCGGCACAATGGCCCCGTAACTTCGGGAGAAGGGGTGCCCGCGCGTACGTGAACCGGCTCGCCCGGGGAGCGGAGGCGGGCCGCAGTGGAGAGGCCCAAGCGACTGTTTACCAAAAACACAGGACTCTGCAGAAGCCGCAAGGCGACGTATAGGGTCTGACGCCTGCCCGGTGCCGGAAGGTCACGCGGAGGAGTTAGCGCATCGCGCGAAGCCCCGAAGCCAAGCCCCGGTAAACGGCGGCCGTAACTATAACGGTCCTAAGGTAGCGAAATTCCTTGTCGGGTAAGTTCCGACCTGCACGAAAGGCGCAACGACTTGGGCGCTGTCTCGACCATGGACCCGGTGAAATTGCACTGGTCGTGAAGATGCGACTTACCCGCGGAAGGACGGAAAGACCCCGTGAACCTTCACTGCAGCTTGGCATTGGCCGCTGGTCCCGCGTGTAGAGGATAGGCAGGAGGCATCGATCCGGAGGCGCCAGCCCCCGGGGAGCCGCCCTTGGAATACTGCCCTCGCGCGACCGGCGTCCTAACCCGAGGCCGTCACCCGGCTCGGGGACCGTGCCAGGCGGGCAGTTTGACTGGGGCGGTCGCCTCCTAAAGGGTAACGGAGGCGCGCGAAGGTCCGCTCGGGACGGTCGGCAACCGTCCTTTTGAATGCAAGAGTACAAGCGGGCTTGACTGCGAGGCCCACAAGCCGAGCAGGTGCGAAAGCAGGCTCTAGTGATCCGGCGGCCCCGAGTGGGTGGGCCGTCGCTCAACGGATAAAAGGTACTCCGGGGATAACAGGCTGATCTTGCCCAAGAGTCCACATCGACGGCAAGGTTTGGCACCTCGATGTCGGCTCATCGCATCCTGGGGCTGGAGCAGGTCCCAAGGGTACGGCTGTTCGCCGTTTAAAGCGGTACGCGAGCTGGGTTCAGAACGTCGTGAGACAGTTCGGTCCCTATCCTCCGTGGGCGCAGGAGAATCGATGGAGGCTGCCCCCAGTACGAGAGGACCGGGGTGGACGCACCTCCGGTGAACCGGTTGTCGACCAACGGCACGGCCGGGTAGCCGCGTGCGGCGCGGATAACCGCTGAAGGCATCTAAGCGGGAAGCCGTTCCAGGGATTAGTTCTCCTTCCGGTAAGGGCCCAGGTAGACTACCTGGTCGATAGACGGCAGGTGCAAGGCTGGCGACAGCCTCAGCCGAGCCGCACTAATCGCCCGAGCTCTTCCGGAACCGCACCTCGCGGCCCGCGGGACATGCGCTCAATGCGCGGTCCGGGCACGAGGATGCCCCCGAGTCACCTCCCCTATGCGCCATGCGGCCCCCAGGGCACGTAGATGAGACCCAGGACACCGAGAACGGTGGGCGCCGCCCACCGGTCAGCGGCCAGAGCATGGGGGGCACGCCCGGTCCCGTTCCGAACCCGGAAGCTAAGCCCCATCGCGCCGAGAGTACTGCGGGGTCAGCCCGTGGGAGGCCAGGGCGCCGCTGACCGGTGGACGGCACCGAGCCGTCATCGAGCTTGAGAAGGGGGAGGCCTCGCGGCCTCCCCCTTTTTTGCGTTTATAGGCTCAATCACTTCTTTCTCGCTGTGTTTTTGACCCTCGTTTGTTGCATCTTCTACGAACGGGCTACAATAACTTAGTCTGTGCAATATGGAGGTGAACATGGCCGAAGCTGGTATCGGCGTTGATATCGTCGAGATTTCCCGAATGAAATCAATCCTTGAGAAGACGCCGTCGTTTGCCCGGCGCGTGTTTACCGAAGAAGAGTGCGCGTATTGCGATGCGTCCTCTCGACCTGCTGCGCATTACGCCAGTCGTTTTGCTTCACGCGAAGCAGTTCTTAAGGCGCTTGGAACGGGTTTTAGTCAAGGCGTGGGCCGCAAGGACGTGTCGGTGACGCGTGATAAACTCGGTAAACCCAAAGCGCTGCTATCGGGTCGTGCGCTTGAGATTGCTCAAGAGCTCGGTGTTGTCGAGGTCGCCCTTTCCATTACCTTGACGGGTGACTTGGCTGTTGCTAATGCCATTGCGATCACCGAGGATGCTCGACCAAAGCCTAAGGAAGAAAAGGTGAGCACCAAGGAACGCGTTGCTCAGACATTTAAAGAGGCTCGTTCTGTCTTAGATGAGCTTGAACAGCTGCAACAATCTGCTTTGTCGGAGCATCTGGTCGATGATCCGCAAGATACGCTAGGAGCATAGATGAAACCGGTTTTGAGTACCGAGGAAGTCGTTCGCCTCGAAGATATCATCGAGCGTGAGGGTACTTCGAAGGCCGAGCTCATGGAGTTGGCGGGCGAGTTTGCCGCCAACGAGATTTTGAAGCTCAATCCCGATCGCGTTCTTGTGTTGGTTGGCTTTGGCAACAATGGCGGAGACGGCTGGGTCGCCGCGGATATCCTGACGCATAAGGGCGTTGATGTGGATATCGTCTCTCCGGTTGAGCCGGACGAGATTCCTGCCGCCCTCGCTCGCCATGTTGCCCGCCGCACTGCTGGCCGTGATGTGCACGTGTGCGTCGGTCCCTCTCGCGATGAGCTGGAAGTGCTGATCGATAAGGCCGACGTTGTGGTCGATGCCATTTTTGGCACCGGATTTCACGGCAACCTCCGTGCGCCGTTTTCGATCTGGATTCCCACGGTCAATGAGTGCGCCGATCGCGTCGTCTCCATCGATGTCCCCTCGGGCCTGAATGCCGAGACGGGTGTTGTGGATGATGATTGCATTCGCGCCGAGCGTACGGTGACGATGATTGCTCCAAAGATCGGTCTCTATAGCGCAGACGGTCCCGAGTACGCCGGCGATCTTGTTTGCGGCGGCCTGTACGACCGCCTTGACGAGGTTATTAACGATGTCGACCATGCGGCCGAGATCGTGGAACCCGGTGACCTGGTGGATTACTTTGCTCCGCTGCCTTCGAATATCGATAAGTACTCGCGTGGCTCGGTGCTCATTGTCGCTGGGTCGGCGCAGTATCCTGGAGCCGCCATTATGGCTGCCAAGTCTGCTGCCCGCGCAGGCGCCGGCTATGTGGCCGTCGCAACGCCAGATGCCTGCGCTAACCTCATCCGTATGGCGCTTCCTTCGATTCCGGTCTTTGCCATCCCGTCTGACTCCCGTGGCTCCTTTGGTGCCGCTGCGCGCATGACGGTATGTGAGATTGCAAAGAAATACAGCTGCGTGCTGTGCGGCCCCGGTATGACGACGTCTGCCGGCGCTATGCAGGTGGTTTCGGGCCTGCTTGAGCTCGATGTGCCGCTTATCCTGGATGCCGATGCTCTCAACTGCCTTGCCAAGATTGCAATTGATGGCATCGACAGCAATCCCGAGATGTACCGTCGCGAGCAGCCGCTCGTCATGACGCCGCATTATCGTGAGCTTTCGCGTCTCGTTGCCGGCGATGAGGTCAATGACCTTGGCACTGCGATTGCCGCCGCACAAAAGGTTGTTTGGGCCGCTGGCTCCGATAACCTCGTCGTTATCGCGAAGGGCCCGACGACGGCCATTTGCGGTGTCGAGCGCGTGCTGCTGCCGCTCTCGGGTCCGGCGTCGCTGGCGACTGCTGGCTCGGGCGATGTTCTTGCGGGTATCTTGGCCGGCACGCTGGCCACCATGCGCGACGAGATGGACCGCTGGGAGCTGCTGTACTCGTATGCCGTCGCGCTTCATAGCTATGCCGGCTTTGCCGCGGCGACGGAGTTTGGCGAGAAGAGCGTTATCGCGACCGATCTTATCGACTTGATCGGTCCCGCCATGGAACTGGCGGCAAAGGATGCGCTCGATGATCTGGGAATCATGGACGAAGGGTCGGATGACTAATCATGAATAAAGCCGATTTGACGCGTTGGTCCTGGGTCGAGATCGACCGTGGGGCGCTCCGTCGCAATACGAGGGCCTATAAAAACCTGCTGGATCCGCGTCAGCGCCTGTGCTGCGTGGTTAAAGCCGATGCCTATGGTCATGGAGCCGTCGAGTGCGCCAAGATCATGTATTCGGCAGGTGCCGACATGTTTGCCGTGGCGACGGTCAACGAGGGTGTTGAACTCCGTAAGGGCGGGATCACCAAGCCCATCTTGATTCTGAGCGAGCCGCCCATCGAGGCCATTCCTACGTTGCTCGAGTTCGATATTATGCCCTCGGTATATTCATCCGATTTTGCTCTCGCGTATGGCGAGTGCGCCGTCGCTGCGGGCAAGGTGGGCAAGTATCATCTGGCCATCGAGACGGGCATGAACCGCATCGGTGTCCACTACACGCAGGTACTCGACTTTGTCCGCGGCATTAATTTCCATCGCGGTATTGAGTGCGACGGCGTGTTTACGCACTTCGCCACGGCCGATGAGCCTTCGGGTTGGGACTACAAGCTGCAGTGCCAGCGCTTTACCGAGGCCGTTCAAGCCATTAAGGACGCAGGCTTTGAGTGCGGTATCGTGCACTGCGCCAACACGCCGTCCTCGATGCTCGATCCCTCGATGCATTTCGATATGATTCGCGCCGGCGTTGGCCTGTATGGCATGCAGCCGTGCGAGCTGAGCGGCCGCGTAATGCAGCTCGACCCCGTTATGAGCGTTCATGCGCGTGTGACGCGCGTGGCACATCCTGCGATGGGCGAGGGCGTGGGTTATGGCTTTACCTATCGCGTACCGCGTACGCGTGTTCAGATCTGCACCCTTCCGATCGGATACGCCGACGGCCTTTCGCGCACGCTTTCCAATCGCATGGACGTGCTTTATCGCGGCGAGCGCGTGCGTCAGGTTGGCAATATCTGCATGGATCAGTTTATGGTCGCCATCCAGTCCAACCCGGCGCATGAGATTCCCGAGGCCGAGCACGGCGACGAGATGATTATTGTCGGTCGTGACGGCGATGCCGAGATCACCATGGATGAGATGGCACGCCTGCGTGGCACGATTAACTACGAGGTCGCTTGCGGCTTTGGCATGCGTCTCGACAAGGTCTACGTGTAGGAGCCACCATGGGCGTCATGCACATCCCCGGCCATAGCCATCAGGCGCCGCGTGAGGTCGCGCTCGAGGAGATCGAGGCCGTCCTGGGCGATTGCCATCTTTGCCAGCTTTATCAGTCGCGCCACAACATTGTGTTTGGCGTGGGAAACCCCCGCGCTCGCGTGATGTTTATTGGCGAGGCGCCGGGCCGCAACGAGGATTTGCAGGGTGAACCCTTTGTGGGAGCAGCGGGCGAGGATCTCAACGGCATCCTGTCGCTGGCTGGCCTTAAGCGCGAAGACGTTTATATCGCCAACGTGCTTAAGTGTCGCCCGCCGGGAAATCGCAATCCTCGTCCCGAGGAAGTTCTGGCCTGCTCCCCGTTTTTGCGTGAGCAGATTCGAAGCATCTGGCCCGATATCATCGTGACGCTCGGCAACCCCGCGACGCACTTTGTGCTTAAGACCGAGATCGGCATTACCAAGCTGCGTGGCAGGTTCCATCAGATGGGGCATTTTGTGGTGATGCCGACGTTTCATCCCGCGGCGGCGCTGCGCAATCCGGCGTGGCAGGAGTTGCTGGAAGAAGACTTTAAGATGCTGGGCGACTATTTGGAGCGGCACCCCGCACCGGAGGCCGCCTCGGAATAATAAGGAGTGTATATGTCCCTGGAGCGCCTGGGGGTAAGTACTTTTAAGACAACCTGTGCTTCCGATACGGAGCATTTTGGCGAGCTGGTCGCACCCTGCCTGGAGGACGGCGATGTGCTCATCCTGACCGGTGGCCTGGGAGTGGGCAAGACTCACTTTACCAAGGGCGTCTCGCGCGGGCTGGGCGACGGACATATGGTTACGAGCCCTACGTTTGCGCTCATGGCCGTTCATGACCAGGGCCGTATTCCGCTGTTCCACTTTGACCTGTACCGACTGGAACATGCCTACGAGCTTGAGGACACGGGCATTTTTGACGTGCTGGGCTATGAGGGCGCTTGCCTGCTGGAATGGGGCGAGCAGTTTCAGGACGAGCTGACAGATGAGTATCTTTCGGTGACGCTCAAACGTGACGAGGATGACAGCGACGTGCGAACGATAACGCTTGAGGCGCACGGTGAGCGTGCGACGGAGCTTTCCCATTTGATTGATAGGGCTGTACAAGATGAGCTTGCATAACGACAATGCGCTGGTGGTGGCGCTCGATACCTCGACCGACATGCTTGCCTGCGCGGCAAGCTGGATTGATGTGCAGACGGGCGAGACGAGGCTGGTGAGCGGGGACCATCTGTGTCGCCGCCATGCCAACGTGGAGCTCGTGAATACCGTTGATGGTGTGCTGGACCAGGCCGGTCTGGACCGAAGCGATGTCGGCTGCTATGTGGTCGGTCGTGGTCCGGGTTCGTTTACGGGCGTGCGTATTGGCATTTCCACCGCCAAGGGTCTGGCGCGCGGTGCTAACGTTCCGCTGCTGGGCGTGTCGACGCTCGATGCCTGCGCTTGGACGGCATGGAAGGCCGGCGTGCGCGGCAAGCTCGGCATTCTTGCCGATGCCATGCGTGGCGAGGTATACCCGGCCCTGTATGTGTTGGGTGACGAGGGGCCTGAGCGTCAGTTTGAGCGCGAACGCGTGGTCAAGGCCGCCGTGGCCCTTGATGAGTGGCGCCAGGCCGCGGACTGGAACCAGATTCAGCTGACTGGTGACGGTCTCGTGCGCTACGGCAAACTGCTGAGCGAGAATGAGACGGCTCGCTGCGTGGAGCGCGACCTGTGGTGGCCCTCGGGTGAGGGTCTGTTGTTGGCGCACGCTACGGGCGATGGCGATCCCGCCCGTGTTTTGCCGATCTATACGCGTCTCTCGGATGCCGAGGAAAACGAACGCAAGCGTCTTGGCCTTGCCGAGAGTGCCCAAAGCGAGATTACGGGTGTCGCCGACGAGCTCGCCGGCCGCCATCTGCAGTTCCGTCCCATGGGCGCGGCGGATGCCGAGGGTGCGAGCGCTCTGGAGGCGGCCTGCTTTGAAGGCGCCGGACACGAGGCGTGGACGCCGGGCATGTTTTTGTCCGAGCTGGGCGAGGACGTTGCCGCTCCGCGCAGCTGGTGGGTGGCGCACGACGACGGCCAGCTGCTGGGTCTTGCCGGCGGCATGGTCGTGGACGGTGACGTGCAGATTATGGATGTCGCCGTCGATCCGGCGCACCGCCGCGAGGGTATCGCCCGCAAGCTGCTGTCGCACGTGAGCTACGATGCCCAGATGCTCGGCTGCACCACGGCATCGCTCGAGGTCGAGGACGGCAACGAGGGCGCGATCGCGCTCTATGCCGCTCTGGGCTTTACCGAGGCGGGCCGTCGCCGCGGCTACTACGGTGCCGGCAAGGACGCCATCGTCATGACGGCACCGTTGCCCCTGGTGCTTCCGGTCGACAACGCCTCGCCCGAGCCGACGGCGGCAGAGCAGCGCGTATGGCCGCTGCCCACGCCCGAGCGCACCGTTGAGGAGCGTGCCGAAATCGAGCACCGTCGTCTGGTGCTTGCCATCGAGAGCTCCTGCGACGAGACGGCCGTGGCGATTATCGATGCGGACGGCAATATGCTGGCCAACCAGGTATCGACGCAGATTGATTTCCACGCCCGTTTTGGCGGCGTGGTGCCCGAGATTGCCTCACGCAAGCACGTGGAGGTTATCGTGAGCGTCGTGGACGCGGCGCTCGAGGATGCCGCGGCATCGCTTGGTCTTGAGAGCGGAGCGATTGCGCCTAGTGAGCTTGCCGCGGTGGGCGTTACGCAAGGTCCGGGCCTGGTGGGCGCTCTGGTGGTGGGCGTCGCCTTTGCCAAGGGCTTTGCCTATGCTGCCGGCAAGTCGCTCGTGTGCGTCAACCATCTGGAGGGCCATCTGTTCGCCAACCTTCTGGCGCAGCCTGACCTCAAGCCGCCGTTTATCTTTACGCTTGTCTCGGGCGGGCATACCATGCTCGTGCATGTCAAGGCGTGGGGCGACTACGAGGTGCTCGGCGAGACGCTCGACGACGCCGTGGGCGAGGCCTTCGATAAGGTAGCCAAGGCGCTTGGTCTGGGCTATCCCGGCGGCCCCGTCATCTCCAAGCTGGCAGAGACGGGCAATCCCAAGGCGATCGATTTCCCGCGTGCGCTCAATAGCAGGGGAGACTACCGCTTCTCGCTCTCGGGTCTTAAAACGGCCGTGACGCTCTACATTGAGCAGGAGACTAAAGCCGGGCGCACGATTCATCTGCCCGATCTGGCGGCTTCGTTTGAGGCGGCGGTCTTTGACGTGCAGTATAAGAAGGCCAAGAACGCGCTGCATGCCACCGGGTGCAAGGAATACTGCATCGGCGGCGGCGTCTCGGCCAATCCGCATCTGCGCGAGATGATGATCAAAAAGCTCGGGCGCCAGGGCATCCGTGTGACGGTGCCGCCTCTCTCGGCATGCACCGACAACGCCGCCATGATCGCGGAGGTCGCCCGCCGTAAATTCGACCGAGGAGAAATCTCGCCGTTCGACGTCGACGCCGATCCGAACATGTCGCTGTAGCTGGTACGGCGCGGTCCCCGACCCCGCCCGGGCCCCAGCGGCCGCATATGAACTTTCCTGCTCGGACAGTCCTGCTCACGACG
>ERZ870052.798-NODE-798-length-11875-cov-28.082048_pt1 | contig 11875 bp, 11 predicted proteins | sample MGYA00520889_ERZ870052 | MGnify/ENA primary metagenome ERZ870052 (study PRJEB32232, sample SAMN07284988) | human gut metagenome | biome: human-associated habitat; material: feces | host: Homo sapiens | place: Tanzania | collected 2014-08-14 ...
ATCGAACCAACCAGCGGTAACACGGGTGTAGGTTTGGCTCTGGTATCAGCCGTAAAGGGCTACCACCTCATCCTCACTATGCCAGAGACCATGAGTGTGGAGCGCAGAAACCTGGTGAAGGCTTACGGCGCAGAAGTGAGATTGACCAGCGGTAAGGACGGAATGCCTGGTGCCATCAAGGCTGCCGAGGAGCTCCGCGATTCCATTCCAGGTTCCGTGATTCTGGGACAGTTTACCAACCCTGCCAACCCAGCCAAGCACTATGCCACAACCGGACCAGAAATCTGGGCTGATACCGATGGCGAGATTGATATTTTCGTAGCCGGTGTAGGAACAGGTGGAACCATTTCGGGTATCGCCAAGTACCTGAAGGAGCAGAATCCTAACGTGAAGGTGATTGCCGTAGAGCCTGCCACATCGCCTGTATTGAACGGCGGAAAGAGCGGTCCTCACAAGATTCAGGGCATCGGTGCCGGTTTCATTCCAAAGACCTACTCTTCAGAATTCATCGATGAGGTACTGGACATTCAGAACGATGATGCCATCAAGGCAGGTCGTGACCTGGCTCAGACCGAGGGCCTCTTGGTAGGAATCTCATCAGGTGCTGCAGCCTTTGCAGCCACCGAGATTGCGAAGCGTCCAGAGAACAAGGGCAAGAAGATTGTAGCCCTCTTGCCAGATACTGGCGAGCGTTATTTAAGCACTGTACTCTATGCTTTCGAGGAGTATCCTTTGTAATTCACATTCGGATATTTTCTGAAAAAGCGAAATCTATCATAAAAAAAAATAGCACCGCCATAACTACCTTTTTAGATAGTTATGCGGTGCTATATGTTAATATCCCCATTTAGTATCCAGTTTCACCTCTTCGGTATGGATGACATTCTCAGTGAGCAAGGCACGGTTACCGGAGAGGATTTTGATGTCCTGATAATTTGCAGGATAATAAACCTTGCCGTTCCTGATCAGGATACCCACCCTGTTGGGAGCAATCTCAAAGATGGCAAAACCACCTATGAAATCATGGATTTTCCTATATACCGGCTGCAGGATGATATCATCCCCCACACGGAGTCCCCATCTTCCTGATTTCTCAAAAGGTTTCACATCCTGCAGATATTCATAGCGCTGCTTGCTGCTAAGTTCCGTTTTCTTCTTGTCATACTGCGCCACAAATACCATGTCATTATTGGGTACGACCACACCCTTTGCCTTTTTGGCAGATGGCGGAATGGTTCCCTTTCCGGCTCTCAGACCGGCATACATCGATGCCCAGTTCCGCTCCCTGTCAGGCAAGCCAAACTTACGGTAGTTACCCACATTGTCTATGATCATGCATACCTTATCTTTCTGCTTGTGGTTGATGCGCAACCCGCGCCCCACCATCTGCAGATACTTGGCAAGCGAGAGTGTAGGACGGGCCATCTGAATATACTCCACATCCGGACAGTCGAACCCCTCATCAAAGAGATTCACGTTCACCAGACAGTCCAGGTCACCCTTTCTGAAAGCCTCCACCATCCGCTGACGGGTCTTGGCAGGAGTCTTGCTGTCCAGAGCCACCGCCCTGATACCCATCGCCTTGTAATAAGCGGCTATCATCTGGGCATGGTCGATGTCAATGGCATATACGATACCCTTCTTTCCGTCGGCATGCTTCACCACGCTCTCATACAGACGCTTGATGGATTGAGGCACATTCAGTTTCTCATCCATCTCCTTGATGGAATAGTCGCCATCGCTGCCACGTCCTTTCAAAGAGTTGATGGTCAGCTGGTCTTGCGAGAACTGTCCGATGACCATATAGTCATAGGGCGCCAGATAGCCACTCTTGATAAAATCCTTGGTAGATGGAGAACTTATCAGACGCTCAAACAGCATACCGAACGATTCCCTTTTCATGCGGCAAGGCGTAGCTGTCATTCCCAGCTTCAAAGCATCCCTGTTTCGATCAAACAGGTCTTTGTAAGATCGTGCCAGGGCATGATGGGCTTCATCCACCACGATCATCCCCGGAATGCATTCCGCCTTTTTCAGTTCTCCGATATGCCTGCCGAGCCATTGGATAGAGAGCACACGGATTCTTACTTTAGCTTTCAGCACCGTTTCTTTCTCCCCATAGTCCAGGCAGAATCTGTCCAGTGTCTGCTGCATCTGCTCTACCAGTTCACGGCGGTGCGCAACAATCCACACCTCGCCCTTCTCGTAGTTATCCAGAAACCATTTCACCACCGAAGCCATCACGTAGGTTTTTCCCGTACCCGTAGGCATCTGCACGATGACCGAGTTACCTTCTTCATACCCCTTTTTCTTTCGGTAACGGGTTATCTCCTTCGTGGTCAGCACGTTGATGATTTCCTCCAGCATCCTCTGCTGATAATCATAAAGTTTGATTTTCTTCATAGCTTGCATTCAATTTGCTCAACAAGTTCCTACAAGTAGTTATCAGCAAATCTCCCCGAATAAAGGCAATAAGCCAACAAGATAGGCAGAGCTTCATCAAAAGCCCTGCCCATCTTAAAGTATATAATTAAAAATTAAAATCTAATCCTTTTGTGTTTTCCAGATATAGCTATTGTACAGAATCTACGAAATCCCCGCCCGAAAAACCATGGCGAGGCCTTTGAAGTTAATCAGGTCTCCCCCTTTCCCCAGGCGCTCCCATCAGCAAGTTGTCCCCAGGCGGTCCCATCCCGCATAACTCAATGCGCCAGCCGACAAACAATCGCAACCCTGTTGCGTCTCATAATCGCAATTTTATTGCGTAAGCACTCCCAGCCAGCCCCTTGTGGGCACAGGCTCCGCTGGCTGACCAAACCCCTGGCGGCGCTATAGCAGAGCCAGCTACATCCTCTCGTCCCTGAGGGTTTCTGTCCCCCAGAACTGGGGGAACCGAAGGGGGCGTAAAGACTATTGAAGAGAGGCTTGGTGAGAAAGGTGGAGCCTTCCTTAAGGGTAAGGAAGGTTTCTGTCCCCTGTAAGGGGAACCGAAAGGGTCTTAAAGACTATTGAAGGTAGGTTTTCGAAAAAGCTCCTTTTGGCTAAAGGGAGACAGAGGGATTCGAAAAAAACATTTTCCTTTTCGAAATATTCCTTTGTTTCCATAATTCTGATATTTAAGAATTCGGATGCAAAGGTAACTACTTAATGTGTTAAAACCTTACACAGTAATGGTGATATACAATTATTCCTCTTTTCCACCAATTACATTCTTGATAATTTCATCAACAACATAATCAAAGTAACGAGCCTTTAAATACGTATTGTTACGTTTCATCACCTCATCAACATTAAACTGGTCAATTATATGAGTAACAAAAAACGAACTTTTACTTAAAGGCTTGTTTAACCAAGAATCCTCAATTGGTATTGTGAATTCCGGATAATGATTTTTTGTAGATATCAATACAGCATAAAACAAGCCATCTTCATAATCCTGCAAAAACTCATTTGAAAGAACTAATGCAGGGTGTGGCAAGATGCTTCCATCAGGCAATTCAAATGGAACCTCTACAATTTCTCCTTGATTTACTCTAGTTACAGCCATTTTGATATTGCTTTAATTGTTCTTGGAGATTTCTTATGTTTATACTGCCGATAATCAATATTCGACAAATCAGGATGTTCTGTTTCATCCCAAGATGGGAATTGTGACAACTCTGCAGAAAGTTCTGCATCCGTCTTAGCACGATACTTGCTACGATATTCTGTTGCTGGCTTACCTTTAAGAATAACCAAGCAGGAATATAATTTATCAACATCCTTGGAGGAATATATTGCATCCATAAGACAATGTCTCATTTCCTGAACAGACAAAGAAGGCCTTACGACCGGAGTTGGCTCAGCAACCATACCAGCCGCAGCATTATCTTCTGTTATTTTATATCTATTTCCTTCCATACCTTTGTATTTTATGTTAGATGCCGCCAAAATTACGCTTTTTTCTCGAATCCACCAAGAAAAATGAAAGAAATCTGCAAGTTATCAGCAAATTAGCCTTAAAATCAATAATCTATACCCCCATTATAACAAGCCCACCCCATACTGTCTCCACCTTTCCCCAGGCGGTCCCATCCCGCACAAGATGGCGAAGACCTTTGCCGGTCCGCCAACCTTAGAGCGAAGCGGTTCCGAGCACCGGAGGGCGGTTACATCCTTCCCTTTTCGAGAAGGGAAGGCTTGGTTAGGATGTGGAGCTCCCTTTGGCTAAAGGGAGACGGAGGGATTCGAAAAGAAACATCTCCTCTTCCACTCCCCCCACACATCGCTTATCACCGCCCCGAAGTCGTAGCCCGCTACGGAGAGCATCTTGTCGCGGACGCTCTTCTCCATGCCACCGTCAAAGGGATGGAGGGTGACACCGGAGTAACAGTCGCAGAAGCATTGCTCCAATATATCCAGTATGCGGCACATCTGAAGAATGCGGTCCCAGACAGAAGAGGTGTTGATGAGAAGGATGCGGATGGCGGCGTACAGCTGCATCACTGACACCGACTCGTGGTGACGGAAATGATACTGCGCCCTGCTGCTGAGATGATTCTTCTCTAAATATCTTGCACTATACACTTGATGACCTAAGCCATCCACTGCCAACAGGCGATCACCAATCTTGATGATGAGCTGGACTGGAACATAATCTTTCTGGCTGCTCATGAATACAAACGTTATTTATGTTAAAAACTCGTTTCCTAGCTAGGGAACAAATGCGGTGATATGTCACCGACTTTTTATAATTTTGCCAGCGTTAGACAAAAACAACGATGAATTCGTGAAACAAACTAACAATGTTTTATTTATTAACTTAATATAGTAAATGTAATATGAACATTAACATTTTCAACGGCTACCAGTCCACCGTGCCTGCTATCATCAAGTTCCAGCAAATGGTGGACATCATCAGGGGCGACAAGCAGCTCGCCGAACTGACGAAGCGTTACCGCATCACGCACCAGAGGGAGTACAAGAGCCAGTGCTACTGCTTCTCCGTGACCTGCGTCTTCCAGGGTGGCAAGGCGAAGAAGGACATCATCGAGGTGACGGGCGTCGGATTTTCAGACTTCGACCACGTGCCGAAGGAGAAGCTAGCCGAGCTCTGCGCCAAGCTGAGAGAGGACAGACACACTTTGTTCTTCCACATCACCGCTTCGGGTGAGGGACTGCGCGTGCTCTATCGCTACGGGATGAAAACGGGCATGACGCTGGAGGAGCAGATGAAGTTCTATCCCACAGCCTTCCGCCATGGCAACCAGTATTTCTCCGACCTGCTGGGCGTGGAGTACGACGAGCATTGCTGCAACCTGGGCAGACTGATGGGTGCCGCCTACGACCCTGATGCCTTCTTCCGACCCGATGCCGAACCTTTCAGCTACGACTGGCTGGTGGCACGACAGCAGGAGAAGACCCAGCAGGACAATGCCACGGCTCGATTGCGACGGGAGGTGAAGAAGATTGACCGCCTCTACGACGACAAGCTTGCCAAGGAACTGGAGCAAGAGAAGAAGACTTATGTGGCGGGCAGCAAGAACGAGTATGTGTCGTGCCTCGCCTACAAGCTCAATGCCTTCGGCTTCTCTGCCGATGCCGCCCTGGAATTCATCCGCCAGGAGTTTCCCGACTACGAGCGCCCGAAGGCAGCCGTGGACAGTTGCTACCGTCAGACTGAGGAGCACGGCAAGCGCAAGCACGAAATCCATCGTTGGATAATGCTGATGCTGCCATCTCTCTGCAAATTCTTCTCCTGCCATAATATTAGTCTTGATTACATTCAAATTTTCAAATTATATTTAAATATTGTTATATTTTCGCCTTATCGGTTGACCACTCCAGATAATTTTACTATCTTTGTCAACCGAAAGATAGAATGATCAATTATGGAACTAAAAGATATATTTTCTAAGCGACTGCGCAACGCACGTCTGATGCGAGGCTTGTCCATGCAACAACTCTGTGTGATGATGAATGATATTGTCACCAAACAATCTGTGTCCAAATACGAACGAGGCGAGAGTATGCCTGATAGTACCATTCTCATCGCATTATGCAAAGCCCTGAACATTTCCCCCGACTATCTGTTTCGTGAAAATCGTTCAGCTCTCAATAATGTCCATTACCGCAAACTAACTCGCCTGAGTGCTAAGGAAGAGAAAAGCATCAATCTCATGGTGGAAGATACCATTGAACGCATCAATGAAATAGAAGATATTTGTGGCATCGAAAGACATTTTGATGTTTCCTCCTTTACTTGCCAAGTTAAGTCGTTAAATGATGTTTTCAGCGCAGCAACCAAACTACGCACCGATTGGAATATTGGCAATGCAGCCATTACAAACGTCATCAATATATTAGAGACCAATGGTATCATTGTGGTAGAAGTAGAAGCTTCTGACGCTTTCTCAGGTCTCAATGGCACATTGGAAAATGGAACTCCAGTCATTGTCATTAACAAACAGATGAGCACCGAGCGTAAACGTTTCACTGCGCTCCATGAATTAGGCCATGCATTGCTTCATTTTCCAGAAGACATGGATGAAAAGACGGAAGAACAATACTGCAATATATTTGCCAATGAAGTATTGATGCCAAGACAAACTTTCCTTCAGTCTATAGGCGAAAAACGTCACGACATAGCTTTAGTTGAGTTGAAGAACCTTCAATCAGAATTTGGAATATCCGTTGATGCCTTGATGTATAAGGCGAGATATCTTGATGTCATATCAGAAAATCGCTATACAACTTATTGGAAGAAGAAAAATTTCGACCCAAATTTCAAATCACAGGTAGAGAAGAGTATCATTGATGACGAACACAGCACCAGATTCGAGAACCTTATCTATCGTGCCCTGTCAAGTGGTTTGATTACAGAATCCAAGGCTGCCGTTTTACTCAACAAAACGACAGAGGAAGTATTACATAATTTCGTTCTTGCCTAATGGAAATAGTAATCAGCGATACCAATATATTCATAGACTTATGGAATGATTGCTCAATTACACCAAGAAGGAAAAATCACAATCAAAACTTTCAAAAGCAATGAGTATGCAGAGATTATATCACTTCAAGACAAGAATCTCTCATTCCAAGACTGCACTGTTTTGTATTACGCATTAAATGGTGATTATAAACTCTTGACTGGCGACCGTAACCTTCGAGTGATAGCAGAAGGGCATGGGCTTCAAGTTTCGGGAATAATATATGTGATAGACGAACTTCTTCACCATGATATTCTGTCGAAAGAAGGTAAGTATTCGGTATCACCTCACATTACCGATAAGCATATGAGGTTTAGCCCTCCACCAGCTAATGCCAGTGGAGGTTATACCTTGATTTGACTAAATTTTAATTTCATTTTTATTGTTCTTCATCTTCCCAAAACTCAGGAAGAAGAGTATAAAGTCTATCCTTTGGCGTTGTCTTTATGTTTGTCAATACATAACAGAGCCAACGCTCTGGATTTTTACCCAACACCTTGCAAGCTCCAAACAACGAGTACATCATTGCCGCTCTCTTGCCGGCATCCAAATCACGGCAGAACAAATAAGCCTTCTTGCCCATCACCATATCACGAATCAACCTCTCTGTATCCGTGTTGTCTATCGGCATCTCCGGGATATCCAGGTAATGGGTCAATTCGTCATAATTGCTAATCAGGTAATTCAACGCCTTGAAGATAAGACTATCCCTTGGCACTTCAAGAATCGCATTAGCCGCCCAAAGTTTGAAAGTTTCCCATAAAGGACCAGCTTGCTCTTGTCTAAACTTAGTCTTTTCTACTCCTGTCAATCCTTTCTTCTTTATTATCTCTTCTACCAGATAGGCATCTTGATAGAAGAGTAATGCAATCTGAGCCAACGTTGGATTTTCCTTCAAAGCCCGTTCTGCCGCTCGACGAGCATGAGCCACACATCTACATAGGATAAGACCTTCTATCTTCTTCATCCAATCATATCCTGCGTAAGCATCACACATAAAGACATTGCCAGTCATCCACCGTGGCTGGAGCCATCGGAAGACCATCCTGTTTCATCTTCTTTATCTGTCGATTGAACGGCTGATGGAGCACAAACTTTCCTGTTTCTATCTTAGCAATCAACTCTGGAGTGGCATAACTCTTCCAAAAGAGACCTTCACAGCAATCCGCCTGTTCTGTCGGACCATCCGGATCATCCTTTCTCCTCACAATCGGACGAACGACCGGTTGGACAACATATGGTGCAGGAGCGGGCAGTACAAACTCCTGTACATCTTTTCCCACCACGTCATATTCATCCTCATGTCCTTCATAACAATCAGGCCAAATCACTTGTTCCACTAAGCGAGGCAAGCTGGCCGGAAGTTTATTTCTGCCATGCCCTTTCTTCTGACCATCGCTCTTCAACAGTTTAAGGGCTTCCTGCTTTTGCCTGTAATCGCGGCAATAGTCACGACATCTCTCAAACTCCTTCTTGGTTTCCGGAGTGAGATTCAAAGATTGCATTGCTCGCTCATACAAACTTTCACGTTGCTCTGGGGTAAAGACTATACGCTCACGTTTTTGAGTAAACAACATCCGCACAAGCGAGGCTACCTGATCTGTCTTAGCCTTGTTCTTGGCTTCTGCCTTTGCAAGTTTATCCTTAATTTCTTCCTTTAGAAGCGTTTGCGTTTCCTCGGCAGCCTGCCGATATTTAGCAAGCAATTCCTGACCTTTTGCCGAATCCTTGTCCATCACAGCTATAAAAGCTTGAAGGAAGGTCTCAAACATGTCTGCCAATTGACGATAGCGCTGTATCGGTACCAAGCGTAGCGGTGTAATCGGTACCATGCTATCACTGCAATCGGTACCGCTTGTATCGCTGCAAGCGGTACCAAGATTTCAGTTCTGCTTTTCAATTTGCAAAGGTAATCTATTTTTTCAATTTCTGGCGCATAGAATCGCCTTTTAACTCTATTTTACTTGCATTTGCCACCAAACGGTCCATAATAGCATCTGCTAAGGTTGGATCACCTATGTAATCATACCATTTGGCAATAGGAAGCTGTGAGGCGATAATGACGGACTTTCTCTCGTATCTCTCTTCTAGGATTTGGAGCATTGCGAGTCTGGTCTTGTCATCCATTGGCTGCAACCCGAAGTCATCCCATATGAGCAAGTCATACTTTTCCAGATTGGTTATCATCTTCAGGTACGACCCATCCAGCTTGCTAAGTGCAACTTTCTCTACAAAGCTGTTCATGTTGAGATAGAGAGTTCTGTAGCCTAGCATGCAAGCCTGTCTTCCAAGGGCACAGGCAAGGAAGGATTTTCCGCAGCCACACTTTCCTTGTATGAGCAAGTTCTCATGTCTGCGTATGAAGGCACAGTCGGCAATGGCGGCAAGGTCATCCTTGGTGAAGTTGCGGTCTGTTCCACAGATGACATCCTCTAAAAGTGCCGTATATCTAAGCTTGCTGATTTTTAGATACATGGCGGTCTTTCGATCTCGTCTGTCCTGCACTTCTGCATCCACCATCTTGGAGATGGCGACTTCCAGGGATGGGCGGTTCTGTACAGAAAGGCTGGTCATGGCCTCGAAGGAGGATGACATACCTCTGAGTTTCAACTCGTTGAGTTGTATGATGGTTTCTTGTAAGTTCATGTTACTATATATGTTTAAATGTTCATAAATGCCTCCGCGCCTCTCACATAGTCGTTCTGTGGCACATTTGAGACTGTATCTTCCACGTCAACTTGGTCAAGGTTCTTCTCCAACACATTGCGGATGGTCGTGTAGGTGATGGATGAACAACCAGCCAGACGCTTGCAGGCCTTCTCCAGACGCTCCTTGCCATACTTGCGCTTGAGAGACAGGACTCCTTGGCAGGACTTGTACGACTGCTCGACATGCTTCGTGCGATTGAGGATGGATTGGACTGCGGCAGTGGTGTAGCTGCCAACCAATGCCGCCTCCTCCAGAAAATAGGCGGCGTTATATCCCTGTCCGTGCTTGTAGGCAAGATGTTTGTCTGGCATATGCTCGTCAAGCGTGCTGTACCCAGATCCTTGGCGACGCTGATGGATGGCTATGCGAGAACTTCCGGAGTAAACCTCCACGGTATCTAAGTCCCATAGTACGCTCACCTTTTGCCCGACATACTGGTATGGAACGCTATAGTTGTGCTTGTCAACCATGACGTGATAGGTCCCGGACAGTTTCACCTCCTTGCGATATCTGAAGCGATATGGAGTTATGGGCAGATTACCCAACGTTGGTTGCTCTTCCGCCTCGAAGATGTCACGTCTGCTTCTCCCTGTCGTTCTGGACGGCTTTTCATTGAGACCGTCCATCAACTCATAGATACGGGTATTCATATTCAGAAGATTGTAAAACACCTCGTCATATAGCAGAGCGAAGACGGCATTGTATGTCTTTTGAACGAGTCCCTCAACTGGACCTTTGTCCCTGGGAGTGCGAACCCTGCAGGTTTGGAGGGAGGTATCGTAGTAGGCGGCCCATTCCACAGCTGCATCATTGAACGCCGGCTCGTAGCGGTCGTATTTCTTCACCCACTGCTTCATGTTGTCACTCTTGGCTATGCGAGTTGTTCCGCCGAAGTAAGAGAAGGCATCGGATATGCCGCCGAAGAAGTTCTCCATGGAAGCGTTGTACATAGCCTTGGCAAATCCCAAGCCGCTGTATGGAAGGATACAGACCAAGACGACAACCTTGGTTAGCTCACCTGTCTTCGGGTCGGTAAGCCACAGGGCATCGCCGGCGAAGTCAATCTGCATCTCTTCCCCAGGAATATAGGTGTTGTGGAAGCTGAGGTTGTGTGAGTACTGATACTCACGGATTGACTTCTTGAACTGGGTGTATCCATATCCGTCGGGATGCTCCTTCTTGTATGACTCGTGCAGGGCTTGAATGGTGAGGTAGCGGTTATGCGACAAGTCTGATACATATTCAGGCAACAGCCCGTCCAGCACCTGACGTTGGGAGGATGGGGCTGTTGTGGGTTTGGACAACTGGAGGAAAGATTCTATTTCCCCGTCACTCATGCGGCCTATCACGCCATAGGATAAACCTTGGGAATCCGCCAAGGTCTTGTACCGGTTCAGTACACCACGTCCCATGTGTAGTTGCTCGCAAATAGTGCGCTGCGGTATTTTTGCCGCTAGCATTTGAAATGAACGTTTTAATTTGCTCATGTTTACATTACTTTGTGCCATATCTATACAGGATTTAAAAATCTACTGCAAAGATAGGCGGTTATTATTATACATGAGCAGAACTTAACATCTTTTTGGTACCGATTGGTGCGCTATGATGGTACCGATTCAAGTGATACGATGGTACCGAATGCAGTGCTATGATGGTACCGATTCATGCGCTATAGTGGTACCGATTCGCCGATACTGTCAGCCAATCTTGTCAATGCAGTTTTCTCTGTTCTTGCTCGAAGTTCCACTATACGTTTGTTTGCACGCTCCTCTATATTCTGTACTATGATGTCTGCCTTCTTGACTATCTCCTTCTCACGGGAATCAAGTTCCAGCTTACGAGATTCCAAAGCTTTCTTTTGCTCTGCAAGTTCTGCTTCCACCTCTAGTCTGATACGTTCTTTTGCAGCAGCAACCTGACGAGCCACTTCTTCGTCAATCAACTGCTGACGAGAAGCACGCTCGGCATCCAATGCGTGTTCTGCGAGATCAGCTCTTTCCACAGCAGTGGCAACCTGACCTCGCACATTGGCATACTTCTCTGCCAAAGACGCACTTTTCCCTGTATTTTGTTGCTGTTCAAACATATCGTTTACCTTATTGTTTACCATACATTTTTCCTCGCATATCGACTGGCTCCATGCACAAGTAGTACTTCAGGTCATCCGTCAACTGACAAACTCTAGCCATAAGCCTACA
>ERZ870052.802-NODE-802-length-11860-cov-3.545701_pt1 | contig 11860 bp, 8 predicted proteins | sample MGYA00520889_ERZ870052 | MGnify/ENA primary metagenome ERZ870052 (study PRJEB32232, sample SAMN07284988) | human gut metagenome | biome: human-associated habitat; material: feces | host: Homo sapiens | place: Tanzania | collected 2014-08-14 ...
GACTTTGACCCCACTCCAATGGGTACCATCCTCTTATGTCTGTAACGCCATATAGACCGAGGGGATAGATCTATGACCGCAACTGCACCCGCCAAGGTGTACTTCACCAACCTGCGCACGCATGCTCGCGAGAGCCAGCTCGACAAGCTCAAGCGCCTCATCCGCCGCGCCGGCATCGAGCAGATCGACTTCGAGAACAAGTTCGTCGCCATCAAGATTCACTTTGGCGAGCTGGGCAACCTGAGCTTTTTGCGCCCCAACTATGCTCGCGCCGTCGCGGATGTCGTCAAGGAGCTGGGCGGCAAGCCCTTCCTCACCGACTGCAACACGCTCTACGTCGGTAGCCGCAAAAACGCGCTCGAGCACATCGACACTGCCTATCAGAACGGCTTTACCCCGTACGCCACGGGCTGCCAGGTCATCATTGCCGACGGCCTCAAGGGTACCGACGAGGCGCTCGTCCCGGTCGAGGGCGGCGAGTACGTGCACGAGGCCAAGATCGGCCAGGCACTCATGGATGCTGACATTGTGATCAGCCTCACCCACTTTAAGGGCCATGAGCAGGCCGGTTTTGGCGGCGCCATGAAGAACCTGGGTATGGGTGGTGGCAGTCGCGCCGGCAAGATGGAGCAGCACGCCGCCGGCAAGCCGAGCGTCGATACCACCAACTGCGTGGGCTGCCGTGCCTGCGAGCGCATCTGCGCGCATAACGCCATCTCGTTTGACGACACCCGCGAGCGCGAGCTTGCCAACGGCAGCACCCGCATGGTGCACGTGGCCGCCATCGACCACGACCGCTGCCTGGGCTGCGGCCGCTGCATCGGCGTGTGCAACCAGGACGCCATCAAGCCCGATTACGATGCCGCGGCCGACGTGCTCAACTGCAAGATCGCCGAGTACACCAAGGCCATCGTCGACGGTCGCCCGAGCTTCCACATCTCGCTGGCCATGGACATCAGCCCCAACTGCGACTGCCACGCCGAGAACGACACGCCCATCGTCAACGACATCGGCATGTTCGCGAGCTTCGATCCGGTTGCCATCGACCAAGCCTGCGCCGATGCCGTCATGGCATCCGAGCCGCTGCCCAACACCGAGCTCACCGATAGCGCCGCCAAGATGGAGCACAATCACGAGCATCTGGAGGGCGAGCAGGCCAAGGATCCCTTCTGCATTACGCATCCTGACACCGACTGGCGCTCCTGCATCGCACACGCCGAGAAGATTGGCCTGGGCACGAGCGAGTACGAGCTCATCGAGGTCAAGTAGCGCCGGGCTATTGGACAAATTGCGCTCTTTTGTAGCGCAATGCAAGTAAAAACCGCCTGCGAGCGCAGCGCTCGCGGGCGGTTTTTCGGAAGTATGCGGCAAATTTCGAAACCGCCGAGCACACAGCGTTTTTTGGCAACAAAACCCCTGATAAATTGCTGGTAAAACTGCAGTCTGGTCGGCAGTTCCAGATTTTGCCGCATACTTCCGAAAAGAGGGGGTTAGATAAATCTCCAGACGCCGCTTTTTGCCTAGAAATTCTTGTCGAGGAAGTCGTTGACCGTGTTCCAGTAGAGCTCGGGGTCGACCTGTGCGCTCTTGGCGTGGGCGGCGCCGTGGACGGTGAGCTTTTGCTTTACCTTGCTGGCGCACGCGTCGTAGTTTTGGTCGAGCATGCTGTACGGCACAAAGGTGTCCTGGTCGCCGTGGATAAACAGCATGGGGGCCGTTGCGCGTTTGAGCTGCTCCACGCTGCTGGCCTCATGAAAATCGTAGCCCGCGCGCACGTTGCACACCAGATTGGCCACATCGAGCAGCGGAAAACTGGGCAAGCCAAATACATCCTTGAGCTGCAGGGAAAACTCGTCCCAAACGCTCGTATAGCCGCAGTCCTCGATAATGCATTTGACGTTTGCCGGTAAAGGTTCCCCTGCCACATTCATGGCGGTCGCCGCGCCCATCGACTCGCCAAAGACCAGAATGCGCGCCTCGGGATCGGCCTGGACAATCCGCTCGATCCACGCGACGACATCGAGCCGCTCGGGCCAGCCCATGCCGATGTAGTCGCCGCCGGAGCGCTCGTGGGCGCGAGCTGCGGGCGCGAGCACGTTCATGCCGCGGTCGTGGAAGCGCTTGACGTATCGTGCCATGCCGATGGGCTCGTTGGTGTATCCGTGCAGGCAGACGGCGTAGTTGTGGGTGCTCTCCGGTGCGACAAAATACCAAGCGGCAAGCTCGGTCCCGTCATCCGCGGTGAGGCTGCTGCTCTCGCGGTTCTGCTTAAACCAGGCCCGCGCTTCGGTCTCCTCGGTATCCATCTGCTCGCCCTTTTCGGCGTTCTTGCTGTCCTGCATCATTTTCATGGTGTATGGCGCCTGGGGGTTCAGGGCAAAGTCGAACAGGAAGTTGCCGGCAAATCCGAGCAGCGCGACAACAAGCGCCACGGCAACGGCCAGACCGATCTTGAGCCCTCGGCGGGGGCGTGTATTTTGAGCCATAAATCGCTCTCCTATAAGATGTTAATACATCAACATTTAATGCAAGCGCATTATGGATGTTCGCCGTTGATGCGTCAACAAGCAAAGAATGGGTAAACAAAGGGTCACGTAAGGTGCAAATTTCGCACGTACCCAGACGCTTTGATATAGTGTTGAGAACTATTTATGTTGGAGGATGTAACCGGCATGTCCGATTCGAGCGACAGTTCCAAGCCGCGACCTAAGGCCGCGGCGATTCCGCACTACACGGTGGGCGAGGAGATCATGAACTCTGTCACCCATGGTGTCGGCTGCCTGCTGGGCATCGCGGGCCTCGTACTTCTGATCGTATTCGCTGCCCTGCGCGGTGGCGGCCCGGCACATATGGCCGCGGCGATCGTCTACGGCGTCAGCATCATCCTCGAATACCTGGCCTCCACGCTCTATCACGCGATTCAGCCCGAGCGCGCCAAGCGCGTGTTCCGCATCATCGACCACAGCTGCATCTACCTGCTCATTGCGGGCAGCTATACGCCGTTTTGCCTTATCACGTTGGCAGACGACGGCGGTGCCGCGCTGTTCTTTGCCGTATGGGCCATCGCCATTATTGGCATCGCGCTCGAGTGCTTTTTGCGCGAGCGTCAGCCGCACTGGGTAAGCGGCCTGGTCTACCTGCTAATGGGCTGGCTCGTCGTCTTTAAGCTGCCTGCGCTCGTGGCGCTGCTGAATCCCGTCGCGTTGGCGCTGCTCGCCGTCGGCGGCGTGTGCTACACCGTGGGCGTGCCGTTCTACATCGCCAAAAACGTGCGCTACCTGCACAGCGTGTTTCACCTGTGGGTGCTCGCCGGTAGCATCTTCCAGTTCATGGCGGTGATTCTCTTCGTAATCTAACGACCGAGCCTGCCCGCGGATCCGCCCAGGTGGCCGTCGGGCGCAACCGTCTTATCCGCCAACTACGTCTCCTGCCAACGTCCCGAATCTTGGAGGTTCGAGAAACTCCCGATGGACATAACCATCTCCCTTATCACCACCCTCGTTTTGACCCTCATCAACGGCTACTTCTCTATGTCCGAGATGGCCCTCACCACGGCCAAGCGCGCCGTGCTGGAGCACGAGGCCGAGGAGGGCGACAAGCGTGCCGAGCGCGCCATTAAGCTCGCCGCCGACTCCGACCAGCTGCTGGCCACCATCCAGGTCGCCATCACGCTCGTGGGTTTCGCCTCGTCTGCCGTCGCCTCGACGAGCCTGTCCGACCCGCTTGCCACGTGGCTCATGAGCTTTGGCATCGCGCCGCTCTCCGCCATCGCGCGCGGGCTGGCACCGGTCATCATTACCGTCGCCGTCGCCTTCGTGTCCATCGTGATTGGCGAGCTCGTGCCCAAGCGTATCGGCCTGGCCAACGCCGAGGGCGTGTCCAAGCAGGTCGTGGGGCCGCTTTCCGTGTTCCAGAAGATCGCCCGCCCGCTCGTGTGGCTGACCGGCGCTTGCTCCGACGGCCTGGCCCGCATCCTGCGCATTAAGAGCGCCGACGACCGCCAGAACGTCTCGGAGGAAGAGATCAAGTACATGGTCTCGGAGCAGGACGACCTGCTCGACGAGGAAAAGCGCATGATCCACGAGATCTTCGACCTGGGCGACACCGTTGCCCGCGAGGTCATGGTGCCGCGCGTGGACACCACCATGTGCGAGGACGACGAGACGGTCGCCAGCGTGCTATCCACCATGCGCCAGACCGGCTTCAGCCGTATCCCCGTCTACCACGAGGATCCCGACAACGTGGCGGGCATCGCACACATCAAGGACCTGATTCAGCCCGCGCTCGACGGCAAGGGTGACCAGCCCATCGCCGGCTTTTTGCGCGACGCCACCTTTGTGCCCGACACCAAGGACATCCTGCCACTGCTGTCCGAGATGCAGACCTCGCACGACCAGATCGTGGTGGTCGTGGACGAGTACGGCGGCACGGCCGGCATCATCACCATCGAGGACATCGTCGAGGAGATCGTCGGCGAGATCGAGGACGAGTTCGACCCCGACAACAAGTACCTCACGCGCCTTTCGCGCCGTGAGTGGCTCGTCGATGGGCGTTTTTCGTGCGATGACGCGATTGAGCTTGGTTGGCCGCTCGAGGAAAGCGATGATTATGAGACCATCGCCGGCTGGATTTTGGAGCTTTGCGACTCGGTGCCCGACATCGGAGAGGTGTTTGAGGTTGCGGGGTACAAGTTTAAAGTGCAGTCGATGCGTGGCCAGCGTATCTCGCTCATTCGCGTGATCGCTCCGGCCGAAACCGATAAGAAGGATTCCGAGTCCTCGGCAGAAAAGCCGACGGCGTCGGGTGCGGGTTCCGCGAATCCGCACGATGGCGACGAGTAGGGCAAGGAAGAGTAGGGGAGAGTTATGGCAGGCCTGTTCAACATCCTTAAGGTCACCGTCAGCGAGGACAAGATCTGCGCGCATGTGCTGGTAAATCCCGGCATGCCGCTCATGACCTCGGAGGATATCGAGGCCACGGCGCGCGTGTACTACCTGGTGCCCGCGATTGCCAAGCACCTGTGCCTGGGCGATTCCGGTCGCGAGTTCCAGGACTGCATGGGCCAGACCGAGCTCTGCCACCTGCTGGAGCACGTGACGGTCGAGCTCATGAACGAGACCGGCCTCGCCGGCAGCATTTCGTGCGGCCGCACCCGCGTGAGCGAGCACGATGAGCGCGTCTTTGAGGTTGAGCTTTCGTGCCCCGACGACGCGCTGGCCATCGGTGCGCTGTCTTCGGCCACCTTTATGATGGACTGGGCGTACCTGCACGCCGACCAGCCCGCTCCCGATGTGGAGGGCACGGTTGCGGGCTTGCGCAACCTGGTGTTGGGCATGCGCGCCGAGGCCGAGGGCAAGGATCCGCACGAGGCCGTTGCCGCTGCGAATGGCGAGGACGTGGCGGAGGTCGAGGTCGAGGCTCCTGCCGACGCCGACGTCGATTCCGTTGTCGATGCGGACGCCGAGCCGGCAGCTGAGCCCCAGGGCGTCCCCAACTTTGACGACGAGCCGCAGATGGCAATCGATACCGAGGGTGCGGTCGCCGAGAACCACGAGGCCCCCGCGGCCGTCTTTGGCGGCGCGGCAACGGCTCCGTTCGGCTCGGCACACGAGGGAACGCTGCCGCTCGTGGACGGCGCTGGCGAGGACCCGGCCGCCACGGTGGCCATGCAGGCTATGCCGCAGGAGTAGGCACGCGCGTTTATCACCATCATGTACCTGCGCCTTTGCCGTACGCAGATGAGCGGAGCGGCAAGCGCTGCGCTGCGGGTATAATGGACAGCATTCAAACGGTGGGCATCGAGGTGCCCGCAGGAGAGGAATGATCATGGGAAAGACTTTCAGCTTTGTCTCCGGTGCGCTCTTTGGTGCCGCTGCCGGCGCCATCATCGGCGTTGCTCTGGCCCCGCGCTCGGGCGCCGAGACCCGCGCCATGGCGGCCGATATCGCCAACGACGCTTGGGATAACATGCGCGACACCTACGAGCACAGTGCCGAGGAGGCCCGCGCCGCCGTCAACGATTTTGGCCCCATGGTCGACGCCAAGACCGATGACCTGCGTGCCAAGGTTGACCTTGCCCGCGAGCGCATGGACCAGCTGCGCGAGCAGCTCAACGACGCCATCTCGGGCGGCAACGTGACGCCCGCTGCCGACGTCGTGGTCGAGAACGCCGTCGAGGCTGACGCCGAGGCAGCGGAGCCTTCGACCGAGGCATAATGCGCGCCGGGGATTTTGTCGGCGCCAAGATCTATCGCAAGCCCACCGAGGACAAGCGCACCAAAAAGGACGGCACGCCGCGCAGCCCTAAAAAGCTCGGCAAGATTCACTTTCCGGTCTTTACCCCGGGCGGTACGCGCGTGGTGGGCTTTATGGTTCGCCAGTCCGATATCGCGGGCATGATCGAGCGTCCCGACCGATTTGTGGCGCTCGATGCCATTGGCGTCTACGAGGGCGCCATTGCGGTTGATGACGTCAAGGGCACCTACGATGCCGCTGCTGCCAAGCGCCTCGACATCAACCTGGACGATTGCATCATCTGGGTTGGCATGGACGTGCGCACGGAGTCGGGCGATGTCGTGGGCTATTGCTCGGACGTTGAGTTTAAGCCGCGTTCTGGCATTGTGCAGGCGTTCTACGTGACCGCCGGTACCGCTTCGAGCGTGCTAGTGGGCGACACGCAGATGCCGCCGACGATGCTGCGTGGCTACGCGGACGGCGCGATGATCGTCTCGGACGAGGTCAAGTCGCTCGGGTATTCGGGCGGCGCCGCCGCAAAGGCTGCCGAGGCCAGTGTCGTGGTGGGCGATAAGGTCAAAAAGGGCGCCAAGGTGCTCGATGACAAGGGCTCAGTCGCCGTGGACAAGGGCAGTCGCGCGCTGGGCAAGCAGCTCGGCAAGACGCGCGGCATGTTCAAGGCCTTTAAGGACGAATACCAAAAGGCGAGCGGAGGCTCGTCGAAAGCTAAAAAATAACGACGTACCAAACGATGGGAGGCAAGCCGGAGACCTGTTGCTCCGGCTTGCTGTGTTTTTGGGGGAGGGCACATGCGCCAAAACGGATCATATTCAAACGGGCGCTCGGGTGCGCGTCCGACGGCGCGCCGCGACCTGGGGCAGCTGCCCAGCGGTCAGCGCAAGCGCCGTCGCAAGCCCGGCGCGATGTACCTCAACCATAGCCGTGGTTTTAGCGACCGCAGCGCTCGCATCGGCAACAGCCGCACGCCCCGTCGTCCGTCTCGCCTGCCCTACGCGCTTATCGCCGTGGGCTGCGCGCTCGTCTTGTTTATCGCCGCCGTCGTGGGCTACGTCAACCGCAGCGTGGACGTTGTGCTTAACGGCCAGGAGACCGCGGTGCGTGTGGGCTCTACGCTGCAAAATCTCATCGACGACCAAGAGCTGACCGAAACCTACGACGCCGGCGACCTGCTGGCCGTTGACGACAGCGTGCTTACCCGCCATGGCGGCGAAAAGCTGTCGGTCAAGGTGGACGGCAAGCGCGTAAAGCAGGGCAAGTGGAAAAGCCGCGAGCTTACGGGCGGCGAGAAGATAACGGTCAAAGACGGCCGCAATACCTACGAGAAGCACGAGGTACAGGCGACGACCATCGAGCCTAAGCTGACGGTCGAGGGCACGGGTGCTATCGAGTACGTCAAGACGTGGGGCGTTCAGGGTCGCTCCGAGGTATGGGTTGGCGAGCAGTCGGGCAAGACGCAGGACCGCGGTGAGGTCGTGCCCGCCACCGACTGCGTAGTCGAGTGCGCAAGCGTAGCGCCCAAGGGCAACGAAAAGTACGTGGCGCTGACGTTTGACGAGGGCCCGAGCGGCGCGACCAAGCAAATCTTGAGCGTGCTCAAGGAAAAGGGCGTCACGGCGACGTTCTTCCTTTCGGGCGATGCCGCGGAGGCTTCGCCCGCCACGGCCAAGGCGATTGTCGATGCCGGGTGCGAGATCGGTTCCAACAGCTACAGCGACGAGTCGCTCAAGGGCCAGGACCGCGACGCGGTGCGCCAGCAGATTTCGAAGGGCACCGAGGCGATCAAGTCGGCGACCGGAACGTCGACGATGCTGCTGCGTGCTCCCTACGCGGCCTTTGACGAGCAAAACTGGATTGACGCGATGGACTTGGTGTCCGCTGTGGTCTCGTGGAATATCGACTCGGGCGACTGGCTGCTCAACGGCGCCGACGAGCAGGTCTCGACGGTGCTCGACTCGGTGACGCCGGGCAATATCGTGCTGCTGACCGATAGCGATGAATGTGCCGAGCAGACGCTCGAGGCGTTGCCGCAGATCATCGATGGCCTTATTGCCGACGGTTACAAGATTGTGACGCTGAGCGACCTGGTCAAGACGGACGCGGCGCTCAGCAAGAAGCTCACCTCGCTGACGAAGGTCGCGATGCCCAAAGACGCCGTCTTCCCCCAACTCGCCGAGGACGACGACACCACAGAGTAGATCAACCGTGTCAGTCCAGCCCTATGTCACGGATGCATCAGCGTTTGGTATGCCTGCGATGTGCAGCGCATAAATTCGGTGCCGCAGGGCGATGCTGATGCTATAGTTACTGCGGTTAATGAGGGTCAAGAGAAAGGTTACAGGTGAAATCCAAACCTCGACCATATAGTCGATGACCCCATGCAGGTGCTTCTTGCGCGTGCACGGGGTGTGAGCGCCGAGCGGCGTGCCGCCCGCGCATGCGTATACATATCCAGAAGTCCTCGGATACCGCCCGCGCGGCCGCGTCCGCAGGAATAATGATGGGGAGCACCATTGAATTATCTGAGTGAGATGCTCAAATTGCCGGTCTTGGACGTCGACGGCGAAAAGCTCGGCGTGGTCAACGATTTTGGCATTGCTACCGGCGAAGTTTTTCCGCACGTGACATCGCTCGCGTTCCGCGGCCCCGGCAAGACGCCGTTTATGATCAGCTGGCGCAAATGGGTCGACCGTATCGACGAGACGGGCGTGTACCTTAAGACGTCGGCTACCGAAATCCGTTTTTCGTACCTGCAGCCGACCGAGCTTCTGCTCGCGCGCGACGTGCTCAACAAGCAGATCGTCGACACGCAGGGTATGAAGGTCGTGCGCGTAAACGACATCAAGTTCTCCATGTCGGGCGAAAATCAGCTGCGCCTGCTGGGTGCCGAGGTTGGCGCTCGCGGCCTGCTGCGCGCCATCAGCCCCGCGCTCGAGCATGTCGTCGAGGGCTTTATGAAGCACCTGGGCAAGCCGCTCAGTGAGGACATCATTGCTTGGTCCTACATGGACCTGCTCGACCGCTCGACTAAGAACATCCAGCTCTCGGTGTCGCACAAGACGCTCGGCGAGCTCCATCCTGCCGACATCGCCGACATTATCGAGCAGCTCGACCCGCGCCTGCGTGCGCAGGTGTTCGCGCAGCTCGACACTGCCCAGGCCGCCGAGGCCATCTCGGAGTTCGATGACGACGAGCTCATGACCGAGATGCTCGAGGGCCTGTCCGACACGGACGCATCGTCGATGCTGGCCATGATGGACCCGGACGACGCCGCCGACCTGATCGACGAGCTCAGCTACGAGAAGGCCGAGAAGCTCCTGCGCCTGATGGGCGTTCAGGAGGAGAAGGCGATCCGTAACCTGCTGGGTTATGAGGAGAACACCGCTGGCCGTATCATGACCTCGGAGTTTGTTTCGCTGCCCGCCACGGCGACGGTCGGTGACGCCATCGAGGCGATCCGTAAGCTCGACGAGGACTTCGAGAGCGTCTACTACGTCTACACCGAGGATCCGAGCGGCATGCTGACCGGTGTGCTTTCGTTGCGCACGCTGATCGTTGCCGACCGCGATGCCACGCTGGGTCAGCTGGCCTATCGCGACCTGGTTTATGCGTCGCCCGATGATGACCAGGAAGACGTAACGGACGAGATGACCAAGTACGACTTGGTCGCCATCCCCGTTTGCGACGAGAACCGCCACATCTTGGGTATCGTGACCTTCGACGACGCCATGGACGTTATCGCCGAAGAGCACCAGGAGGACCTGCAGATCGCAGGCATCGGCTCGGGCGACAGCGCGTCCGACGACTCGACGAACGTGCTCAGCTGGTTTGTGCATCGCCAGTACTGGGTCGTTGTGTGGGGCATCGCCTCGTGCATCATGGCAACGGTGCTGGGGACGGCGCTGGGCTCCGCACATCTGGTGGTGTTCCCCATGTGTGCCATGCCGCTCGTGTTACTGGCCGCCTCGCGCATGGTGTCGTTCGTCAAGAACTACTTTCTCGAGTATGACGGCCACGACGATGAGCCCAAGCCGTATCTGGGATTTTTCTTCCAGAGCACGGGCATGGGCCTGATTCTGTCGCTCGTGACCTACCTGTGCGCCCAGCTGGTGCGCACCGCCGCGTTCCCCGATGCCCCCATGTTTGAGGAGCAGCTCTTTACCGGCTGCTTTAACATCGCGGCCATCGTTTGCCTGATTGGCAACATGAGTGCCGTGATTTACCTGATGGTGCTGTTCTGGCGCGACGAGCACGACCTCAATACGTCGGGCACCGCCATGAACGTCATTGCCGTCATGATCTCGTGCGTGGCGTACTGCACCGCCGCGGTGCTGCTCACCATGTCGATCATGGGTTAGGTGGTCGCGTGCAAAACACGAAGCAAAAGTCGAGCACCAAGCAAAAGCTGACCATCGCCGCCATTTTTGGCGCCATGGGTCCCGGTCTGCTGGCGGCGCTTTCGGGCAATGACGCCGGTGGCATCGCCACCTATTCCAGCGCTGGCGCCAGTTATGGCTACAAGATGCTTTGGATGCTTCCCGTCATGACCGTGCTGCTCATCGTGACGCAGGAGACCGCGGCGCGCTGCGGATGTGTGACGGGCAAGGGCCTGGCTTCGCTCATTCGCGAGCGCTTTGGCGTGCGCAAGAGCGTGCTGGCCATGGCGGCGTTGCTGATCGCCAACACGGCCGTCACCATCTCGGAGTTCGCTGGTATCGCGAGCGGTCTTGCCCTCTTTGGCGTTCCGGCGAGCATCTCGGTGCCACTCGTGGCGCTGTTGGTTTGGATGCTTACCATGTCGGGCAGCTTTCAGCGCATCGAGAAGATCTTGCTGCTGGTGAGCTGCGTGTTCGTGACCTATATCGTCGCTGCATTTATGGCCGGCCCCAACTGGGGCGAGGTGGCAGTCGACCTGGTCGTCCCCAATATTCAAAACGACCCCAGCTACGTGTCGCTCGTGGTCGCAACGATCGGTACCACCATCGCACCGTGGATGATCTTCCTAGCGCAGAACAACGTGGTCGATAAGAACGCGGGCGAGGACGATATCGTGCTGCAGCGCATCGATACCGTGAGCGGCTCGATCGCAGCCGACGTCATTGCCGGCTTCATCATTATCACGACCGGTACGGTGCTGTTCCCCGCGGGTGTTCAGATTAGCGATGCTGCCGACGCCGCTCGTGCGTTGGAGCCCATCGCGGGCCAGTGGTCCACGGTGCTGTTTGCCTCTGGTTTGGTTGCGGCGAGCTTTTTGGCCGCCTGCGTGCTGCCGGGCGTTACGTCGAGCGCTATCTGCGAAGCATTTGGCTGGGAGCGCGGCGCCGATCGCAGCTGGGACGAGGCCCCGGTCTACCGCGGCATCATTACGGCCATCATTGGTATCTCTGCCGTGCTGGTGCTTATGCCTGGCGTCGATCTGTTCCAAATTATGATGACCTCGCAGGTCATCAACGGTGTGCTACTGCCTGTGGTTCTGGTGTTCCAGGTAGTTATTGCCGCCGATCGTCACATTATGGGCGCCAACCGCAACGGACGCGTGTGGAATGTGCTCACCTGGGCAACGATCGGCGTGATTACGGTGCTGACGGTCGTCATGTTTGTCCTGCAG